>Ga0325403_1000919_pt1 | contig 23172 bp, 17 predicted proteins | sample PopdelMetagenome_19_FD_205665 | JGI IMG/M metagenome (GOLD analysis project Ga0325403, IMG submission 205665) | Populus deltoides microbial communities from Bellville, Georgia, United States - Xylem-PdKOR-R4 | ecosystem: Host-associated > Plants > Phyllosphere > Stem > Wood/Secondary xylem... | reverse complement strand
GACTAAAATTTAAAGTTAGGTGAAATAGTAACCTTTTTAAAGAAAATTGTGTCAATGCTCGTCCAAAAGTGCTTTAGATCCCTTTAGTTTGAAAATTATATGATTTGGTTTAAGATTTTATTTTATTCACATTTCAGTTTTTGAATTTGAAAGAAAAAAAAGATTCATCGAATTACAGCGGAGAAGAGAAAAAGTTATCATTGACCATGTTCCAAGTGTTAATAGGTTTCATTTCACAAAAAAATATCATTGAGGTGTTTTTACCCTTTAATATGTTGGGAAAGGTAGATTGACCTGAGAGAATTTTTTTTAAATAAAAACAAATTGTATTTTATTTACTAATTAATATTGTTTTAAGGTTAGAGTTGGGTCCATTAATGTTTATGGGTTGTTTCCCATGTGTTTTCAGATGAAAAAATAAAGTTTATTTGATGTGAAATTAGTTAACTAAATGTATATTGTATATATATATTTTTTATTAATTTTTTAAATTAATTCAAAATATATTTCATATATTATTTTTAAAAATACCATTAAAATTTAAGTTTGTTTTGGATAAGATTACACCTGTCTTTTTTTTTAAAAAAAAAAACAATCTAGCAAGTGTTTTTTTTTTACAAACCATCATATTTTTTTTAAGAAAAATATTTGGTTGCTTTTCTATAAGCAACTATATTTATTATCATAAAATAGTTAAACCAAAACTGATATTTAAAAAAAATTCAGGTTTATGATTGAAATGTAAAACATGAAAATATTAGAGACCAAATAATAGATAAACCAAAATTTTAGGGAGCAAAATGAAGTTTTTCACATTAATACCCATATGGTTTATTGTTTTTTTTTTTGCTTAAGGATTTAGTATTTTTTTTAATTTCTTTTTAACTACAACAAAATTGATATTTAACTCATCATCAAAATATTCACCAACATTGCATATATGTAAGAGAATGCTAATTAAACAAAATATCATGTAAAATCATATTAATACAACTTGAAATGATAAAATTGTAAATAAATTTTTTTTGATGATCGAAATAAAAATTTCATCATCAAAATATCCCTTAACATTTCATGTATGCAAAAAAATGCAAATCGAAAGAAAATACCAACACATAAATACAACTTGAAAAAATAAAATTGTAAATAAAAAAATATGGCGATGAAAATAAAGAAAGTATGAATTGTAATGTAATATAAATAATAAAAAAGTTAGAAAAGTAGCCAAATTTTCTTTTGACTAGAAAGTGTTTTCCATTGACTAACTTTTCTATTGGCAAACTAACACAGGAAAGTTTGAAAAATGATTTTATGGAAACCACTTTTCGAAAAACAAACACATCCTAAAAATACATGTACCGGACGAGTAATTGGATGGATCAATTATATGACACATACACATTTGACATCCACTTATATATTAATAAATTTGTATGGATAAAATAATTATTATGCTAATCATTCATTGACATATCAATAGCCATATTAACATAATGATAATCACTTTATTAAAATTATTAATATATAAAAATATTTTTAAAACCTGGTCTGATAAATTAACTCAAAATCAGACCGATTCAAGATCTAAGTCGGGTTTTAAGAAAAAATAAGAAAAGATAAAAATTAGGTTGATCCAGTCAAAAACTCAGGTTGACTCGACAACACTCGATCAAAAACCTAGATGCAATTCATGAACTATTTTTTTTAACAAAAAAATTGTTATTTTTTTAAAAATAAAAAATCAAGATTTGAGTGAGAATAATCCAATAATCTGATGAAAACATGTGATCTAAGCACTAGCAGGATTTAAAAATCATGCATAAAATGCTTAAACATAACAAAAAAATAAAATAAAAAGAATAATAAATATAACTCATAATAATAATAATAATAATAAAATAATTTTGAGGAATAGCTTAAATAGTTAGATATTAAATTTGCTTTTAAATAATCATAATCATGAGTTTAAAATTTTTTAAAGTCATTGAAGATTTAGTTATTAATTTTAAAATCTGTATAATTAATCAAAATATGGATAATTAATAAAGGTATATATAAGAACATTGATTTAAAAAAAATAAAAAAGAATAAAACAAAGAAGAAGAAAGTAAAAGAAAAAGTAAAACGAGAAGCGTAGCCAAATGTAATATTTTTGTAGACAGTGGAAGCTAGAAACTCTTATTCAACACAACTTTACGCTTCCAGGTAGCAGAAGATCAGCTACAATGGGACAAGAAACAGAGGATTCACAGAAGCTTAGGAGAATAGCGGCTGCTGCTTATGATTACGACAACGACCCTAGATGGGCTGATTACTGGTCCAATATCCTCATCCCTCCTCACTTGTCTTCTCGCTCTGATGTTCTTGATCACTACAAGCGCAAGTTCTACCAACGCTACATCGTCCGTACACCCCTCTTTCTTTATTCTTTTCCTTCTCACTTTTATTGGTTCTGGCTCTTGATTCTTGGGTTTTTGGGATTTGGAATAGTGGGTTTCAAACGGGTCTTGTTTGTTTTTCGGTTTGGTTCTGTTATTGGTAGTACCAGTTTCTTGATTCTTGGTTATGCGTATAAGCCAAATATCAAAGTTTGGATCTTGGTTGAAATTGTTAATGGGTTTGGTATCTTTTGTTGCTCTGTTTGAAATTTTGGCTTTTAATTCTTGAGAATCTTAGGATGTGTGGGTTTGATTGAATAATGCACATTTTTTTACAAATGAGATTTTGTGATACGATGGATAGAGTATTGCTATGTCATTTGATGACATTTGCAATGTTACTTTTAAGATTTTGTAGTATGTTCGTATTACTGACTAATTGCATATACATGCCTGTCATGCACCCTGTTGAAGAAAGAAGACAGCAGAAGAAGAGTGGGTTAGTTAATAAAAAATTAGCAGGAGTTGTACTATTAGGAGGCACAGTACCCTATATGGAACATAAATTCTGCTGGGAATAACGACAAGAGAATTACGATGAATTAAGTTTCTTCTCTCCCTTTCTTCTATTTTTTTTTTGCTTCTGTCATTGCTACCATTGATTAGCAGGACTTTCCTTGCTGATCTCTGCACTAATAATCCCTGGATACTATCCAAGTAGGAGCTGTGGAAATCTAGCTCACTACAAGTGGTATCAAAGCTCATTGTCTTCACATCAGTGGAATGGCTCTTGACACCCGATCTCAAGACTTGAAATAACTAGAGGATTCTCTCGAATCTGACAAAGATCAAGCCCAAAAATATGAACACATGGTGAAGATATTGGATTCTTACAATAAAAAACTAGAGAATACTACATCCAACCATGAAGTTCGATTGGATGAACTGAAGGACCTCATTAGTGGTCTATCCTATCAACAAATATCTATATTGCAGATAGACTGTTGGTGAACCCAGCTCTGCTAGGGAGAAGCTGAACCCTTACACAGAAGATTCTGCAACCAAAACTTGCAAGTCTTGTGAAGAAAGGCAGCACTACTACAGATTGCACAAGCCAAAACAAGATTTCCACCTTTTTGATGGAGAGGATGTACACAAATGGTTGTTCAAATGTAATCAATATTTTGATATGGAAGAAGCTGAAGTTAGCTTCTTACCATCTAAATGGTAAAGCCTTGTATTGGCATCAAAATTATATCAGGAGTTCGGGAGGTCAGGGTATACTATGGGAAGAGTATGTGCCACGTTTTGGGGGTCAGAAGGACCTATTGGAAGAGCTGATGGACCTGAGGTAGACTAGAAATCTTGAAACCTACATACAGGATTTTGATGTCTTGTGTAACAGAGCTGAGATCAACGATAAACAAGCCATGGTCTTCTTCATTGGAGGGCTGGAGGTAGAGATAAAGAATTTAGTTAAAATGTTTGAGCCAAAAACACTAAAACAAGCCTACAACCTTGCTCGTCTACAAAACAAAACTCTATCTTATAGAAGATCACACCCCACACAAATCAGACACTACACTCAAACCATAACCACAATCATTCCAGAACCCTTTGAAGAAACTAAACCCACCAAACACCCCTGCCTCAAAACAACTCCAAGCTGGGTTACTACCTATCCCAAATTACACTTACAACCCAAATTCCAAACCTACCAAATCACTAGGAACCAAGGAATTAGAAGATAAAAGAGCCAAGGACTATGCTTCTGGTGTGATGATAGGTTTGTACCTGTTCATAGATGCAAGAACATGCTTTTGGTGTGATGATAGGTTTATACCTAGTCATAGATACAAGAACAAGAAACTATATTCATTGTGCATAGTGGAAGATGAAGAAGGTGATGAAGATACTGATGAAGATGCTGATGATGAGGTTGAAGAAAATAAACCAGATACCATTACTCCACTCATCCCCATCAATGCATTGGAAGGAACAATAGGGTTCCATACACTAAGTGTCATTAGCAGAAGGGACAGACATTTAGTGTTCATTCTGATTCACTCAGGTAGCACTTATAACTTTTTAAACATTGAATTAGCAAGGAAGTTACAATGTGACTTGTTATCAATTAAGCCTTTAACAGTTGAGGTAGCCAATGGTAGTACTATGAGTTGCACTGCAATGTGTAAGGACTTCAAGTGAAAGATGTAGGGGCTAAGCTTTGTGGCAGATGTTTTCATTGTTGATCTAAACAACTGTGAAATGGTTCTTGGAGCTTGATGGCTAGCCATGCTGAATAATATAGCACAAATTACAAGGAACTATGGAAGTCCTTTAAGTGGCAAGGTGAAGAAGTGTTGCTGAAGGGAGATAAGGCTGCCAAACTACAAACCGTCAAGTTTGAACAATTAAGTGGGTTGCTAGACAGTCCATCAGAACTCACAGAGGTCAGTGTGTGTAGCTTGAGGATCTTGGAAGATGTTGGTGACATGGTGTGTGCCATGATATCTACCCCAGCCCCTGTTGGGGAGAGGAATGCTATTTTAGAAGAATTATTGAGAGATTACAGAGAAATATTCAATGAACCAGTGGGGTTACCCCCTACCGAAAGCCATGACCACACCATGCCACTTAAAGAGGGGGCTCAACCTATCAATCTAAGGCCATAAAGGTATTCTGGAATACAAAAAAGATGTGGTAGAGAAAATGGTTGATGAAATGCTAGAATTAGGAATTATTCAGCCTAGCAACAGTCCTTTAGCTTCCCCAATGGTCTTGGTTAAGAAGAATGATGGTTTCTGGAGGCTTTGTGTTGACTATAGAGCTCTAAACAAGATGACCATTAAGGACAAGTTCCCTGTACCCTTAGTGGATGAGCTGTTGGAAGAATTGGTTGAGGCAAAGGTGTTTTTCCAAGGTGGATTTGAGGTTTGGTTATCATCAGATCAGAATGGCAAGATAAGATATTTTTAAGACAGCATTTAGAACCCACAATAGGCACTATGAATTTCTTGCAATGCCCTTTGGCCTAACTAACGTCCTTGCTACATTTCAAAGCTTGATGAACCAGGTATTCAAGGAGCACTTAAGAAAGTTTGTGCTAGTGTTTTTCAATGATATACTAATCTACAGTTAGTCTATGGAAACTCATGTAGAACATTTGGGGCAGTATTTGAAGTAATGGTGCACCAACTAGTTGCTAAGGCAAGTAAGTGCACATTTGGTAGTAAACAAGTAGAGTATTTGGGGCATATAATAACTGAAAATAGGGTATCTGCTGATCCAAAAAATATCTAGGCAGTTGTTGACTGGTTTGAACCTCGAATCAAACAATTATGTGGGTTTCTTTATTTTATAGGCTACTACAGGAAATTTATCAAGGGCTATGGATTGATTTGTAAACCATTGACATAGTTGCTAAGAAAGGATGCCTTCTTGTGGAACACCGAGGCAACAGAAGCCTTTGAGAAGCAGTTAACGACTCAACTTCTAGTTTTGACTCAACCTCTAGTTTTGGCTTTACCTGACGACCTAAACAAGATGTTTGTTATAGAAACAAATGCTTCAGGGAGTGGCATTGGGGCAGTGTTGATATAGGAGGGACACCCACTAACCTTCATTAGCAAATCTCTAGGTCCAAGAAAACAAGTTCTATCCACCTATGAAAAGGAAATGATGGCTATACATAATGCAATTTCTAAGTGGAGACCATACCTTTGAAGTAGACATTTCAAGGTTGAACAAATCATGTTAGTTTGAAGTATCTAATGGAGCAAAAAATCACCTTTTCCTCTCAACACTTATGGCTCCCTAAGCTATTAAGCTTGGACTTTGAGATTGAATACAAAAAGAGTAAGGATAACACTGGAATTGATACTTTATCTAGAAATCCTAAGGGAGAACTATTTACTATGGTAGTGTCAATGGTCTCTACTACTCTAATGAATTAGACTAAGGCATCCTGGGAAAAGGAAAACACTACACAAAGAATTATTCAAGATATACTATAGGATCCTAACTCACATCCTCACTATAATGTGTGAATGGTCATCTAAACAAGAAGGAAAAATAGTAGTTAGTAATGATCCTGAGTTGCAAAAGAAGCTTATTGCTATGTACCATGATTCACCTATAGAGGGTCGCTCTGGAGTTATTGCTACTGCTAAAAGAGTTGGGGGTTTATTGTATTGGAAAAGGCAATAGAGACACATTAAGCAATATGTAAGAGAGTATAGTGTGTGCTAGAGGAACAAAACAAAAATTGTCCTTAGTCTAGGTTTGCTACAACCCTTTCCTATTCCACAGGCCGTTTCGAAGATATAAGCATGGATTTTAGTGAGGGCCTCCCTAAGTCTAATGGTAAAAGTGTCATCTATGTAGTGGTGGATAGATTCAACAAGTATGCTCATTTCATAGCCCTATCACATCCCATGCTCTGTTATGACTGTAGCCACTGATTTCATGGATAATGTGGATAAGTTGTCAATGACAGGGACCTGTGTTTCTAAGTCAATTCTAGAAGCATTTATTTGGCCAACAAAGAGTTGAATTGCATTTCTCTACGACCTATCATCTCCAGATTGACGGCCAAACAGAAGTAGTCTACAAATGTCTAGAGACTTATCTGAGGTGCATGTCAAGGGCTAATCCTAGTCAATGGTCCAAATGACTATCCCTAGCTAAATGGTGGTACAATACCCATTACTATGCTTCTACCAAGTTCACTCCATACAAAATACTCTATGGTTATGAGCCTCCTATCCATATCCCTTGCCAAATGATTCTAATATTGAAGCTGTGGATGCATTTCTTATACAAAGGGAAAACATGTTGAATTCTATAAAACCTAATCTCAACATGGCACAATAAAGGATGATTCAACAAGCCAATAAAAAAAGAAGCGAAAGGGCATTCGCTATAGGTGATTGAGTCTACCTTAAATTGCAGCCATACAAGCAGAAGTCAGTAGCCACAAGAAAATCACATAAGCTTTCACCTAAATTTTATGGTCCCTATCAGGTAATTGATCGTATTGGGACAGTGACTTATAAGTTATTCCCGCCTCCTACAGCCACAATCCACCTAGTATTCCATATCTCACTATTAAAGAAGCATGTGGGTTGTAAGAAAGTGTACGAAGATTTAACTGAGCTGCATGATGAACCAGCACCACAACCTCAAGCAATACTGGATAGACGAATGGTGAAGCATCAAAATCATGCGGCCAGTTAAATCCTGATCTTTTGGAAGAATTCGCATCCAGCCGACACCACTTAAAAGTTTCTTGATGAGTTCTCTCTGAGGTTTCCCTTATTTTTCCTTGAGGACAAGGGTGATTTCATGGGAGGAGAATTGTTATGCACCCTGTTGAAGAAAGAAGATGATCAGGAAGAAGAGTGGGTTAATTAATCAAAAAGTAGCCGTTACAGCTTATAAGCCATAAGAAATGCAACGTTTGGCTTACCTTTGGAATGCAGTGTTTTGTGTATGTTTTAATTTCCCTTATACGCATCGTTTTAATAGTAGACAATTATAACTGCTGCCACGTGTTGGCCTAATTAGCAGGAGTGGTAGATACCACTACCAAATTTATGTAACAAGAATTCTGTTGGGGATAACAACAAGAGAACTATGATGAATTAAGTTTCTTCTGTCCCTTTCTTCTCGTTCCTTCTTCTCTTCTCTTCTTTTTGCTCTTGTCATTGCTACCATTGATTAGCAGGACTTTCCTTGCTGATCTCTGCACTAACAATCCCTGGATACTATCCAAGTAGGAGCTGTGCAAATCCAGCTCAGTGCAATGCCAAATGATGATGTGTTTCTAGTTTACTCTTTCTGCTGTTTTTGCTAATTAGAGTTTTGCTGCGCATTTTCACGTAATATTTAAGAGGTGCTGCATATGCATTTGCTGTAGTTGATAATTGTTGTACATGTTTAATTGGCAGGACCCTGATCTAGTGGTGGAGGTGATGTCTACAAATGGTTCGTCTCAGTCAACAAACCCATCTGCATCATCCTCTTCATCATCACCCCCTTCATATGGCCAACCTCAAACACACAATATAGGTTGGAAAATCTGTTCTACTTTTTAATTTGATTGAAATAAAGAGAATCACATGAATATTTTTTTCTACATATATACAAAAGTCAAGTTCACTAACTTGTTATTGGTCTGTCATTTTGCTTCTTTTATAAGATTGAGTCATTGGACCAAAATTGTTATGCTGTAGGGTCAACTGCTAGAGCCTCTGGACCATCAGCAACTGCAGGTCAAAATCCAACCTCTGTCCACTGGTATCGACAAACCATACAGTTTTCTGTCAATGCTTGGGTAGGGTATTCTTTTCCCTCATATGCTTGCATGTGTAATACTTGAAGGATAGATTTTGTCAAATGTGCTACACATTTCTATTTGTTTATGGACTATAATTTTCTTTCTTTTCATTTTTATTGCTTGCTGTCTTCATTCGCAAGGAATGGAAAAGAAATTACAAAACTTCATATGCACTCTATGCCTTTTGTTTTGGGTGTTATATTGTATACTTTGTTCGCTACATATAAGATAGAGGATCAGCAATTGACCAGAGATTATCTAGCATATCAATTATATAGAAATCCTTAGAGGTGAGAGGGGATTATTCTCCCTGAAATGCGATCTATTTTTTACTCCTTCAGCAAGTTCAAAAAAACTTACTTGAGAAACAGCCCATAATGAGTTTTCCTGTATTGATTATACACCAATTCAAGGTAATCAGCTTGACTACCCAAGTAAAGCTCACAGCTCCATTCACAACCTTCTGAAATTCTCTAGCCTGTTAGGTATGTAAAACTAGATGATTAACAGATTCAGCTGAATGTTTGTGCATAAGTCATTCTTCTTTTACTTGATTAAACTTTACAAATATCCAAATCCATCTTTTGAATTCATAAGAACTGCGTGTTTTGTTCTTGTTTAGGTAGTTACTTGAACTCCTTGAATTACTAGTAAAGTTTTGATCAGACAGGACCTCAATTTGGTTAGACACATTTTTATGGAGCAGCTTTCATCTGATGGAATTATTTCACTTATTTCAGATTCGCCAAAAGCTGGTTCTGACTGTAAGAGCTCTTCATTGTAAATGATTAGCTACTTCCTTCTCCACCCACCCTCCTTTTGCCTCTTCCCGCCTCCTAGGTGACATTTCAGGGTTGATGGAATAAAAAATTAGATTGAGTTGGTTTCCTTAGAGAATTAAGAAAAGAACAGAAACTTCTGAGTTTTCCATCTGCAAGCCTCAGGCATTGCGGCCATGGTCCTGTCAGCTTTGCTCATAGGTTAGAGCCACTAATTTTCTAAAACTGCATAACTATTCCTGATTTTTAATTGAAGCGTTACTGGGATGCATTTTATAATTATTGATTAATCTTAACTCTTCAGCCTGTATGAATTATGGTCAAAACCCCAAAAAATATGAATACATTCAATTTATAAGCCTCTGATAAACTTTCATCCCATACCTACAAACCTGGAAACTAAACAGTTCCCTTGGCTTGTAAAATTAATTAAACCCAATTTATGTGAATCAAGTCTTCTGTAGTCTTATTGGAAATAATCAGAAAGTCTTGACTTCTGAAGGGCTCCATGTGGCTGTCCTGAATAAATTTCTAGTAAAAATTTGGGATGTCTTGATTTTAATTTTGGCTTATTTCTGAGCCTTGTTTCCCTTGAAGCTCTGGGAATAATATTTTAGTCATTTTTTTTAGTCTATATACTGTCATAGAAAACACTGAAATCCTGAATCAAGTGTGGTAAGAATGTTAGGTTCTTCCAGAAAATAAGAATGAGATAAGAGGACATAGGGGAGGGTTCTGGTTCTTGTATTCCATCCAAAGAAGGGTTGGGAGTAACATGTTATTCTTCTTTTTATTATTTTTTTCTTGAGGATAGGTTTTAAGTTTCTGGTATAAACTACCTGTTAATTGGTGGTAGAGAACTAAAGATTTTTACCCACAGGTTTTGATGTACCTCCTTGTAATCTGGGCTATCTTCTACCCTTATTGTACATTCATTTCAGTATATATTTCTCATAATATGCTTATGTCCTTGCCTGCAGGTTTTTGTTGTGGCTGTGCTTGCAATCATTCCCCTCGCACCTAAAAATCTTTCAAGTAGGGCATATCGACTGTCGCTTATGGGCACTGCATGCTCGTCTCTGTATTCCTTGTACACATTATATGGGGTAACCTGAAATACATTTGCTTTTCAGTTTCTTTTTCTATCCTATAATTCATATTTTTCAGTCTCGTCTTCATTTTATTACAGTTATTCTTCACTAACCAGGTTTGCGTCTTTTGTAGAGACCTAGAGCATGGAACTTGCAGGGTATTCAAGTTTACGTGCAGTCAATAATTGCAACCAAAGATTTTATCTACTTCATCTACTGCCTTACATTTGTCACTTCACATCTTTGCCTCAAAGGTGAGCATTAATTGGCTTCTAATTTCTTATTCTGACTTTATGTTTTTTCAGTCAATAATTTTCTGATTCCAATTTTCCATTAATTGGGCCATTTCTGTAGCTCAGTGTTTATGTTGAGTATTGATGTTGACCATTTTTGCAGTTGCTTTAATTCCCGTTTTGTGCCGATCGCTGGAGCATGTTGCCAAATTCTTGAGGCGTAATTTCAGCCGTTCCACCTTGTACAGGTAGAAGAGATTTGTGTTTTCACATCAATGAATGCACGGATATTTAGTTTCAGTAGTTTGACTGGCACAAGTTTCTATGGTTATTCCTTATACTGGTCAAGTGGTCATGGACCTTCAAATGATTATCATTTGACTGGAGTTGATTTGTTGTTACTGTTGTTTCATTTTTATATTAGTTTCTTAACTTATGAAGTTGTGGCATCTATCTTGTAATTCATCGTTTTTCTTTTCTTCTTGAAAAGTTTGTGTTTGGTTCCACAGGAAGTACCTTGAAGACCCTTGTGTATGGGTGGAGTCCAACACAACTACCCTCAGCATTCTCTCCTCTCATACTGAAATTGGGCTTGGCTTCCTGTTAATCGTCTCCTTGTTCTCGTAAGTTGTTAAACCTATTCCCTTCCTTTGATCTGACCTTTTTTTCTTTTTGGAATAATAATCATGGTTTGATGAATGCAGGTGGCAACGCAACATAATACAAACATTCATGTACTGGCAGGTAAATTACTTTCTGATCATGCAATATTGTGATGAATGAATTTCATTGTTGAAAATGGACACAAATTCCCCCTTTCCTCTTTTTTTTGGGTGGGTTGGATCCAAATAGATATTTGTTTGATCAATACAGACACGCATGTTGACCCATTCCTGTTGGGGAAGCAGGGAAACAATCACTAATGCATTTGAACTGAATCAAAGTTTTGATGAAAATTGATCTTTTCAAAAGTGGAGTGCTAATATAAGCTCCTTATTATAGTGGTGCAATATAAGAAATGAAGGCAAGAAGTAGATTAGAGAATATCTGTGCATACACTTAGGCAAATGTGTTCCTCCTATTTAATTCATGGAAATTTCCTGGGATTGTGAAGGTGTAAACTTATGAAATTGAACAAGTCCACCAAAGAATTTGGAGCCAGCTTGAAAAGCGTTGGTACTGCAAAAATCAAAATGCTTGAAGCAAACTATGAGAATTTGATGTTATGAATCTGTCGTCTTGAGCTGATCAAACGAAGAACGTGCATTAAGATGTTCTTTGATTTTCACGGGACACTAAAATTTGCTCTGTTGTGTTTGGTGGATGAGATACTCGTACTTGCAGCTAAGAAAATAGAATGAGTTTTCCCTTTCGGTACAATATTTCACTATAGATTTTTAGGAACATTTTCAGCTAAGAAATGGTGGCATTCCAGTGATATCAGTATATTTTGGGTGCATGACCTAACTAAGCCTTTCTTGTTTTTCAAAATCCTTCTTTACAGCTATTGAAGCTCATGTATCATGCCCCTGTGACTGCTGGTTACCATCAGAGCGTGTGGGCTAAGATCGGAAGGACCATCAATCCTCTTGTCCACCGTTACTGCCCATTCTTGAACACTCCACTTTCTGCTGTTCAAAGATGGTGGCTTAGGTAAATGTGTGGCCAACGAGAAAGGAAGAAAGAATCTTCTGAGATGGTAGTTTCATTCTTCGGAAGAAAAAACCAAAGCTAGATGTATGGCCAACGAGCCAGCTTGGTCCTGGATGGATAAATCTTTACTGTTAATCTCAAATTGCACTTTTCCATTCCCTCTCCTGTCCGAGTAGACGATCAGAAAGTTTCATTTTAGTACATCAGATATTGCTCTATTTTACAGATTATATAGATAGAAAGGAGAATGTATTAGAATTTTACTTGGCCTTCTTAAATTATTATTACTTGCATCCACACTCTTGGTAGCCAAACTCATCTGTAATAGCTAGTGTGTGTGAAAAAATAGCAGAGCATTGTTGCTCCTACTTGGCTAGCTATTCTAGCTAAATGAACAGTACTCAAGAAAAAAATAAAAAAACCAGAAAAACTAATTAAAAAGTCTAAGAAAATATTTTTTTTGAAATTACAAGCTGAATTGAACTGGTTCAACTAGTATCTAAACCTATTATAAAAGGAAATCCTAAACCTAAACTTCACAATCCCTCCCTCTTAAATGTCTTTCATGTTGCCCCTCTTTCTCTCACCACTCTCCTTCTCTAATTCTTTCATTGTTCTAGGTCAAAACTCAAGCCTTAAAACAATTATCACCAAAACTTCCAACACCAGCATCACCCTAAATTTTCAATCCTTTTCTTTTTCATACTATATTTGTCTTGACCCGTGAATACTCATAATGATTATTTTTAAACAACAGATGAAGATATAGAAAACTTTCTTTCGCATAAAAGGGATGTGTGTTTTTTCCACATGTTTTTGCATAAAAAGGATCTGCATTTCTTTTATCTATCTTGGTTTCATGGATTTTTTAGGCTGTTTTGATTTTTCTATGAGTTGGTGGAAATCTTATTGGCTAGGATTATTATTTTACATTTGTACATGATTGAAATTCTTGTCATTTAGACTAATTATTTTATTATTCATCTTTTTCATTTTGTTGGCATCAGCTTACTCTTCACATGAAATAAAACTAGATTATATCGATTTTTTTAATTAATCGAATGAAATCGAAAATGATCAATTTGAATCAAATTTAACTTGATTTTGGTTTTAAATTAAAAAAAATTAAAAATCAGTTTGATTGATTTTTTAAATAAACATCAAGCCGAACTGAAAATAATTACTCAATTACTGTAGTACTCCTCGATTAGCTACTGGGCTGGTGGCGCGAGAGAAGGCTGACAGGGTTGTTGTTGGCGGGAAGAAGAAAAGAACTGTTGGCTGTTAAAAAGCTCATTAATGCCTTAATATAATAATGATGATTTCGAGCCTTGGGTTGTGCCATGAATTCTAGTTGGTATTTGGTCAATTATAGAAGCAGGTTGTTTGAACTTTTTTTTTTTAAGATTATTGTTGGTTTTTGGGTCTGCTTGCGTGTACCTGAACTAATTTTACGGATCCTAAAGTCAATGATCATATAAGTTTCCAGTGGCTATGAGGTTTGTGATACTCGAATTGATGACTTTTACATAGCAAACACAAAACCTGACCAGTTAAGCTATACCCTTCAGAATTAGACAGTTTTAACTTTGAAATTCTATAAGGTTGTCACTGAATATACCTCATTCTTGGGTTTTTTTTTTTTTGTTAAACTATACCCTTCAGAGTTAGACAGTTTTAACTTTGAAACTCTATAGAGTTGTCACTAATATTATTATATTTTATATATATTTGATAGGAATTTAAATAATTTTCATTTTATACTTGGAGGTTTTTTTTGTGAAGTGAAAACAATTTTTATTCTATAAAGTATAATTAATAAATATACCTCATTCCTGGGTTTTTTTTTTTTTGTTAAAGTGGAGATTTTAGGCTATTGTTCAAATTACCCATATGTTCTTGTGGCTGTGTAGATGGTTTTATGCATAGTAAAGCTCCTGTACACTTTCAGTTCTAAAGTAATTCTATGTCAGCTTGCCAAGAGCATGTGGGATAACTGGACAAGATTCTTGTGATGCTTTCTGCATTAGCTTAGGAATATAATATTAGAATCTGATTCTAAGATGATCATGGACAATATTCTTGGACAAAACTCTCATGGTAAGAACCCTAACGAAGAATGCAAGGCTTTGAAACCTTATTGGAATTTAACAGGCTTAAATACTTCCGGAAAGAGATTCAAACTTAAATTACCACTAAGTTTTCTAACTTAAAAACCTTCTATAATAATAATAATTATTGTGATAATATAAAATATCTTTAATTTATATTAAATGCTAGTTTTAAATACAGATTTATAAAATAGACATACTTCACAATTCAAAGAATTGATTGATGTGTTTAATTATTGAAATTAAGGTTTATGTGAAGAGACACAGAAAGGGCTAGGTTTAGAGAAAAAATCCTAGTTGGGCCGGTTCTATTCAAACTAGAACACTATTTGGTTTTTAGGTTATAACTGAAGTTATCGACCTCGGATTCAGGTGTGACTTAGCTTAATGGAGAGCTAATTCGTGGAAATAAAACATTAATGAAGATCCCAAGACTAAATATTGTTGTTTTAAAGTTCAAAACTTAGCAACATAATAAAAATTTGAATCTATCTCATAGCCCATACACTGTTTGGTGTTTAGATTATATATGGAGTTTTAGATACCTAAATAAGCCTGTTACTTTTGGGTTGGAAAGATGAAACAATGATCTACAACTTTTATGAAGATCATCTGTTCATAGTATAATGTTATAAATGATATTTTGTCCAACTACCAAATTAATAGTTAGCCACAATATAAATAGTTCTAAATTTTAATATATAAAAGGAGATATTTATCATACATTAAGACATCTTGATTTTCATATCAAGATTCATGCTCTAGCTTTCTTTATTTGATTTTTTATAACATTCAAGTTTTATTTCATGTTATATTCTCATTAATCTCTTGTTTATGCTTATCATTTTCTTTATTATACTAAGTTAATTTATATCATAGCTATATTCTTTTCTTGTTTAGTTATGTTTTTCTTCTTAATTATGTTTAGTTAAGTTTATTTTTGTCAAGGTGAAAAGGTTACATTAATGGTGTAAATAGTACAAACTTAACATGAACTTTGATGTTTAAATTCAAGAAAGTTTGCTATTAATATGTGTTATAATTATAATCTTAATCAATCTTAATACCCTTCATATTAAGTGACGAGTCTTGATTTGTGAAGTACATTCATTGATACAAAAAATACTTAATTCTTTCACAGCCTATCGCAAGGAGAACCGACACTATCTTATGACAAGATTTTGATTTGTTGTTGATATAAGTTAGCACCATGAATTATTGACAACATTTACAAGTGTTGACTTTACTCAAATAAGGTAGTTAAAGATAATTAATATGATCATGTTAATAACTTAAAATGAGCCATTAATGATAAATCACTTGATTGAAACCTTTTTTTGTGTGTGGTTTCTAGTTGAACAATAAAAAGAGTTTAATTATATTTATTTGAAGTAATATTAGTGGATTCTTTATCCTTGACAATTGTTTTATCTTTGTTAAATCTTTACATTAATATTGTTGACCTTTGAGTAGCATATTAATGTTTATATATTTTGATGATAACAATTAAATAAAAATATACTAATGATATGCTTGCTTGAGATTAAGTTTAAACAAATATCATCAACAAGCATGAAAAATTAAATGAATAAATAAATCAACAAGTCTAAAATTCCAAGCAAGTGAAGACTTAGTTCTTAAGGATTCATTTTAGTGCTTATTATGTAAATTTCTATATATTACTTAATAGCACAAATTAAAATGAATTCACACACTTTACATTGCATACATTATAGGATTGATATGCATTTAGTTAGTTCAAGATTCACTAGGCTTAAAATTGTTAAAACTAGATTTTAAGTTGAACTGGTTAACCTTTTGACCATATGAAGTGAATAGATCAATCGCTTGTTTATCAAAAATAAACGCACCTAGAAATTTGAAGGAATCGGTCGACTGATTGACTTGACCAATCTGAACCGGTCGATCGTTTTAGCTGTCAGAGAAACAATAACGACTATAAAATAACTAGTTTTTACTAGAAACACACACATAAAAGTTATTTTAAGATTAAAAACAACTTCAAATCATCAATTCTAAATCATACTCATATTTGTGTATTAAAACATTCATATTTTTGCACAAGAGTATAAATTCTCACACTCACTACACTTAAACATCTTCGTACATTCTAAGTGCTATTGAGTGAACAAAAGAGATATAAGCTTTAATTGTTTTATCTACACTTTGAGAGAGTGTTGCTACATTTCAAACAATTATAATCCTTTAGTAATTTAAGTGAAAAACTCTTAGTCATTTGTGAGGTACATCACCAAGATGAAAAATCTTAAAGAGAGTATTTTTTCAAGTGGTTAAAAAGGGTTTGGCGAGGATTCATCAAGGACATTATAATCCTTGGCTTGGATTAGTAAATAATACAATACGTAAGACCGGTTTTGTGCTTAAGGTGTGGATATAGGTTTGTTGAACCATGTTAAAAACCAAGTTTGCAATTTCTATCCCTATATTCTTTACTTTAAGAACTTTAATTTTATTGTTGGTTAATTGTGTTTAAAAAAGTTAATTGTAATATTTGTTATTATTAGTGAAACACCTAATTCACCCTCTGTAGATGTTATTATTGCGATAATTCTAAAACAACAAATATCATATCTTAAAGATCTATCTAATGCTTTTTATTTCATTATTTGTGGCACTGTATACTTAACATTTTTATGAATCGACTTAGTTTTTCTGAGTTCTTCCTGCATTGCATTTGGAAAGAAAACATCAATTATGTAAAGCTTTTCTAGGACAGCCCAGAAATGGGGAGATCCTATCGCTTGCGTAGATGCGTGATCAATTTTCCTCACCACACGTACGATTTGATCCAAAAAGAAGAAGAAGCAGAGTGTCCTATGCATGAGTCACCAGTCATGCTCAGTAGTGGCAGAACAACAATTCGGTGCAAGATTTCTTTCTATCTCTGCGGGCAGTAACATGCTCCACATGCATATCCATTCATGTCGTGTTACTTCATCATTCTCACAGGGACCAAATACATTGCATGCCGATTTGGCGTGGATTTATTCTTTTACAGATAAAAAAAAACACCCAACTTTATTAGTTAATTCGCCATTCAGAAAGGAATAAAACATACATCACCGACATAGAAGATTTATTGATGTGAAAAAAAAAATTGTTATATAAAAACAATTTAAATTCATGATCTATAAAAAGTAATGAAAATATCTTGATATAAAATTTTAACGGCTTCGAACTCAACCGTTATTACTCCACCATCAATAACAAGAACACACTCTCTTTAATAAATCATTCTCGAATCCGAATCCAAATCTAGCGGCCACGACGACCTCATCACCGCCGGCTACCCTTTCTTCAAATCGCAACCGTTCATTTGGAACTGAAACTACAATAATGAGTTGTGACAACGATCAAACGGACGCCAAACCGCTGCTTTCTCGGGGTTCTAGTGTTAGGAGCGGTAGCTTTAATCAAATGCAGCGGCGACGAGTTTCCGGTAAGCTGGGTAAGCCGGAGAGGCAACAGTCGTTTAGTCGAGATATCGGTCGCGCCGCCGCCGAGACCTACTTGCTCACTCGGCTTACCATCACTCTGCTCCGATATCTAGGGTAAAATATCTTCTCTGATTATCATGGTATAGTAATCGTAACTGTGTAGAAATACCTGTGTAAGTATTTGTAGATACGTAAACAGTTTTTCCCCGACGTTCCTTTAAACAGAAATGCCTGTAAATTTTATTATTATTTTTCCGACGTTCCTTTAGACAGTTTTTTTTTTTTTAAATTATATTCCCTTAACTGTTTAGCTTTGATAATTAAATTTTGTTTATATATATATATACATATATATATTAAGCATTTATGTTATGAATTTTGAGAGCTGTAATTACTGATTTTATACATGTTAGAGCAATAACGGCCTGGTGATCCAGGCTTGTTGTTATTTAGCAGCTGCAATGATTGCTTTGGTTAAAATTGTTAGTATTTCAAGGAGCAGATGGTGGAGAAAGAAGATTTATTTATTAATGTTATTTCTTTTCATTTGCATTATGTCATTTTTAATCATATATTTTCATTCAGGGTAGGCTACCGGTGGATCACAAGATTAGCTGCTCTTGGCATTTATGCTGCTCTACTTATGCCGGGTTTTCTTCAAGGTGTGTATTTTTGTTGCATGAGTATTAGTTAATGGTTATGAGCTTGTGGTTATGAAATGTAAGTAAATTGTTTTCTGTTGTTTTAATTCAAATGTAACGCAAGTAAATTTAGAGAACTGAGAATTCTGTATGGAAGAAGAAATTGTTTTCTGTTGTTTTAATATAAATGAGTTAAACCAGCTCAGTTCATGCACTGTAAATGGCAACTGCCCAGCTTTTCATATCTAGCTCTATTTTCGATCTTTTTCACTTGGAAACCCTATTATTTAACTACCAATTGTATTTATCTTGACCTTCACATTTCTTTCAATAATATGTCCAACATGTATCTGACCATAAGTTGGAGATCATGCATTCAATGGGCGGGGAAATCTTAAATATTGTGTTTTTCAAGAAATTGCAGGAAAAGTTGACTTTCAGATTCAGTGAAATCATTAGATTGATGGAAAATAACTTGCCTTTTGATCTCTGCAGTTGCATATTATTATTTCTTCTCAAGTCAGGTTCGACGAAGTATTGTTTATGGTGATCAACCCAGAAACAGGTACTCGACCCTGTGATTTATCATTTTTTGCATATCTGTGAACTTGAGCTTGTCACATATCACAGACTCAAAGCTATATTTTTCCTAATGCAATGGTGATTTTTCAGGTTGGATCTGTATTTTCCAAAAAATTTAGATGGACCAAAGCCAGTCGTGGCATTTGTCACAGGAGGTGCCTGGATTATTGGGTGAGCCATTTAAAGTTGCTGGTAGACTTTCCTTTAGAGTTCATGGTGAATTTGCATATTTTGAATTCCTCATTGTTTGTTGTGGATTTTGTGATGATTTCAGTTTATTCATTTGTAAGTTGCCAAGTCACAGTTTGTAAATACCATATATGAATCATTTTACTATGAGTATAGCTACCTGGTACAAAACAGCCTCAAGCAAGCAGGATTTGAGCCAGAGAATATGATACGGCCATGTATTTTCTTGCATTTCATCTCACATTACATTGCTGTGCGTTAATGCTGATGTAGGTATAAAGCATGGGGAAGTCTTCTAGGACAACAGTTGGCAGAAAGAGACATCATAGTGGCATGTATTGATTACAGGTATGTGGTTTCAATTTAAGCAGAACATATTTTAGTTAATGGTTTTTGTTCTCATAAACCCATTATCGTGGGATGGAAAACACATTTCAACTTTCAAGTGACGTATTTATCTATGACAGCTTGAAGAACGCGAGTCTTTTATATTTTTGAAATATTACTTATCCTGAACTTACAGTTACTTGCTTACATATTTCTCACTTGTCGTCTACCTCCATCAACAATACTTGTTCGGCATGCTTATGCAGAAATTTTCCCCAGGGAACCATTGGTGATATGGTAACAGATGCTTCTGAGGGGATCTCATTTATTTGCAACAACATTGCTGAATATGGAGGTGACCCTAACAGGTGATATAATAGTTTCTTTTGTTCTTCCATATTCCTTCTTATCTTAAAACTATTTCCTTGATTTCTTCTTGCTTATTATTGAGTAGGATCTATCTAATGGGACAATCAGCTGGTGCACACATTTCTGCTTGTGCCCTCTTGGACCAAGCGATCAGAGAAGCTAAGGGAGAGGAGAGCATCTCCTGGAGTGTCTCCCAGATAAAAGCATATTTTGGTTTATCTGGAGGGTAAGCTTTCATCTCTATCTATTTCATGAATCTCGTGGAAGTTTACTAAAATTGAGGAAAGCATTATTTACCATTTACAAGTAGAATGTTTTATTGAGAATGAGTAAAGAGTCAATGATCTAATCTCTGTTTCTTTCAACCAAATTTACTATCTACTGGTTGGTTTTCTTATAATGAGAAAAAAATATTTGTTTATGATATTACCAGATTGTGGGAATCAGTGATAGTGTTTAAACACCTTCTCAGCTCTATCAGCTATTGTTGGAACTTCTTTGGCTCTGTAGATATTTCAACATTCTCATGATGATGAGCGTAGTTATTAGCTCGGCCAGTTCCAATAGTTATTAAGAATCTGTGCGCTGCTCTGGACAATAATGGTACATAAACCAGCATGAGGATATCAATCTACCAAATTTCCTTTGCAGACTTTGTTCTCTGCTGTGTTATCATCTTGTTTTCTTCATCTTTTTGAACTTTGGTGATCTTATTTTATATACTATTAGTCAAAATAAGATGGAAAATAAAGTGGAATGTCTTAGAGAAAACATCATCTAGTTTTGTACAAATTACTCACGGATAGTTTGCAGTTTCGATGATTGAAGAGGATTTTATGATTTGACAGTTATAACTTGTTTTTTTCAGCACCCTTTTTTTTTATCAGCTTGTAATGGGCATTATGGTGTATAATCCACACATAGATCAATTGGAAACACTGAACAGGTACAATTTATGCAAATTAGTCGATCATTTCAACAACCGAGGCCTGTACCGTTCTCTTTTTCTAAGGTACCCTCAGAATATTAGCTCACTGGATGCTGATCACTATTTACTCATGAATTATACTAGTATGCATTTATTGCCTAAAGTTCATTATCCAGAATAAGTTTTTTCTGACTAGTGGTTACAGCATAATGGAAGGTGAAGAATCCCTTAAATGTTTTTCTCCTGGAGTTAGAATAGAGGACCCAAGCATTAGAAATGCTGTTTCTCTTCTGCCTCCTGTTATTCTCTTTCACGGAACAGCAGATTATTCAATACCATCGTTTGCCAGGTTAGAATATCCTGTTTTAGACATCAATAATGTGCTTCAAATTAAAAAGATATATAAATGGTTTAGTCTAGTGCTCTGGAATCTCAGTACATAACGTATATGAAGTTCGATACAATTCATCCCAATAAAAGTTCCTTGATGTGTCAGATATTCATACAATTGTTATTTTGAAAATTATGAAGAAATGAAATTAGAGTTGAAATGAGCTCATAGTCCGTTTGGATTTAAATAATCTAGTGAGAAACTTTGCGTTAATGTCAAGTTCCTGGACAATTCACTGCATTGTATTTACATATAAGCTTCTTTTTTTTCCAGTAAAGATTTTGCAGTTGCTCTTCAAAGGTTAGGAGCACAAACTGAGCTGATTCTGTTTGATGGGAAAACCCATTCAGACTTGTTTCTTCAAGTAAGTGCTGAGTTGGATGTCTTGTTTTATAGTTGTTATGATTGGTTTTACTTATTCTCAGCCGAATTGTGAATTTTTTTTAGTCAATCAAAATCCCACTACCACATCAGTAGATGAACAGATACTCTGTTTTTTTGTTTTTTAATCACCCTCAATAAGAAGCTGGCCAGTCAGGGTAAGGATAAAACTGAATTTCATGCAAACTGGCTTAGCATCATGATGCTCGGGCATGTAACAAGTAGTTTATTTAGAACTGGCCGTCAGAACTCATTTTTAGACACCCAGAATGCTACACACCCTAATGATCGGGTCGTCACCTTATTCAGGATCCTCTAAGAGGTGGTAAAGATGCCATGTTTGACCATCTGGTCGCTGTGGTACATGCTGGTGATGAGGAAGCTCTTGCCAAGGATGCTATGGCACCTCCAAGAAGGCGCCTGGTTCCTGAGGTTCTGTTAAGAATGGCCAGTTATATCAGCCCATTCTAAGCCTGGACTTCTATGCTTTGAACACCAATAGTTCTTTTTTTCCTCTTATATCAGAAACGGCCATTTCTGTTGTTGCACATCCTCTTATTTATCGTCATTGGGGGTGTATATATATGCATTCTCCGCAGGGCCTCTCACTATATTTATTTCTGGGGTGCTCGTATGCTCCCTTCGACTGCCTGTAATTTATTATTTTTAATTAGAACACTTGAATATTTTTAATTATATGTTTGAGAGGAATCATGGACGAACTATGGCATCCAGAGACTTTCTTATAACAGTTATTTCACCGTATTGCATGCATACGGTGTAGCAGCAGGGAATCACATCAACTTAGGATATGATTACACGAAGATTCAATGTCGATACCATTCTTTTATTTACCAGGAGTCAACAAGCATAGACAAGCCAGTTGAGGAAGGATCCAACAACAGGTGCAAAAGAAAATAGAAAAGGAAAAAAACTTGGAATTACAAGGTCTACTACGTGTCTAGAACAGGAAACGCAAGCCTTTAATGTTGCTGGTAATTCCTATTTATTTTATTTTTTATGATTGAATAGTTGTTTAAACCTATTTAATAAAAAAATAAAATCACCCGTATCCTATCCAAAAAATAATGTTATTTTTACTATATGTTTTTTTGTTAAATTTATCTTACACATGCTACTAATTATTTAAAATATTTTCAAAATTTATTCAAAAACTATTTATTGTTGGCCAATACTTGTCGAGTTAGTGTTAAACGCCTCACAACTTGGTAAATTTTATTTATTTATAAATATCCTTTTATCATTGTTATTTGTTTATTGTTTTACAAAAAAAAAAAAA
>Ga0325403_1000914_pt1 | contig 23190 bp, 9 predicted proteins | sample PopdelMetagenome_19_FD_205665 | JGI IMG/M metagenome (GOLD analysis project Ga0325403, IMG submission 205665) | Populus deltoides microbial communities from Bellville, Georgia, United States - Xylem-PdKOR-R4 | ecosystem: Host-associated > Plants > Phyllosphere > Stem > Wood/Secondary xylem... | reverse complement strand
AACCATAACCATAACCATAACCATAACCATAACCATAACCATAACCATATGCTCTAGGCACATGCCAGTGAAAGGAACTGTTCAATTGTCTTTGAATGTTTAAACAATCCATCTATTATTCTAGCTAAAGCAATGCTTGGCAACAGATGCTGTTTGTTTCAAAACTTTTCATTGTGCGGGCAGATCTATCTTAGACAGAATAAGACTCATGAGTAATAATTCCAACAATTCAACCTTCATTTCATCTTTTGTGCTTTCTTAAAGCACGAGTTGTCTTCAGTCTAAAAGGGACCATACTTCGCAGGCAAATGAAGAAACATGCATCTCCCCAAACAGTACAAGCAAAACCAACATTAATTTTTTCACCTGCTATATATTGCATGACAAACAACACACATAGCACAAGTAAAACCAACATTAAATTTTTCACCTGCTATATATTGCATAACAAACACACAGCACAAGCAAAACCAAACTTAAATTTTACATCCTGCTATATATTGCACAACAAACAATGGATAACAATCCTGACAAATATACAGAGAGAAAAATAGTTGCCATACCATATCAGCAGTTGGGGACTCGTTAAGATCAACTGCAGAGGACTCAACTGGTAAGTTCAAATCAACTGCAGAGGACCCAACTGGTAAACGTCCCTGACCTCCATGAGAAGTGGTCACCCCTGAAACGGTATGCTTACTCTCACTAGCAACCAGAAACCCTGCAGAAAGAAAACAAAATACTACAGCAAAGTACAAAAGAAGTTCCAAAAAGAAAATTAGAGGTACTCATACAGCATCTGCAGAAGACACCGCTGACAAAGTCATTGAATCAATGGTTGAGGTGCTGATTGATCTCTCGAATGTAATAGAACACAACCAAAAGGAGATTTCCCCATCATGGATGAAACTTTTATCTTAAAACTACCATCCTTATAAATTTCAGCATCCAAGGAGGTTGGACTTTTGAATTGATACCTGTGCCCAACCATCAGAATTCATTGGCCGTGCTCCATCCAACAAATCACTAGTGATCGAGGAGCACAAATCCAACACAAGCAAAGATTTCATTCCAATCCTAAAAGACAAATTCATACATGCACATATATATACAAATATATATATATATATATATATGTATGTATGTATTAATATGTATGTATATATTTATATGTCATACATGCATTTGTGTGCATGTTTTAAATAATTCATGCCAAAACTAACACCTCTAGAAGAAGTAACATATCACCTTCAGTGGTGGAAGAAATCTTGAAACTAACAACGAACTCCGGATAAATGTGGGTGTTCATATTCATATTCCAGACTATATACTCTCTTGGACTTTCAAGATCATCCACTCCACTATCAAAATTTTCACTACTAGGATGGAACTGCCGACTCCCAGAGTGAAGAAGCTCCATGTTTCCCATTATTACACGACAAAATACCAGGTGTCGTTCTCCATTTTCATCAACATCACAATACTTGACACTGTAAACAAACCAAAAGTTGAATCCTCCACAACAGCACAGTATTTAAAGGAAAAAGAAGAAAGAAGAAAAACAAAGTTAAAACCAGTTATATAAGAAAACTATCACAGAAAACGCATCATATGCATTTCTTAAGGCAGGTGATCCGTGGCCAAGGCAGCAAAACATGGAAAGCTTTTTTCAGTAATTCTTAATACAAAAGGTTGAAAGAAAATTTTCAAGGTTAACAAATCACATTGATCCAGATTAAATTGTTCAAAGACTTGAACTCTTCATTTGAGGATTTTTTAACAGGACACAAACACAAACCAGGAAATCTCACACTAATATAATAGATGGTAGATATGTGAAAAAAAGAGCTGAAATAGCCGCCACCGTGACAGTGATATGAATAGTAAACAGATTGTTTCTGTGAAATAAATTAAGTTTTTTTAAAAAATAAATAAATAAATCATGCAGATCTTCATGAGAAGCCTCAAAAGTGTAGCTTTATCAGTCAATTGCTCATGTTACCAAATTCAACAGTGAGAATTGATAGGCAGCTCCTGAGAACAGCCCTATAAGTAATTTTGCTAAATCTAACAAGACAACCAAATTGAAAATAATAGGATTACACACAACTTCATATTATTATTAGACAAGCATGGCATAGAAAGATTAGCAATCTCCAAATTAACTTTTCAAAACCAGACTGACAAGAAAAGGGGATTCTTCTTTAAAGACGAGGATGACAATTTTCTAGCAAGTCTAGGGCTACTGTCTTAGAGTAAATGAACATTTTACCTTGAGAAAAACATAATATACTGCAGTTATTGCTAGACTATGACTGACAATTTCCACTTTAGACAAAACAGGAAAAACATCCAACCTGGTGTGACAACAGTTCGCTGCAGAAAGATGAACACCAATGCCGTGTTTCGAATTTGTTGTGCATGGACCACAATGTCCAAGTCCATACGACATGATTGTGGAGAGTGCTCCTTTGGAAGAAGCAAGCCAGGCATATCGAACATTTGCATCTCCACGATATTTCTCTGTGAGTGCAATCTGCTTCAGGAAAAGCTCAAATCGAGCTTGCATCGAAGTACTAGAGCAGCGATAAATATCTACAATGTCTGCACCACCAAAAGGTTTCATAACTGTAACAAACAACTTCTTTACAGTATCAGAATCCAACATTTGCTTAAAAGACTCGGTGACTAAATTTGCTTCAATTTGTTGATTTTCCTCCATATCTTCATCAATTTTTTCACCAGGTTTCCTGTTGCAACTATCCTCCACTTCTACATGATAGTGGTCACTCATAGGCTTTTGACCAATTTGGATATGCTTGACAAGAGCATTTGACTCTCCACTATACTCCTTCAATTTTGATTGATTCCCTCCATTTATATCAATTTCAAGCTGCAGCTTGATCTCATGGGGCCCAAGAGGCTCCCTGAAAATCGGCCCTTGATCTTTCACACAATCATGCTGGCAGCAAAGATACGGTTCATCTTCATCAGCATAGCTTTCTGGAAAGAAGCAGCTACCTGCTTCATCAATCCAGGCAATTGGTTGTTGAATACCTGTCTTCATGTCCAGACGCAACATGTGCAAGAAGTCAATCACATAGCAGCGCCCCTCCAACTCAACCTCAACAAATGCCTTCTTCCCTTGAAGATCCTTCCTAATCAAAGCAACAAGATCCTTTGGGAAATCAATCCATTCCCCATTCTGATAACACATCAGACGCTGTGGCATCCCAGTCCTCATAAAATTTGAATAGGACCGGAGTAAAGATCGTCTAGAATGATGCCCACAGCTCACAGGCTTGCTTTGGCTTCCATCCAATTTCCTGCGCTTCCCTAGCTTATGACTTGAAATCAGAGTGAGCCACTCAGGCAACACCATGCGGGACGCTCGCTTTCTCTTAACTCCAGGCATAACTCTACGACTTCTATCCAACACTTTGGTGATCCTAGCTTCCATTTCTACCAACTAGATTAATCCTTATCAAGAAGTCTAAATCTAAAAGTTCAAAACTAAAAAGAAGTAACAAATCTAGCCTTTAACCATTTTCAAAGACACAGTGCCATTGAAGATGACTGGCAAATCCTGGATAACAAACACTTGTCAGGAAATTTGATCGCATATAAAATGAATGCATATGGCATCAAAATATACACAAAAGGCTACAGATCAACAAATATATTCAAGCAAAGGATGCAATCAACCCTGTGTGATACATATATCAGAAAATGCTATATTTTTTTTTATAAGCTTGTGGCAAATCATTGTGGTCCTCTTTACCTGAAATTTATATAATGTTGGTTCTTGAAACAGAAATACAGACTTAAAGTACCTCAAAATCATGGTCTAACTACATGGACAACCATAGCGATTGATGATATGAAGAGGAACGCATGGTAGGTTATCTGCCTTCAAAGGTCCAGTTAGCTTTGAGGAGCAATGATCAATTTATAAATATGAGAATGGTCTTCATTCAAGCAACATATGCCTACAAAATACCCCCCCCAAGTCTCCAAACCAAAAACAATTTTCATTTGAAGAATAACCACAGTGAAGTTGAAATGACCACCCCTGACATGTATACATTAGTCATTTGACATGCGCTCTGCTACAGGTTGTATATTTTTTTCTGGCAAAAAAAATTAGAATTTTTGAAGATATTATTCTTATTCATCTATAATTTTTTTTTTTCATGTTTTATATAGATGAAATTTATTTTTAAAAATAAAAAATATTTATTTTTAGATGATATTTCTAACATGTGCAACCTTGCATAATTTTTTTCCCCTTTTAATTTGTTCGATCAATTTCACGTGTCTATTTTTATTATTATATGATTGAATAAAAAATTATTTGAATAAACAAATTCAGTAAACACTCTTTGGGTAAAAATTCCATGTTATATGATTAAATATCTTGATCAACATTCTATTGTTAATGATTTTTTTTTCAATTTATTTACCTAAATGGTTCTCGATTTTTTTAATTAAATGCTTGCATAACCTTTTCGATTTACACTTGGAATTTTTTATGTTAAAAAACACATCGGAAAAGCCTAAATACAAAATAATTTAATAAAAGCCTCTATTCAAAAAAGACTAAATAATCAAAATAAAAAAATCATAGAGGATTGAATTGATTGAAACATAATTAAAAAAACTATTAACAAAAAGAGAATTTAAAAAATATCTCAACCAAAATAAAAACCAAAATTAGAATAAAAAAATAAAAAAAAGGTAATGATAGTCTAAGAGTCGCAAACACGTTTAAAAGAAATAAGAAAAACAAATGACTCGGGTTATAGCCCCGATCGGGTTTAATAAGTTGGTTTTATTTTAATTAGACTATAAAAATAGACAACGATTGTAAACGAACAATTAAAAAAAAATCACGATAACTTGGAAAAATACCTTTGGAAACGCAAAATTAGATAAAAATGAGAGAAAATAAATCAGCTTGAGTTAACTCAAGGGAAAGTGATAAACATGTAACTTGGATAATAAAAGACAATCCAACTTGGGTTAACTAACAAAACTCGTGGTTCAAGTCATGAAATTACGATAACTCGAGAGAAAAGAAATTGAATTAAATCATAAAGCCAATCTTTTTTATATATAAAAAAAACCTAATATCAAACAATGAAATCAGAAAAGAAAATAAGCCGAAAAAAGGATGTTGGTCAGAGTTAAATTTTCAAACTCGTGAAAAGGTCATTAGACAAGAAGCACCATACATGGAAAAACCATGAAACCCAATGCCCAACAAATCAAGCAGAAGGATGAGATCGGGGGTAGATCAATTACATAAAAGAATATAAAATAAAAAATGGTAATTGAAAGAATAAGGGTGAAAATTGAAATAAAAAAAATAAATTAGAGGTTAAATTGAAAAGAAAAACAACTACAAAAGAAAAAAAATCAAAAGAATAATGATCAAATCAAAAAAAAATAAAACACCATAAAATTGGATTGAAAGATAAAATTGAAAAACAATAAAACTTTTACAAAAAGGCAAAAGAAAAAAATTAAAAAACAAAAGAATAAAGACCAAATTAGAAAAAAATAATACATGACAAATTGAAAATGAAGGACTAAACTGAAAACAAACAATTTTTTTATAAAAAGGACAGGAAAAAAAATTAGAAATAAAAAAAAGGATTTAAATTCAAATATCAAAAACAGAGAGGACCAAGCTGTATTTTTTAGGGAAGGAGAGAAAAAAAAGGCTTATCGACGACGAACCACCCAACCGCCACCGACACATGCCACAACACGGCAAACAAGCATGTTTGTTAGGGGTGAGCAAAGAAACCGATTAAACCGGAAAAAAATAACCGAAAAAACTGAACCGTGAAAAAAACCGATTAGAATTTTTAAAAAACCAACCGGTTCGGTTTGGATTCAGTTTTATAAGCCTGAAACTGAAAAAACCGAACTGAACCCAAACTGAAAAAAAAAAAAGCCAAACCGGAAAATAAACTGAGCCGAACAGAAAAAAACCGAACCAAACCGAAAAAATCATGCCAAACCGAAAAAAACCAGTTTTTGTTCAGTTTTGGTTTTTTTAAAAAAAAAACCGGTTTCGTTACTTTTTTTTATAAAAACCAAAATAAACCGAAAATGATCACCCCTAATGTTTGTCCATCAGGAGGCGCCTGCCGCGCGTGAGCTACTTTTTGAATTTTAAAATTAATTAATCATGTTAAAAGGACCAAATCACCCCTGATGGCTATGGAATTAACTAAAAAAAAACCAAAATGAAAAGGCCAAAAGAGCCTTGAACCCATGTTTTAATTTTTTTGGTTCTAAGAGCAAATATGTGTTTTCATTGTATTTTAAAAAATAAAAAGAGTTAAACACCCTTGCCTAAAAGCTTAAAAAAACCTAATCAAAAGGGTAGTGAATTCATTTCATTATTCCTAAAAAAATAGAAAAGTCACATATATCCCTGGTCAAATCATTAATGACTAATGGGTCATGCGAAAAGACCAAAATATCCCCAACTTATAGGCCTCTTATTTTTTCTTGGAAGGGCACAAAAGTCATTCCACATGAATAGTAAATTTAGAACGTGCATAATATCTTCTACTGTATTTCTTCTACACCTTTTAGTGTTTTTGTTAATATGTAAAAGAAAAGGTAACCCGCCATGATGCCTATAAACAAATAGGATACTCAACATGCAAAGTCTTCTACCTAAAAAATTTCACAAGAAGACTAACCTCATGGAAGTCAAATTAACCATTCACAGTATATATTGAAATATGGATCTGATGTTAACTCGCCTTGACACCTATAACAAATGAATTAACTATTTCAATCGCACTTCAAAGTTCTATATGACGATACAGCTAGAAGAAAGAAGAATTTTGGATCCACTAATTCAATAAGGAATTAGTGCTGGCAACTTTATTCTTTTAGTCAATAACATCAGATATTGTAATTGGTACTACAGAGATGGAGGAAGATAGTGTTTCCAGGAACAGAACAAATACACAGCCACAGGCAGCAAAGAAGTTTTGGTCACGGAACTGAGAGGTTTAATTGAACAGCCAAACAGAGTCTTCTAAAACTGGAAACCTTTGGTTTTCGCACTCCCAAATAGTTGACAGAAGCAAGTGGAACTAGGAGGAAAAGGTACATAAGTTTGAGTACAGAGAGTTACCCTTTCTTTATCACGACTCAAATCACATTCATTGAAAGTTCACCCTTTCTTTTCACGACTCAAATCACATACATTGATGGCTTTGAAAGTTCACCCTTTCTTCATCACAACAAAAATCACATGTATGACTTTCCATCAACAAAAGGTCCAGACAAAAGAACCAATGAGTTATAAAAAAATGAGGCGCCATATGTGTTGCAAATGCTTGAATAGCACAGCTGGTGGAGCAGAGGACTGAAAATGTTAAGAGTAGACTGGTTCTCTAACATTCATTGGTCCAAGGAACAGCATGTGTTAATATTTCTGTAAGAAAATGTCACATAAACCTTTCAATTGACAATGCGACTTACTCAATTAGTATTTCCAAGGCCACTATTTTGAACGATGTCAGAATAATTCATTTCCATTCATGGTCAGTAAATGAACCCCTTCCAGCTTTTTCAGGCATCATTATGGATTCTCAATTATATATGCAAAGCTACACGTGAAATGTTTCTATTCAAGAGACATATTGAATGAAGAATAAGCCATAGAAGTACAGGACACAAAGTTCCCTGAAGGCGGCATAACATGCCTGCAGAAGTGCTTACATAATAGAGTAAAAAAAAAAAAAACATGCATAGTAAATATTGTAAGAGCTGAGAACTTTTCCATCCAAATATTGCCACTGCTCCAACAAGAAATTTATTTCCAAAAACAAGCTTGTGAAAAAAGAAAAGAAAAGAAAGAAAGAAAGAAAGAAAGTTCAATAACAAAGGGTAGACAAAGAACCAAGTGGAGAATTAGATAGACATGAAAAATCAAAAAAGAAAGACATACCTCATGATAGTGCTACTGTTAGCGTTCATTTTGTACATGTTCCCTTTTTTATACAACCGTTACAAAATTACAGACGTAGAGCCACTTGGTTATTTATTTTACAGCCTTGAGTAGCTCCGCTCCTATACAAGGGAAATCACAACACACAAAACCTACTTCAAATTCCGATAACTAAATTGATTTCAAAAGGAAATACATGCGCACACCAGATATTTGGAGTATTAATTCAAGCTAAGCAGATGATCATGTATTTAATTCAGTATATTTGCTTGCTCAACCAAAAAATTCACTTTTCCAGTTATTTCAAATCGAAGTCAAACCAATTCTTAGGAACATAATTTCAATTCATCTTCTTGTAACCAAACAAATCAGAACCCCAAATCATTCATATACCTCAACTATAGCTACTATATTTTTAACAAAATTTTGTCAATTTTACTCTTAATTTTTAGGTTATTAATAATTAAAAACTAGATCAAAAACAAAAGGAGAGAGATTTTTAAAGGATTAATAATTCAATCCTCACTCCTGTCAAACAAACAGATCAACACCCAAAATTATCTCTCTTTTTTTCAAAGAAAAAAGTATTGCCATTTTTTTAATATATTGTCCTTAATTTCACCACAATCGCACATTTTTTTCACGAAAAAAAAAAAACACAAAATAAAACTTTGAACCTTCAAATAACCAAACGCGATCTAATGAATTCTTTCACAAAATAAACAGCCACAACAGAAACAAAGGAAAAGGACGAGATAAGGAAAAAAGAAACAACAGTACCTGTAAACGATACATGGAGATTAATTAGTATAATCTAGCGAGGTTTGATTTTCTAAATTTCTATAAGAACAAAAGAAGGAGATCGATGTGCTTATTAGAAAGAGAGAAAACCCTAACTCGCAAGAAGAGGAACAGTGCTAGTATGCGACACCGTTGATAGTTCTAAAAAGATATACCCATCGGCGTTGACGGTGTATATTATTAAGTCGGCGGTCTTTTTGTTTATGCGTGTCTCTCTCTAAACTAATAGAATCATCTCATACTCCTCGGCGCGTGTTTTCAATTTTCTTTTGCGAAAAGCAAGAAAGACCACTCAAAATTGCCCACCAACGTTACTTGGAGATAATGTTAGGCTTACGTGGTGTTTGACAGTTGTTGTGTGACGGGTTGTTTCGATTGGCTTTAGTTTGGGGTGTCCTAGGAAAGAGTGAGTCGTGATTGGTAGGTGTGGGGTGTGGAATTATTTTACTGGTGAAAGAGAAGTTAAAAAATTGATAGGGGCGGTTCGGGTATTACGAGATAAAGGTAAGGGTAGTGTTGAGATATTAATAAGTACTAAGTGGGTCCCACGGGAGAAGAAGATAATTTTGGTCAAAATTTGTCATGTCAATCACTCTTCACTCTTTTCTTTCTTTATGCGAAAAGAATAATAAATAATAAATGTATCAGAATATTTTATTTCGGTGTTATTTTATTGGTTTCAAGCGAAGCCTGAAAATATATATTTTTAAAAATAGATTCAGTCACCCTCAAATTTCAATGGACAATTTTTGAACAAGTAAACAAATCTTCATCATGATATCTTCAGGGACAAGGTTTATGTTTTTGATAATGATTAATTTTTTAGTTTCTATAATTTAATTTATTTTTTTTAGTCAATGTAATTAAAGGTGGGTATTTGATTTCTGGTGACTCTATAATTATTAAATAAAAAAAAAATTGAGAAAAAATATAATAATATTATAAAAAATATGCTAAAAATAAATGGAGATTTTGAATTGTTAAATGATTTAATGTCTATTTATAACTGATAAGTTTTTTTATTATTATGAAGTGTTAAAGCATAATATTATCCTGGTAGTTTTAATGAAAAAGAATATCTTTGAAATATATTAATATTGATGGGTGTGCATAAAAACAGGAAATAAGTAAAAAGAAAAATAAAAAAAAAAAATAAAGAAAAAAAACTAAAGGCATCAACCGATAACTAAATAGATAAAAAATTAATATTAATAAACTAAATTAAACAACAAAAATATTAATTAAAAAGAAAAAACCTATAGAAAAAAAACTAATGAAACAAAATAAAAACTAAATTAACTGGGTTAACCAGTCAAACCTGAGATCCGTGACATAAAGTCTGATAATTAAATAGAAAAAAAATATTAACAAATTAAATTAAACAAAAAAATTAATTAAAAAGAAAAAAACAAAGAAAAAAAACTTATAGGAAGAAAAAAACTAATAAAAAAAAGAAAAAAAACTAAATTAACTGGGTTAACCTTCAAACCAGGTTCACTCATCAAACCTGAGATCCGTGTCATGAAAGTCTGATAACTAAATAGAAAAAAATTAATATTAACAAACTAAATTACAAAAAAATTAATTAAAAAAATACATAAAAACGAGATAAAAAAACTAAAGACATCAGCCTTTGCACTGTGGACTCCAATGTGCAGTCAACAGTAAAAAGCTGATCCTTTTTAGTTATAGTTAATATTAAAAGATGAAAGTGGAAAAAAAATAAATGAAGAAAAAGAAAAAAATCTAAATCACCTGGGTTAATCCGTCAAATCATGTTAACTCGTCAAACCTGAGATTCGTGTCATAAAAGTGCGATAACTAAATAGAAAAAAACAATATTAATGAACTAAATTTAAAAAATAATGATTAAAAAGAAAAAATACCTATATGAAGAAAAAAACTAATGAAGAAAAAGAAAACAAATCTGAACTAATTGGGTTAACCTATCAAACTAAGGATCCGTGTCATGAAAATCTGATAACTAAATAGAAAAAAATTAATATTAACAAACTAAATTTAAAAAAAATAATTAAAAAGAAAAAAAGAAGACATCAGTCTTTTCACAGTGGACTGCACTATGTAGTCCACAGTGAAATTCATAAAAAAAAAGGAAAAAAAATAAAAGGCATCAGCCTTTTCACCGTGGATTGCATATTAAAAGATGAAATTGAAAGAAAAAAATCTGAATCAACTGGTTTAACCTGTCAAACCTGAGATTCGTGTCATGAGAGTGTAATAACTAAATAGAAAAAAAAATTTGATATTAATGAACTAAATTAAAAAAAAAAGATTAATTGAGAAGGAAAAAAACAAAGAGAAAAAAACCTACAAAAAGAAAAAAACTAATGAAGAAAAGGAAAAAAAATCTAAATCAACAAGGTTAACCCGTCAAACCTGGGATCCGTGTCATGAAAGTCTTATAATTAAATAGAAAAATTTTAATATTAACAAACTAAATTAAAAAAATAATCAAAAAACAACAAAACAAAAAAAAGCAAAAAAAAAACTAAAGACAACAACTTTTTCATTGTGGATTGCATTGTGCAGTCCACAGCAAAAGACTTAAAAATATAAAAAGAAAGAACAAAGAAAAAAAAAAACAAAGGCATACACCGAGGGTTATTGTTATTTTTTTTTTTTTGCATCAAAAATATCAAAAAGGCTAAGATCTAAAAGTTTTAGGTCTTTTTGCAAAGATATACCAAAGAGCTTTGGGTCTAGCTGCAACGCTTGATTCAAGAGTATAATAATAATAATATTAAACTTGCATGACTCAAGTTTAAATGAGTCTGGCTGCAACACCAGACTCAATAGCCTTGGATGTGGGTCTGGCTGCAAAGTCGTGTCATAAAAGTATGATAATTAAATAGATTAATTAAAAAAAAGAAAAAAATCTACAGGAAAAAAAAAACTAATGAAGAAAAAGAAAAAAACATCTAAATTAACTGAGTTAACCCATCAAATCTGGGATTCGTGTCATGAAAGTTTGATAACTAAATAGGAAAAAAAACTTGACGGGTTAGCCCAGAATTAACCAGGTTAACCTGTCAAACCCGAGATCCGTGTCATGAGAGTTTGATAACTAAATAAAAATAAATTTAACATTAACAAACTATATTAAATGAAAAAAATTAATTAAAAACAAAAAAAATCCGATTAACCCATTAAACCAGGTTAACCTGCCAAACCTGAGATCTGTGTCATGATAGTCTGATAACTAAATATAAAAAAAATTAACATTAAAAAATTAAATTAAACAAAAAAAATTTAAAAAGGAAAAAAAAACCAAAAGACAACGGCCTTTTTATCATGGACTTTATAGTACACAGTGAAAAGCATAAAAATAAAAATAAAAACCTGCTCAGTATTTCACGGAGAACTACACTGTACAGTCCACAGTAAAACAATAAGTCGTCTTAGTTATAATATAGTTAATTGATTGATTGGAGGCTAGACCTCCCATGCCCACATATCCCAAAATGTTAAAATCGATATGACCCCTCAAACCCTTTTGCATCCTTGTTCTAGGCTGTGTTTGTTTTTCAGAAACTGGTTTCCGGGAAACCATTTTCTAGATTTTTATATGTTTGTTTGCCATTAGAAAAGTTGGTCAACGGAAAACACTTTCCAATCAAAGGAAAATTTGGCTTGATTTCCAGGAAAGTGTTTTCCTTTTATTTTAAGCGGAAAACACTTTCCAGAAATTATGAAAAATTTAGAAATATCATATCATTTGCTGATTATATCAAATTTGGTCATCAAACTTTTGATTGCTATATATATTTTGTTTTAAATATTTGTTTTTCAATTTCATCCCTTATAATTTAATTTTTATATTAATTTTGGTCCTTATTTTTATAATTATTATTTGCTTTTCCCTTATCATTTTTTAATTGAAATTTTTATCTATCAAATTTGGCTCTCATTCTTTTGATTGTCACTTATTTTATTTGAAATAATTTATGAAATATTAATTATTATTATTTTAATTTCTTTATCTCTCATTTTTTTTATTTTTTAGATTTAATCTCTATTATTTTGATTATTATTTATTTTAGTTGATATAATTTATGAAATTATATATTTTTTTCAATTTCATTCTCATTTAACTTTTTAATTTGTAAGATTTGTTCCTCATTATTTTAATAAACTTGAAAAAAATAAAATATTAATAAGTTATTTTCCAGCTTATTTTCAATAACATAACCAAACACTGGAAAGTGTTTTCCAACTTATTTTTTATTACACTACCAAACATCAGAAAATAATTTATTTTTTTCAAAATTTATTTTTTAAAAATTTATTTTTTAAAAAAAATTATTTTTCAGCAAACAAACCGTAGCGATCATCTGCTTTCTTTTATTTCGGGACCGATCAATCTCTGAATTTTAAGGCCGTCGTGGAAAATTTGATGAGGCTTTTATCTTTAGAGACAAAAAAGTGGCATGGGTGGTCCGGTGGAGAGAGACTCCGTTTTACATAGATCACCATGAACATGTTGATATTGGTGCATACATTGATTATGATTGTTGGAATATCTTCAAGGCGGAGAAGATAAGCAAGAATGCAGCATAATGATACGGCTTTTCCCAACCATTAGATCTTATTTTAATGACATGTCACCGATCTATCATATTCTGGTAAAATTAAAGGCTTTTTGATACTTGAGGGGAGCCGGACCAAGCTCTAAGCGACGGGAGGAAGCTTGGAACTCAAACAACCAAATAATTACCATGATACCCTTTTATTTATTTATTTATTATTATTGTTAATTATTACGCACCTGCCAAACAGAGTATATGAAGGAGCTTCATGCGTGCAAGCCGTAAGAGGGTGGATAAAAAGACTTTTGAGTTTTAGCCCATTGAAATTCAAAATGTTAATCTCCAACCGATCACTGAATTAGACTTCTAGAAATAATATCAGCCCATATGTGCTTGGAGGAGTCCCTGAAAAAGAAGAAGGAAAGGATGCTCTGCTCTCGTCCGCCATATTACAGAGAACGCAGCAAGGATTAGTAGAATTACCCCGTTTAATTTCACTTGTAAAGCTTTTGTTGACAGTCTATCAAGCACAGCGCAAGCCAGGAATGAAGCTGTGTCTCGGAATCATAAGAGAACCCCGAGACAATTCAAACCAGTCTACAAGAGGCCTTTTGGTTCTCAAGAAAGCTCAAGTACTCATCATTTACTGGAAAGATTCCATTAGGAGTGCTTAGCTTCTGCGTCACCACGTCCTCTTTATCATGATCGGGACGAGCACTATTACTGAGGGGTGATAATTGGATCATTACCAAGTCTTCTAATCTTCCTGGGGACGGGGGGGGTAACTCCAATACTTATCATTCAGAATCACAGCTGAATCTTTGGACGGAAAAGGAAGGGTAGCATCATAGGTACTTCTAGAACTAAAACTCTGAAGGAGAAGACCCAAAGGATGCCAATAAAAAGGTTTCTCTAGCCATTGCTAATTATAACATGTTGAATCAAACCCCAAGCAACATTCCTGAGGTGCAAAATTTTCCTCTGGCTCCATGAACATTAATCACTTGGAACTTATTCGATTGTCCAAATACTTCTTCCCTTAAGATAATAGTGATGGATCCTCTACCGAAAGAGAACCAGATTTGAGAAAAAGACCCCAAAGGTTATCTCATGGAAGAGAACCAGTACCCAAAGACTGTTTTCCCTTAACTTTTGGAGTGTACTTTCTGAGTTCACGAACTTCTAGTTTCTTTCTCTTAGGCTTTTGCGTAGGCAAAGACGAGTTCTTGACCACAATAATGTTAAGTTTCATGTAGTCTACTCGAGCAGCAAATTCTTTAAAAATCTTAGGTTTAATTCCTTGAAAAATACAAGTAAAGCAATTATTTTCAAGTAAAGCTATTGAAAGAGAATTCCCGATTCAATATATGCACCAATAAAGATGTATGGTGCATAAAGTTGACCAAAATACGAAAAGAAGAAGAAGAAGAAAAGGCATACATGTCTATGGTTTAATTCTGCAAAATCTTTGCATTATTATTATATCAATAATGAAACATCTCACAACCAGAGTAAAAAGTATGAAAGCAAAACCTAAAACATATCAACTTTCAGAATTTTCTATCAAATTGACCAACTATAGCATGGCTAAAAAACTAATTATCCAAGATTATGTTGTTCACGAGGCCTCTTTACTGCCTGTTTGTGGGCTTTGATCGTTGCCACTAATTTGAATGGATTGACCTCAAAGCTCCCTTTCCACATCAATATATCACCATTAGCTGCCCTAACAAAGAGCAAGTTCTTATGAACAACCAAAGCATAGACTTGACCAACATGCCTCTTTAAAGAGAACTCGTTAATATTTTCCCCATTCAAGTTCCAAACTTTAACAATGGCAACCCAAATAAGACACCAAGTTTCTGCATCAAGATTGATGACCCGATTACACTTGCTAGAGTGGCAGTTTCATATTCTGATAGTGTCATCTCTACTCTTAGTAAAAAGCTTGTTTGACCCTGTAGGGAGAGCGATACCACAAACAGCCTTCTTGTGACCATTAAGCCTCGCCAACATGGAAAAACACCCATCACCACCAATGGTACTACTGTACGGTACCAAGAATGCCAAAACTAGTAGTGATTAACATATGGGCATTCTCCATTCACCGTCCAATACTTGCAAATGTGCTATTCAGGGTCCTTAGTGTGTAGGTTTCTTGAGAGATTATGGTTAAAAAGGTTGTCTTAGTGGGTATCTATGTAAGCCTTTGTGGTGTAACTCATTGGGTTATTATAACTATTACTTTCGGTCATTGCGACGTCTATATTGTAGGTGTAGAGAGATCAAAGATTTGAAAATTTGGTTGTTTGAGAGAGTTTATGTGATTCTAAGAATTGAAGGTGTTCAAGTCTTGAAAAAACTTATTTTCATAGCTAGGTTGATAGGTTGGTTGGCTCTTAAAAAACAAGTTCTTTACAAAAACATGAAATTTTTCAATACTTGAGCAATAAGTGTGTAAAAAAATATAAAAAATGAAAAAAATAAAATGAGGGTTAAAAAATGTGTATCTAACATGACTTTCAATGGTTTCACATGGCTCTCCTGGTCTTTGGTAAGCTTTTATGACATCCAATTGGCTCTTCTTGCTATGAATTGTTTTTGTGTTTCTAACAATATTATAGATGACTTGAATTTTCTATTACATGGGTGATTGAGTGTGTATTTATACTCTCAAGCTTGGGATTTCTTCTCAAAGAAGAGATTGTATCTTTGGTGAGAAATTTGGTTTATTTGGTCATAATAGCTTTTCATTGATATGTCATACATGCTATTGGTAAAAAATATTGTGAGGATCTACTATTGGTGTAGAAAACGATACTATGCAAAGAAAAAGCATAAAAAGTCATGTATATGCATAGAAAAAATGTATCAAAAGTTTGTATGGTGATTATGAGGAACTCGAAAAAGTACATAGGGAAGTATGTTTGGTAGATTGGTCAATCCGGGGCAACATCGGGTTGGGGTTGGATTTTGGCTAGAAAAATTCCAGTCGCTTGGGTGTGGCCTAGGCAGTTAGAAAGAAAAATTCTTTTTTAGAATTTTTTTCCCTGGCATCATTACTAGCCCCTTAAGTTTTTTAAACGCGTATGCTTGAAAGATTTTAACCAATAAAAAGGGAAAATACTTATACTATATAGATATTACCTTTATTTTTCTAGGATTGTACGAGAATGTTACCCTAGCTAGGTCATCATGAGAGATGAATGCTTTTAGACAATGCTTGTGGCTTTTATTAATTTCTTCATGTAAATCTTTACTAATGTTTTTGCAAGAAAAAGAAGAATTTTTTTTTGTTGCTTATGCAGATAAATACTATAGAAATAAGAAATATGTGTAAACATAAGGTGGTCTATATATGCATTTAGGAATTAATTTTTAGAGGAAAATGTTCATGATTGATCATAATGATTGAGAAGGATAACTGATTCTTTTTGGAAAGAAATGGTCATAGAGACCTGAAGAATTTAAATGAAGAATTTGACATGGAGATTTTATGGAGACACAGAGATTTTCATGGAGGCATGAAGAAGCACTGAAAAATTATCTTATCTTAGGCAACACATCATGAGGATTTTCTATTGTATTTTTCAGGTTACAACCTTCATAAATTGTTGAGGTATCCTATAGATATCAATTTTTCTATCCCTTTTTTGAATGCATGAAGCTTTTATATGTTGTGCCTATGATAATAGTAAAAGAGATAAAACTTATTGGGGTTCCTTATGCTTGAATCACTTTTCATTAGAGGTGGTTATTGCACGAAGTCTTTTTCTTTTATAGCATCCAACACCTCAGCTCATGTGCTAGTGAGAGGTGTGTGGTCAGAGTCCAAGGAATATCAAAATATCATAAATGTGCCCCTTGGTGTTTATTTTTTATGCTTAGGTAGGAGATTGGTGATGTTGTGGAGATTCCACCATTGGAATCGATGGTGATCATGTTTAGTCACACTGACTTTCTTTACTCGAATATGGTTTTTCATTACTTGTTTCACGTTGATATGTGTTTTGTAATGGAAAATGTATAAGTTCTTATAACAAGTAGTTATAGATTTCATTGATCAGGACTTGAATATTGATGAGTTCGAGCAAATTGCTAAAGTTTAGCATTTTCTTGTTGAATCTTTTGAGATATGTCTTTGTACTTTTACCTTCTAGTTGTGTGATAGAAAAAAAAAAGCTTAGTTGTGCACTTTTTATTTGGAATAATAGTGTTGAAATGAGAGATGAGCTTCACACAGAGACCATGAAGACCTATGATCAAGATTATGATACCAAACCCTAGTATAACCATAAAAAGTTGGAGGAAAAATCATGCACACGACATCACTCTTTGTTATCACTAGCTCGATGTCACTTTTGACATTTTATATATGCTCCATAGGATTTGTAAGACCTTCATAGTTATTCAGGTTGGCCTTCAAATCAGAATCTTTAAAGATATGAGTGTGTAACACTCTATGTTAAAGTAAATGTGAGTGTGTAATACTTTTTTGTTAAAGTAGAGATTCTCCTACACTGTAGGAATGATGTTTAGGAGCTGATGCAATATCGTGTTTATCATATCTATATTTTTTATAATAGGGGGCACATGAACGAGATTGAGACTCAAAAGAAGATTGATGAAGATAGCTATGTTTATGGCTAAGATATATTGATGAGTGTTGGCTCCTTTATAGAGTTTGAGAATTGTGGTTACTTGACATGTTATTTTTTCTTCTTTATTAACAGAAATGAAGTTGTCTTGGGGAGTTGTATTTTGACTTTCATATTAATAGAATGATATAATGTGAGGATGTTTTGTATGACTAGAACAACATTATTACAAATTTGTACTTGGTAGGGACTTGGAAGAATTGGAGTCTCTATGGTAGGGAAATCAATTAATCTCTTTTTTCTTGAAATTTTGTCAACCATGAACAATATTTCTATGAAAAATGGAAAGGAATGAATTAACTTTTTGTTCTATTTTCCACTTAAAAAACTTCACATATGAATTAGAGTTTTCATGGCTGGGTTGATCACTCATATAAAGAAAAAAATATATAGGAAGAGAACAAATAAAGTGAGGGCTGTACAGTGTATATCTTGCCTGACTTTCAATGGTTTTACCTGACTTTCATGAGCTTTGACTGACTTTTATGATCTTTGGCTGATTTTTCTTGCTACAAATTGCTATCGTGTTAATGACGATATTATGGATAGCTCAAATTGTTTTTTTTTTTTTTTGCATGGGTGACCGCCTGAATTCATATATTCAAGCCGTGGATGGAAAAAATTGTGTTTTTGCTGAAAAAAAATGGTTGGCTAACCATGATAAATTTTGGTTGATGTAATATGCCATCATTATTGTATCACACATGCTATTAATAAAACTTATTAGTAATGATCTGCCACTATCGTAGAAAAAGATATTTGCTTTGCATAGCGTGTTGGGATTGGACTTCAGCTAGAAAATTTCCAGCCGCGTGGGCATGGCCCAGGCGGCTTGGGAACAAATATATATATATATATAGAATTTTTTTTTTCTTGCATCATGAAAAGGGTTTTGAATGAATGAATGAAAGAAAAGATTGTGTACATGCACAGAACGAATACGCGTGTCAGGGTCCCAGCTAGGTTTTGTAAAGGGATAAAATTTAAAATACTTTACTAGTTTTACTTCCTTGCACTCTGTTCACCAATTTCTCTACTTGTGATGACACAATGAACAGGAAGTTGCTTGCTGCAACAACGGCTACTGAAAAAATTCCTTAAAAAAATTGTGTGAAGACAACTTGGTAATTACCAGCCATGAAATGGTGCCAAAAAGATTGGCATTCAACAATCCTCTCACTCTACAACATCGGATCTGCCACATTCTAGGAGATCGATTCAGCTTCATTTGATGGATCCCAACCAGGAGGCTTGATGTTTGGCCAATCCCCACGACATCCTAGCCTTATATAAAGGCTCTTCTTACCTTCCAAACACATAGCATCAAGAATTATCAATGAGAGAATAGATAAACTTCTCCACTTAAATTTGATTAAATAACTGAAATGCAATGAATGATAAATCTAAAGCATTAATCTAGGCCTATACATCAATGGATGACAACGTGAATACGTGATAATTCAGCATTCCCGCCTCCACCTTTTCAGGTCATCTCAGGTCATCAATGGATGCTCTTCTAAATCCCACTAAACAAGCTCTCATCATTTCTTATCAAGCAGCAAGTGGCTTTGGTGGCCAAGGTAAAGCATTTCTTTTTTGCTATCATTGATAGATAAACATCCTGTCCAATCTTTAATTTAGACTCCAATGAGCTCAAACATCAACTAGAATTACATGAATGATGCAAAAATCTGTAAATTTATAATTATCAAATAAAATGACTGTTCAGGTCTTCTGGTGAATTGTTAATGCAGGTTTTCCGTTTTACTTTCCATAAATATTGTCAGGTCATATAAAGTTCAAACTTCACATAACTTCTTCATCCTATTTCAGGTCTCTCTTTTTTTTTTCAAACAATTTTTAGAAACCATAAGCTCATTCATTTTCTGATTAGAAATGAAAAAAACAAGCTGCAGTTACAAAAAGTGGTTGACGAGCACCTGGAAGTTTCTTGTCAGACAGAATCAACTGCTTGAGAGCACTCAAGGATGCCTGAGCAACACTTTTGGCATGATCAGAATCCCAACCCTGGAGCTTGACAACCACATCAGCATTTGAGTATGCTACACTGCGATCTTTAACATTCTTTCTAGCCTCCTCTTTAGCTGAATCCTCATCTGTGTTGAATGTGAGCAGACTTTGCAAGTTACTCAAATTTATTTAGGAAGACACAGGCAAAACTGGTGACTATGGAGTTGTAATTCCCTACCTCTCATCCTTGTCATTGTAGCAATTCTAAAAATAATAGAAGTAGTAAAATACTGGTGTCTCAAAGATGTATGACATACAGTAAGATTTTGATTTGACCAAGATGTATGACTTTAGGTATATTTACACACCAAGACATATTGCTTGAGGTGACTCTAGTAATAAAAACTGACTAGAGGTTTAGAACTTTGTAAGAATGTGATGTGTTATGTAGTGCGATCCACATCAATATGACTTTCCAATCCAAAATCTAGCAACGAGCAGAATATCAAGAAAAGGATACCTAAGGCTTCGGTCTGTGACAACCAGACAGTGAACCCTGCATAAAGATGCTGCCATTTATAAGCCTTTCCAGCAGCTCCCTGCTTCCCTCCTAATGTTGAAACAACAGCACGCACATGACTGCAAGACCAACCAAACCAAGATTGGGGTTTTAACTATCCTAGAAAAAAAGAAGAAGTTAAAAAATTAATTACTCCAGATACCGTACCTACTTAAGCTTTCTAATATAGCACATTCTGCTTCAGCTACAGAGTCAGAGCCTTCAGCAAGCACCCCTGGAATTGATTACATTCGTTAATGCACTGCAAGATGGGTAATATAAGTCATTTCAAGTAAGGATACTGCAGTCTAGAAAGTCATTTGATCACATTAACTCAACAGTATGAAGTACATTGTAGCGCTGAAAAATGTTTGCTTTGCAAAGTGTAGTGTGTAGCTTAGAAAGATCATTCACAAGGAAACCACAGAAACAAATGATAGCAAACTATCAAGTAACGGATGTGAAAAAGCTCTGTCAGAAGAGTTTTTTTTTTGTAAGTTATAAAGATCTCATTCACAATAGAAGCAACTGCAACAATGTGGTTGACAATTATGCCATCCTTTTCAATGTCTATGTGAAAAAGCTAAATATCTGAATATCTACACAAAGCAATTCAGCGATACTGTAAATGTTTAGTCACTATCAGCTCCTGGGATAGGGAGGTAGAGAGCTATTTACGCTGTATACATGTGTATATGTGTATGTGTTGATCTCTAGACACGAGAACTAGAGAGATAGCTCTGAAGGCTATCAACCAGTTCCAGTAGCAAGAGAACTAAATTAATAACTATACTCACATGAATCAATTGTTTGCTTAGCAAATGTTTCTAGCAACTCCTGTGTATCAAGTAGCGTGTACCTGAAACATATTAAATCAATAAACTTTACAACAGAGAGAAAGTGTGGAACTCAAAGAGTTCTACAAGACATATGAGAGCTAGCTTTCCTTGATTATTGATTAGGAATGGAATTTGGTCCAATGTAATATCATTAAGTAACGAAGACCAAAAGAAAATTAAGGTCCTTGATGATGATTTACAGGAACAGAAAGAGCTGGTAGTCTAGTAGACAGCACACCATTACAAAACCAAGGACAGTCGCTAAAGTGATGCTCTGTGAAGAATGCAAAATGTTTTAACCACTGTCTAGGTACATCATGAAAGATGACGGATATTGACATTAGCAAGGGATCAGAAAAAAGGAATTATCAAGCCAACTAAATAAGCTACAGAAGGATAAAAAAAAGGAGAACAGAGATTAATACCCAAGAGGAGTAACATGATTGTAATATGTCAAACCATTACAACACAATTTGTAATTTTAGAAGCTAAAGATAGATTAATACCCAAGACCAACAGCAAGTTCGCGCGCCACTTTTTGGTTAATTTCAGTTGAATCACCAACAAGGAAGATTGATGCCCCTTTCAGGAGTTGCATAGATCCTGCTGTCAAGGATTCCCATGACTCCACAATGTCAGGCCATTTCAAATCTGGGTCTTGCTTCTTCATGTTGATAACAAGTTGATCATCATCTATGAACCTGCTCAATACAATAAGCATCAGACCAACTATTGAAGAGACTTCTTCTAGCTAATCGAATCCATGTATTTTCTGTGCCACAAACCATATTGTTTCAGCAGGCTTTATTTTCTCGAACATCTTATTAGTTTCTATTAGTGTGATATGCGACCCAGAGTGCTGTACTTGGACTACTAAGGAGGTGCCATCTGCATCCACGAATATATCTCTGGAACTTTGAATGTCTAGTCCCACAAGTGATAATCTCAATTCCACTTCTGAAGAACTATCAGAAAACTGCATTGCATTTACACATTTGAAATATGATGTTAGCCAACCTCGATGATTAAAAAGCACGCAGAGAATTAACAAGTTGGAGAGAAAAATAGAAATCAAGAAAATCCCTTTGTTTTCTAAGAAGAGTTTAGCCACTTGGTTTATCAATAGTCGTACTCGTATCCTAGTCCAATCTACCCTAAGGACAGCACATTTGGTTTCTCGTTCTACAGACGTCCTTTTTCCACCCAAACCACACTGCCAACAAGAAAATCTCATCTCAATGACCAAATTTCTTACAGACAAATTAAATTTCCCAACTTCGTAATATAAATGATCAACTTTGGTTCCTAGCAAAGTAATCAATACTCACTCTAACAACTTCTCACACTCTGAACTCTCTCACACAACCATACTCCTAAGCACACAGATAAAAAGATCAATTTCATGTCTTCCATTAATTCAAGTTCGATCTGTCCATTAAAGAAACCAAAAGGAATAACTCTGTGAAATGAAACAAATTAGCCAAGAAAAACGATCAAGTCATCAAGATTTCCTTCATTTTTCGAAGAAACCAAACAAGAGGGTATTGATGAATTAAAGAGGGTGGGTACGTACCTCGTAATTTGTGTTGGGGGTGGCTGTGGAGATGCAGTTGCAAGAGAAGCGACTGTATCTGTTGAGAGGGCTGCTCGCATTGTTTGATTTAGAGGCAGGAATTGAAAGAGATAAATTGGTGAAGGAAGTAAAATTGGTTTTGGAAATGGAAAAGGGGATATTTGAGAGAGAGAATGATGGTAGAGTTTTAATGGGGTTTTGGGAGTGGAAGGAAAGAGTCGCCGTAGTGGTGATGGTGGCCATTCTTTTGGATTCCGA
>Ga0325403_1000912_pt1 | contig 23196 bp, 13 predicted proteins | sample PopdelMetagenome_19_FD_205665 | JGI IMG/M metagenome (GOLD analysis project Ga0325403, IMG submission 205665) | Populus deltoides microbial communities from Bellville, Georgia, United States - Xylem-PdKOR-R4 | ecosystem: Host-associated > Plants > Phyllosphere > Stem > Wood/Secondary xylem... | reverse complement strand
ATCCTTTGTAACTTATATTTTTTTATTACATTCAAAATTTTCTTTCATTGAATAGCAGCGTATCGCGAGAGTTAAAATAGTCAAAACTATATGAGCTCGATGCCATTAGATACTAAATTTTATCGTAGTTTATGCAGCAATTTCCTCAAGCTTTTAATTATCATTTTTAAAATGCAGCAATATTCGGTTTTACCTAGTTGAAAGGTTTGAGCTCGATGTTACTAAAAAAATGGGCATTTCCTCCTCCCAAGTACGAAAAAGAACACTTGTGTTAGAATATTATTTAACCTACAATTCTACTTTCATTGAATGCATTAAAGAAAATGGAGGGTTACCTCTTGATGGAAGAGAAGATTTAATTATATGCTGCAATAAATATTTCTTTGATTTAGATTTAGCCTAGGGTTTGGAAAAATTCAGTCAGGTTAAATAGTCAATGGGGCTCATGTGGGGATGACATTATGATAGACAAAGTTGTTGGGGGATTTGAAGGGAATATTTGGGAGAATGAAAAGGAATCAGAAACTTTACAAAGGTTTTTGTGGAGTTTGGGACTTAGGGTTTACGATGATCACTATATGAAAGCAAACAAACAAGCCTTTAAGGGTCTCAATTCTCTACACCCATTTCAGGTCAATGGGACCATCATGCTAATCGCTATATTTTGACAATTTCACCCAAAAATTCATGAGCCCATTTCATTCATCTACAGGAACATTTTCACCACCCTAGGATTTATGGTTTTCCTTTCATGACTTCCATCCTTAGTACAGACGTGTCACAAGCTTAGCCTAATATTCATCTTTTACCCTTTTCTTGTTGTTTTTAACTAGGTTAGGTTGGGCGCGTTTGGCTGCAGGTCAGATCAAAATCTTTTTACTGTAATAAAAAAAATTGTGAGCGTTGCTATTTTTTTTTTTTGCATGCGGTAAAATATCTAAAATGATAATAAAAAACTTGACCAATGTTGGTATTTTCATATAAAATTAATAGACCATCATATACATTAATAAATGAAAAAAAATATTGGTATGTCTTGTTTGACCTCACAAGCAAAAAGCAAATTGATTACTATTTTCAAATGATGATTTGGTTAAAAAAAATTACCATCATCGCGAAACAATGAATGTAAAACAATGGAGTTGTCAAATAATAAAATTGCAAAAAAATCTAGGAAGTGAAATGAAAAGGTGGAGACACACTATATTAACTCGTGCTAACCATGAAAGCTACCTCACAAAATAGATGACCCAAGTAATGGACACGATAAAAATGAGTTAACCCAGTTGAACAATCTATCTCTTTCTTTTTTCTTCTCTTATTCTCCTCCTGAATGGGTCTTGACCAATTTTCAACTCACCTTATGTTCGATTAAAGAATGGAGATTATATTTTATAAATAAATTAATGTTGAAGAATAAAATCAAAAAATTATTAGTTTTTTCTTTAAAAAAACCAGGCAAGCCTATGCAAATCTCCTAGATAGTGGTTAGCCATTTAAACCCATAACTTGTGAAATCTTAAACCTTGGTTCAATCCCAAAGCTAAATTCTTAACCAACTTAATGTTGAAAGATGAAATCGTAACAAAAAATTCAAATTAAAAAAGTTGTCAAATAAAAAAGAATTTTTTTTAAAAAAAATAAGGAACAAATCACATCGAAATTTTTTTGAGAGAGAATGAAATTGTAAAAAAGCTTATTCTAAAAATCATCTAAAACAAAATAAATAACAATTAAAATAATGGGGTCCAAATATGATAGTTAAAAAATTAGAGGATGAAACTAAAAAATAAATAAATATTGAAGAATAAAACTAAATAAAAATTAGCATAAAAAAGAAAAAGAAAAAGAAAAAAACAAACTAAGCAAACTCGTGTGAATCTCTTAAATCAAGGTCAATCCCTTAAACTCACAACCAATGAAATTCTAGATCCGGGTTTAATCAAGAAGTTTAATTTCTAACCAATTTAATATTGAAGAATGAAATCGTAAAAAAATTTAAAAAATTTCCAAAGGAAAAAAAAAAGTTACAAGAAAAAAAAAGAATAGAGATCAAATCATATAAGAAAAAAATTAAAGGGGGATGAAATCATAAAAAAACCTCAATTTCAAATATTATCTAAACAAAATAAAAAAAATATGGATTAAAGGAGGATGAAATTGAAAAATAATTCTAAATTTATAAATCATTTTAAATAAAAAAATAATCAAAAGATCATGGATCAAATCTGAATGAAGAACAAATTGAAGAGTTTCTTTGAAATTATGAGGTGCCATGCATAACAGGTGAGTGGATAGAGAAAAAAAAAGGTAAAAAAGAGTCCATTAGTGTCAAACTAGAGGTTGAAATGCCATGTGCATTGCCGTGGAGACAAATGCAACTACTCTAAGGAAACCCTCCGTTGATCGCTAGAATTTTCCGCACGTGTTAATAAATATAACAAAAAACCTAAGTAAAAAGACAAAATAGCCCCTAAGCAACATTTTATCTATTTTTGTTTTTTAAAAGCATAATCACTATTTTATTTTCAAATGAAAAGAAAACGATGAAAATGACTTAGTTCGTCAACTTATTATTTTTTTCTTGTCAAAGGTAATTCTATAATTTTACTGTGAAAAAATATAAAAAGATTGAGTTGACTCTAAATAATTTTATAATGATTAATAGATTACATGCAAAGATCAATAAATATAACAAAAAACCTAAGTAAAAAGACAAAATAGCCCCTGAGCAACATTTTATCTATTTTTGTTTTTTAAAGGCATAATCACTATTTTATTTTCAAATGAAAAGAAAACGATGAAAATGACTTAATTCGTCAACTTATTATTTTTTTCTTGTCAAAGGTAATTCTATAATTTTACTGTGAAAAAAATATAAAAAGATTGAGTTGACTCTAAATAATTTTATAATGATTAATAGATTACATGCAAAGATCAAATTACCTCTGAAAAAAAGTTCATTGATTTCTTTTGGGAAGGGTAAAAATACAGTTACACTGGAAATAGTAAATTGAGTCCACGAGCACAATGTTTTCTCTTTCATTTGAACTTTTTTGTTACGTAGCCAAAGATAATTTATCATACAAGTTTGATGGGGCCATAGCACCCCCAAACTTTCAAAATCTTCATTTTTGTCCTTATACTTCAGGATTTAGTTTGTCACTCTAAACATGTAATCGGCCCTTCCAAAATATATTTATTTTTTCTAAACCCTTCCTCGCTTAATGTTTTCTCACCTCCATCCTTCTATCTGCATAGTTCTCCCCGATTACAGTATTAAAGTTCCTCCCATTCCGAGTGATCCTAGCTATCTAGTCTTTGGCATTGTCATTTGTAAATGCCTATTAATTATGTTATTGAGTTTGAATATAATATTGACCTCACTTTTTTATATTATTTCAGTAGTATAAAGGTATAAATAACAAGGTAGTTCCTTGCACCTATCATCTATGTGTAAGTAAAATAATTTGATTGGTGTTCTCTTCTGCTTTTTCTTCCTCTTCCTTTTCTTATGGAAAACCATTTCCCTATCTATGGGAAACTTCTTCTATAGACTGAATCTATGTGAACTAATATAATTTTCTCGAATCTTTTATTTTAATTATTGACCACCGGTTATATATTGCAACTATAACGAGTAATTATTGATTTTGGTTTACATAGATAATGCAATGGGGAAATTTTATAAAAGAAAAAAAATACGTTAAAATTCCATTCAAACAAGTGTGAGAGATGAGTATAATTATAATTAAGTGATGAATTACAGTTAATTATTCTGTTTAATTATAAATTTTGAGATTCACATCCCAATGGTCAAAGCTTTTCAAGAGTTAGTATATATGATCTAGGAGTCCAACTTAGACATCAATAATAAAATAGTTACTTAGCCTAGCTAAGCCTTGCAGTTATGTTCTAGAAAAATTAAATTTCAAGGTTGATGAACCACCTTTTCAAAAGATATTTCCTTATTAATTCGTTGAACAGGTTTGAAGAATATCTGGATTGGAAGGCTTGGAAATCTATGATATGGATCATACTCTAACGAAGTATTGTCACTATTAAACAGCCTACAACCTGTATACGTTAATTTTGTTAATTTGGTATCAACAAGATCGGGTTTGGAATGAATTTGATCAATCAATTATTAAATGTGTTTTACTGTTAGACAATAATATAAATCATATTATGAGACCTCACCTAATAGTTTAAACTATTGGATTGAGATGGTTTTTTGATATGGTATCAGAGCCTTGATGACCAAGCGGTCACGAGTTCGAATCTCACCATCCCTATTTATTTGATAAAAATTAAGCACAAGGTAAAGTGATCAGTCTGTGCAAGTTTCAAGCCCAAAGAGCTTTTACTTGAGGGGGTGTGTTAGAGAATAATATAAATCATATCCTGAGACCTCATCTAATAATTTAAACTATTAAGTTGAGATGGTTCTTTGACATTTGCTAAGTTAATTTTTTATTCAATTCATTTAAAAACCTAGTTTAAATCCGACTTTAGATATTGGATTTTTGAATTAATTAACCTTGAAGTTTAATATCTATCTTTATTTAGTAATTGGACAAAGACGCATATAGATGATATCTCTATCCCTTTATTCCCTTTACAACAAGGAAAAAAATAAAATGCTAGACTCTACAATCATATATCTTCTTGCTTTTTGACTAAGATTATCATTGAACCAAGACAAAAGACACATGATGTCTTGTTTAACTCTTAAGACTAGTTGGTCATTACATTATTGTCTTCTTCATTTTCCCTTTTTACTTTTATCTCATGTAATTAATAAGAGATGGAGAAAGATCAGAGGCCCAATAGGGTGGGGAAAAAAAGAATTGAAGAATTTTTAGCACTCCATCCTCCTTTCCTTCTATCCTCTCTATCTCTTTCATATGGAGTTTATCTTAGACCGTTGTCTACGGGGAATTTTCATTTATAATATAATAGGGAAAAAAATGGGCAAAACCTTTACAGTTTTGCGTGTATATTTTGACTATGGGGAAAATGAGAGGTAATTAGCTTCTAGATATAGAGAAAGAGAGAGACATGATTTGTTGAAGTGTCATCTTCTTATATATACTCTCGAGGAAATAGGAAACAAAAACCCCAAATCCCTCTCCTTCTCTCAATATCCTTTCTCACAATTTTTTTCTTCTCTATCTACGCTTCTTGCATCACCACACATCTCTCTCTGGGAAGCATGTCTGTTTGTTGAAGAGGACAACAGGATTTCTATTTTCTTTTTTGCCTTTAGGCACCCTCTACACACCAAACTTTTTCTTTCTTTCTTTCTTGCTTGCCATACTTTGGTTATGTGAAGTTAATAAAAGGGTTCTTCTTTCTTTTTCTAGCCATCTACACTTCTAACCTACTAAAGATTGCTTTTTTAGTAAGTTTGGAAAAGATCCCACTTCAAAAATCTACTCTATTCTTTGTGTTCTTGAATTTTGCGTTCTCTTTTCTAATTATTGAAGAACAAGAACAACAGCTAGATAGCCTGCAACCATTAATTTCCAAGGGAATATTAAAAATGTCCCAGAAAGGAATTTTTGATAAACAGTCTCTGAATCTGATTCCAGACCTTTCACTGCACATAAGCCTTCCAAACAGTGCTCCTTCTTCAATTTGCACTGGCACAAACGATGGTGATTCGGCTTTTGATATTTGGCGCAAAGATGATGGGCTAATAAAATCACATAGTGATAGTTCTATAAGAGTTGGGTCTCAAATATCAGACACTGAACTTTCTCTTGCAAATCCAACAAGCACTGCTGCTTTGGAGGCAGAGAGTCCTTGGAGAATAAACTACGGTGGAAGAGGGACTGGCAGTCTTGAGGATCATCACCATGATCAAGCAAGGCAAAGAAATCTTCTTCTTCAACGTTCTAGTAATGGCCAAATGAGTCATATAAACCATGGGATCTCAGTTCTTGATGTCACAGGATCGAAGCCTATAAAGGGGATTCCAGTTTACAATAGCTGGAATAGTTCAGGAGATCATAATATTGATCCTAGATTTAGCTTTAACCAAATGCCTTATTCACCTTCTTGCACCCCCTACTCTTCTTCAAATTCTTCAGCTGATCACCATACCTCCACTTTGCAAGCTTACAGAATGGGTACTTCTGCACCAAGATTCAATGGAATGTCAATGGAGTCACTGAGAGTTCCACAATATCATCAATACCATCAATATGGAGCTGCTGCAGGAGTAGGGGGTGGTGGTGCGGAGCTATATGGTAGTAGTGGCGTGATTCGATCAAGATTTATGCCAAAGTTACATAGCAAGAGGAACATGAGAGCTCCAAGAATGCGTTGGACTAGCTCACTCCATTCTCGTTTTGTTCATGCTGTTGAGCTCCTTGGTGGCCATGAAAGTATGAGTCTTTTCTCCTTCTTAATTACCTAATCTCTCACTACATAATTGTTTATGGTGCAAGAACAAGAATATAATACTGTACACACTACTACTTGAGTTGAATAACTGGTTAATATCATGGACTTTGTTTTGCTCTAATCTCTGTAATAATTGGTTTCGTTAACCTTTCTTTTAGGGGCAACTCCAAAGTCAGTTCTAGAGCTCATGGATGTCAAAGATCTAACGCTTGCTCATGTTAAAAGTCATTTACAGGTCTGGCATGGAAAACCCAGTACTCTTTTCCTTTCTTCTCCTCCTCCTCCTCCTCCTCCTCCTTCTTCCATCCTTGACAGGAAACCAAAAGACTTCTTCAATATCTGATTGTTTAATTTAGACGGGAGTCCTTCCCCTTGTCCCCGTGAGAGACCTGTGTCTTGGGTAGTGAAGGAGACTTTGGCTGAGGCTATCTAACAGGCACGAGAGCCGATGAGGACAGTGAGTGAATGAATGAACAGTTGAGTCTGCTGTTTTCTGATGCAGGACAACTTCTACTTTTTGAGAGAGAGAAAGAAAGAGAAAAAAAGTAGCCATCATTTCTCAATAATACAAAGCAATTACTGACCTTACCAAACAACAACCTCGTGGTGAATAAACAAACCATGTAAAATCTAGAAAGAGAAGCATCTGATTTGATTTTTTTGACTGGGATTTTTCTTCTTCTTTTTAATTACTCAAATATTATATTAATTGTATGTAAATATAGTACTGCTATAGGAGGATAGGTCTACCTTGTTTTCTATTCATTTTCTTTGTCCCCTTTTGCCTATGCAGATGTACAGAACTGTTAAAAGCACTGACTGCAGACCTACAGCTTCCTCAGGTAATTCGTCTAGCTTTTCTTCAGTTTTAACATAAACTAATTATCTATTAATTTCCCTACTCTGGGGTCTCCCATCTCACTTTAAAGGAAGTGTTGGGTCAGCGGGGATTGTAATAATTAAATATGTTAAAATAATATTTTTTTTATTTTTATATTAGTATATTAAAATAATTTAAAAATACTAAAATAAATTAATTTTTTTTAAAAAATTAAAATTTACCTGCACATTCCCATTTGCCTTGTATTACTGAACCTGCATAACCATATGTTACAAATACTACACTGTGTTTATACCTTCACTTAATCAATTACTCATAAAAGATTCGTGGTAACTTTTTTCAAAGATCATATGATCTGATACACTTAATTGGATGCTGACTAAAATCTTATTGATTGTCTGCTAGATGGATCTGGTGATGAAGATTTCGTTTCTGGAACAGCTTGCATTACCCAAAATGCTAACTATTTACCCAACCAGAAAGGAGGTTCAAAGGTGCTTAATTTGCAGCATGATAATGGCTGCCCTAATTCTCCGACTACTCTATGGAGCAACTCTTCTAGGTAATACCCACAAGGCCACAATCTATCTCCCTCTCCCTCTCTCACTCTCACGCTTCTAGATAATGGCTGCATTAATTGATGTTTATGAAGTTTGTATTCTAAAGACTAAAGAGTACTGCAGTGCTTTTCTCTTTTATGACTTCAACTTTAAAGCTGGTTTTTTTTTTTTTTTTTTACCTTTTCATGCATGGGTGATTTTAGCTTATATAGGCAATCCAAACCCACGTCGTCCTACTTCTAACTTTTCCCTCAATCTAAAAGGAGCTGCCATCTTTCTTACAGCTTTTGCTTTTCATTTACTAGCATTTTCTTCTTCTTCTTTTTGTTTTTCTTTTTCTGTGTCTGTGCATGTATGTATGCATGCATGCATGTATGCACCTCTTCACGGGTCATGAATTAACATGATTAATTATTAATGAAAACCATGGTGACATTTACAGTAACATTAAGGTTTTCCGTTACCTTCCGTTTTTAGTTAGCTTTTTGATTAGGAGGCCTTAATTTAACTAAACCCTTTTCTTAACCCAATTTCGTGTGAAGTCATAAGTGAATGTATAGGTACTTTAATTACTGTTTTAGGAGTTAATTAAAGGAGATCATCTCCTTCTCCTTCATATATATATATATATATATTTCTCTGGTTTTCTTTTTTTTTCTTTTTGAAACTAGCTAGCATTGGAGGTTTTATACTTTAAAAATTGATAGGACCATTTTAATATTTCATTTTGTATTTAAATCTTTCTTGCATTACACAGGTTTAAAATATATCAAATATATTGTAATTAGCCAAGTTAATCACATAATCCTTAGGTTATTAATAGGAAAATATTTCTTTTTTGCAAATTAAATATTCTAGAATGATGAAAAGTGAGAAACAAAGTTCTCTTATTTTAATTTTGAATTTAACACAACTAATTAATAAATATCAGCTTAATTAACTAAATTAGCGCATTTTTTTTACACGAATGTGATCAAACATTTTATTAAAAGTTTGGAATAAACAACACAAATTAACACTGGATTACAGAAAACCAACAAGAAAGATGGCTTAGAAAAAAGGACCACACCACCATAAATATAAAAAGTCGGCACTAAATTACATGGAAGTCATTTAATTTGAATTCAATTATTTATATTTAATGAACATGATAATTATATTCCTTTAAGAAATGGCTTAATTTTACAAGTACATGAAATTCATAGCAAATTCATACTATATTATATAGTATGATATTATTTTTTTAATGAATATTGAATCCAAAGCTACAACAACAAAAAATATACCAATGTAATCAAGCAAAAGTTGTGATTGTAATCTTAAAATGTATTAAAACATAGTGAAAAAATGAGAATGATCATATGCATGATAAGCCCTTTTTTGACATGATGGTCAATAAAAGATTCCCATTGTCTTAGAGAATTTTACAGTCATTCAAGATGCCCATTTTCTGCCATTTTTGCTACTTGTAGTTGCCTTCCTAGGGTTTCTTTTTATTTTGTGCACTTCAGGACTGAAAAGTTTCTGTACCTTTGTGGCAGCATAAAACACCCTCATTTGCTAGGGTAACTAATTTTCTAGCTCATTTCCATTAACATTTGTCCCCATGAGCACAATTTAACCCGTTCAGGTATTGTTTTGTTGTCCTATCATTTTTTAATTTAATTTTTTAAAATTTAATTTTTAGTGCTTTTGAATTGTTTTGATATGTTGATGTCAAAAATAAATTTTTTTAAAATAAAAAAAATATTATTATAATAAATTCAAGTAAAAAATATTTTAAAAAATAATCACAACTACAACTTCAAACACTACCTCCACCTCCCTTACTCTGGAAAGAAAGATTAGTGCTGGGAATCATGGCCATCCTGTATGCCCTAGCTAGCATTGTACTATGTGAAATAATGGTAGAGCTTCCTACAAGCATTTTACTTGTAACTAAATAGTGGCTTGTGAGTCATCACTTTATTACTTTATTAAGCACTAATTCTAGCAGATTATGTGATATAAAATCACATTATCATGGTTTGAAAAAAAGAAAAGAAAGAATTCTCTAATTAAATAATCAGATAGTAACTTTTCCTTTTCATTAATAAAAAAAGCGAGTATTGTAGTAAAAGCCTTAGATTCGTAGCAGTACTATATATGTTAAAAGGGTATTGGAGAACATCTATTAGAGCTAAAATATCCAGTTTTTATGCATAAGCCCAACAGTATTAACACCTTAGATGGGCATATTAATAACTAAATTAAGGTTTTATTTCTTCACAAGATGTGTTGGAAAGGGAGGGATATCTTATGGTCCGCCATGTTTCCGTCACAAAATACTGGAACCAAGTGAAACTAGTGTTTGTGCGTGTGTGTGTGTAGGCAAAGACTTTTTGTTTAAGTTGTTTTATTCATAAAACATCAATCATTTTGAAACATTAGAGAGAAAATTTTGAAGAGTAGAGAAATGGTGATGAGGTCTGTCACGGACAGGTTTTGAACTGTTCAAAAATCTAATTATTTTGTTGTTTAGTGGTTGCTTGTGGAATCGAGGCGGCAAGGTCTCGGAGACACCATTAATTTGACCATCTTTCTTGATATAGCTACTAGGTCGATTGCATCCTTTAGCAACTAAATGCTTTCCTTTGGGATTTCTGTTGATTAGCTTGATAGCACATCTTCAGACTCCACTGGTGTGGATCTAGGTATCAGCAATGGTGTCATCTTTTTCAGAGAGAAGAGAAGCTGAGTACTCTCCAGTAGTTCTTATGCCAGACTCTCTTCTCCCCCTGTTTTCAATCTCTTCGCCTGTTCGTTTCTTCTGTTCTTTCTCCTTTCTTTTTCTGCTCTAACTTTTGCCTCCTAGGCTATTCTCTTTTTAGCCATAATCCTAACATACTCTCGACTATTATCTAAAAAAACTGCTTCTTCTAAGGTTGGTTTGAGCAAGGTGACCTATAATTACCTAGAAAATTGAAGGAAAATTTTTCTTCATTTGACTCCATGCATGGTTCAATCAATGAAATGTCAATAGTATTGGCCTAGGAAAGTATATTACTGTTTACCATCTTCTTTTCCATCAGAAAATTACAAGCAGGTCAATGGTTTTATAGTAAATGATTAGTATTTCTTAATTGTTACAGCAAAGGAGGATGGATGCGTAGCAGTTCAAGAGATCTAGATGGGGTTAGGGTAGAAACCCTACCATCTCAACAAGCATCAGGAAACAAATTGGAAGTGAGTAACTAACTAGACTTAGTATTTAGACAAATATACTAATCAACAAGCATCTCCATATATAATTATAACTCTATTGACTATCACATTTATGCAATTATTTTCCACAAATAATTAATAATTTGCAGATAATTGCTGAATCAAGAAGCTTTCCAGGATACAACCAAGAACTCAAGAATCCAATCTTGGAGTTCTCCTTGGGAAGACCAGACGGGCAAAACAAAGAACATGACTGATTTAAGATAGAGTTGTGCTTAGATAACCATGGCACTTTCATGCATCGTATCTATATTTCCCTTTATCTCAACCAAAAAATAAAAATAAAAACAAAAAAAAAGTCATAGATAATATAAATTAATACAGGGTTTTGAAGGGGAGGAGAAGAAAGTCTTGGCTCTGTCAGTTCAATGCATGTCTGTCTGTGTGTCTGTATATTCTTTTTTGGGCCATTGTTGGACTATGTTTACGAGGTGATGTTAGTCGTTACATGGTGCAATCAATGAAGCAAAAAGTAGAAGAAAAGAAGGAATCGGTTTTTAATGGTGCATGATAAATATTCTCTCTTTTTTACTCCTTTTCTTACAACACCCTTTTCTATTGTCTCTTTAGTGGGGTCATTACAGAATTAGAGTGTGAAAGCATGACTTTCATTACCATCTCTTAGTTTAGCTTTGATTCAAGTTAGATGTGTTTGTCAAGAAAAGGTGATAAAGCAGTAAGGCACTAATTGTTGTAAAGACATGGAGAAAAGGTTGGGTTTTTTTTTTATTTACTTTTTTCAGGAATATTAAGAGCGAATAAAATTTAGATATTGGCTCTAATTGCGCTTACTAACACATAATTAATTACTTCTTGCATGTATGATTCCACATTTTGTCCTTATTTTTTCACCATTATATAAAATGGGGTGTTGGGATTGTGGGTTGCATTATGTCCCACTAGTTGATCTTACTTTAGTCAATTCTAAATGCTTCAAATCTAGTTAATAGATTTGATGAAATGTCATCATGCATCAAGTAATCATATTATTATTATTATTATTATTATTATGTTTTTTTAAAATTCAAATTCGGTATTGCTTTTTTATTTTATATATGTTTAATTCAATTTTAGAAAACAGAAAATAAAAGTTTAATATGTATATATATGCTAACAATTTGGGACATTAGAAAAATAATAAAATTTAGCGTACTAGTGAAAATCTTGAAAAACAGCTATTAACAACAGAAAAAATGAAAAAAAAAAAAAAAGTTTCTTCCCCTCTTGACATGGAGCCCTAAAAGGGACATGTTGGATTGGACTAGTATAGATCCATCAGAAATTTATTGGATTGTGTCATTTGGCAAATGAACCAAGATAGCCTAGCTAGGTGTTGCAAAATCATAGTTATTATCCCAGTTCAACTAGGTGAGTTAGCTCAATGACACGACAATTTGAATCCTAACCTAAATGGGTTTCATTTTCAATCGTTTCTTACATTGATTCGGCCAAATTCGGATGCCTCGAATTACAACTAGCTTCTAGCTTGCTCGATTAGTGATTACTCTAGAACATAGGCATCTTTACACAAACTCAGCTTCTTGAAATCCTCCCTCTTCCCCATCTTCTTTATTTTCTTTTAAAATATCTACCATTGTCATTAATAATATTGATCTTTCTTTGTTTTGGGTGTGAATCACCTGGAATAAAAGAAGGAAAGAAAAGGAGGTTAATTAGTCATGATATGATCACAAAAAAATATTGATGTTGGTATCGAAAGTTTATCTTGCAAAGTAGAGTTTCAGGAAGATGGATTGAAATTTTTATTTTAAATAAAAAAATAAATCAAATTTCAATAATTTTTTTTAATCGGTTTAATTTTAATTTTTTTACTGGTTGGAGGATATGTTGGGGTTAAAAATTGGTTGACTTGGGTTATTAGACTATTATTTATTTGTTTCCATATGAAAACAAGTTTACAACTTTATTTTTTTATTTAAAAAAAACTCAAAAAAAAATATTTAGCCACTTAATGAGACTATATATACTAAAAGGGATTAGTGTTGCGCTTTTCATCTTTTTATTGTTTACCTAGACACAAATCACTATAAATTAGAGCAGTGATGATGTGATTGTCCTTGCTAAAAAAACTTGTTAAGCATGCAATTGGAAGTAGGATTTTTTTTTTATGAGATACATTTGATATTGAAAGAATGATTAAGAATAAAATGATCCGTTCAGATTTTGATAATTGTCAGAATAAATTCCTTTATTATCAACCTTAATTATCCACTATAAAATAGTATTAAAATTGATAATTTTGACTTTAAATCTAATGTTTTTTTTTTTACTGGAAAAATCGATCTTCCCACCATATAAACAACACAAAAACCTTGTTTTTTTTTTCTCATAAAATAAAGTTTTTGGGTTTCACAAAAACATGTTAATTTTTAATATTAAAAAGCTTTTGTTGACTAATAAATTCCAATAAAATCTTAATATTGGACCCACTTTTAAAATAAAATCTCCAACAGCTTTTGCATGATAGCAAAAGAATAACACATGTTCCACAGTTTCTCTATCTAAATTTGAGATGGTTATTTCGTGAGACCTCTGATTTGCTAGGCCCTTCACGTAACATTGTTCCATTAGGGAAACAAATCCCTCTCAGCACCTGTCCTGTAAACCAAGAATCCCGCGGCCCTGTCTTGCCAAGAGTTTCAAATTAAGGTAGTGTTTTTTTCTTTTTAAGCTTTTAGTTTTTAAAATAATTTTTATTTTAAAATGTATTAAAATAATATATATTTTTTATTTTTTAAAATTTATTTTTGATATTAGCACATCAAAACAATTTAAAAACACATAAAAAATAATATAATTTAAAAAAAACACCGTTAAACAACAAAAACAAACACTGCCTAAATCCGCCCACGTCTCTGCACATGCCAAGGAGAGAGCCAGGAAAGTATAAACAACTGATGAGGCCTTGAGTTTACTCCTCAATGGTTATGAGATTGAGTCCTCTTAGAGTCACTAGAGGCATATATGATTGTTAACTTTAAGACCTGTGGAATTAATCAAGTTGCACGCAAGCTGACCCAGACACCCATGTTGATAAAAAAATATAGAACTTTCTAGTCCCCCTTCTTTTCTTCTATTTTCATTTTTCTCCTTTTTTTTTTTTTCTTATTGATAAACAAAGTCTTGAAGAAGTGAGTGAGCAGAAACAAAAGAAGTTTCAATGAGGTTCCATTCCAATGGATCACAGGTGTCAATAAATGCATCATCCTATCAATAAACGGTGGGCCACCTTCAATTATGCCCTCCGATCCCCAATCATTCTTCAGCTATCTTGTCTTGTTATATACATGAGATTGATTTTCTTTTTTCTTTTTCCTTTTTAAGTTATAAAACTAACATTTCTAATTTTTTTTAGCACAGTTTTGCTTGGTTGGATAAATTAACTTAAAATATGATAAATTCAGGAATACAACCAGACTTGAGTTTAAGAAAAAATAAAGTGATCTAATAAAAAAATTAAATTTATTCGGTGACTTGTTTGATTCGACAATATCCCATTAAAAATTCAATTATCACCCATTAGTTATTTATTTTTCAACAAAAATAACATTATTTTTTTAAAAAAATAATAAAGATCAATCAGAATAATCCAATCAAAACCAATAACCTTATTGGTCACGTGTACATGTTACTATGCTATAAACAAACATACAAAAATGAAGAATGGTCTTGTAAGAGACTGGTCATTCCACTCACTTCCATCCTCTTCTGATCCATACGTCCTTACTCCCCTTCTCTTCTTGTCGGGTAAGTTTCTAGTCCACAACATTTTTGGAGGTTACCTCCAAATAAAGAAATTATACAGCCCACGAGATATTTCATATTTTCTCCTCTCAATGTTTTTTTTATTATTTCTGTTTCTCCTCTCACTCTGGAGGGCACTTCTATCCATATATAAAGAATAGAGTTATAATAAGTTCATAGAGGCTAGAAGAGAGGAGAGGGGGATGGCTGACGGAGAGGTGGTGGAGAGAGCTGAGTGTGGGTGCTGTGGTATGTTGGAAGAGTGCACAATGGGATACAAAGGTTGGGTGCAGGAGAGGTTTGGCGGGGTGTGGGTGTGTGGTCTTTGTGAGGAAGCAATCAAGGATGAGCAAGCAAGGTTAGGAGTAGGAGTTGAAGTTGCTTTGAGGATTCATGCCACATTCAGAGAGACTGCATATGCAGGTCCTCCCATTCACATAGCTCAATCCATTCTCCAACTCATCAAGAAGATCATGTCCTCCACTTCTTCTTCACCCAACTGAGGTGCCTTTGCCATGATGCTTGCTAACTTTGATGGTGCTAGTAAGAAGGCTGAAGGGAGAGTTGACTGATAAGCTTGATATTCTCACATGTAAATTAGCTCAGCTTTATGTTCCTTCCTGACTTGTATGATTGTGTCTCGGTTATTTGATAGGTCCTTGCTTGTATCTGTAAGATTCAAGGTTTTGCTTCGCATTACTTGAATCTGCCAGAAGTCAAAACAGTACGAACCTAAAGTCTACTAGATGTTGAAAGAATTCAAGATGTGAACAGGGAACAAAATTTAAGAAAATTAGAATGATTGAAACCAAATGTTCTGAGCATTGTCCAGGGTCGTCCCAGGCACCTCATCCATGCTTGTATGTTACAGATAAGGGCACAAAGCTGGCCTAGTTCGGTGGCCCAGCCCATCCTCGCATTAAATTCTTGGGACAATTATCAAAATAGATTATCACCTGCCAAACTCAACATTGCAAAGTAAGAAGCCTGATTAGATACACTAACAAATCCATTCAAGCATGTATATCCAAGAATACTTCTTCACAAATCAGTGTTTCAACTTCATATTTACTCAATTCTAAGAAGTCAGCAAAGTGCCTAGAGTTGCATGAAAAATCTCGATCCTTCGTACACCCACCAATCATGTCCATAGAAAATGCATTTACATGATTTTGCCTTTGTACATGCACCAGTCATCTTCAGTTAATGGTTGGGCCCCAAAAGAGCAAGAAGGAAAGCCTGATAATGGCCTGAAGTTTCTGAGTGAACTGCGTCATTCAATGTCTTCTTGTACTTCTTCAGATATTCAGCTTTTATATAATGCATGTCAATCTCAGTCCTTGTCACAATTACCCTTATAAGTGCAGTGTCATTGGTTCCCATGCCTTTCATCGCCTTGTGCAGCACCTGTAAAGTTTTTGTGAAATGATAGGATTTATCAACGACTTCAAGATAAATGATAATATCATATAAGTAAATAAACTGAACAATTTCACAAGAGACGGGATCAAATCTTGATTCCACCCAGAGGCTGGGAGGGTCTACCCTGTAGCATACTCCAACTACTGAAATAAGATGAATATAGCATAACTGGGAAAAAAAAAGGTGGGAAATTCAGATGGAGGTTCTTTTTAAGGTTTTGAGTACTACTCCAGGCCTGGTGTTATTCAAATGATAAAAAGTTAAAATGACAACAGCTGTTGAACACCACAATCAGTTATGTGATGCATTATGCACGATTATCATGCCATGCATGATTGACTCATGAGATTGCTTATATGGTCACTATTTCTGGATATCAGAAGACGCAGACTTGCTGGACAAATCAACTTCAATCTGTTTCAACTTCAGTTTTCACAATTTTGTTTTCTACATGATCTATACATTCTGAAAAATCCTTTTTCTAAACACTATCAAATAAAGAGTGTACCACGTTGATGTAACAAACTAGATTCCTATAATCTACACATAGTTATTAGTTCACCACATCATACAAACACATTCAGTGACACCATGCTACTTAATATCCCTTCAAAACATGATTTGCCTGGATCCCTGACTTCATTTCATAAGAAAATGTTTTCACTGTAACCAGATGAAGCAGAGAGGGCCAAGTCGAAGATGTTAAGAACGTAGAAGAATACCTTGGCAAAGTAATTTGCTGGATTCTCTGAGCATAGTAAAATTGTCTTCAAAGCATGCTCAAAATGTCCTGATGTTTCCTTCTTTATAACCTGGAATTGTTAAAAATAAATTTGCCTCACAGAATAACCACAGACAAGAGAGAGAAAAGAGAACTTTAATAAATTTACCTTATTCAAAGAGTTTCCATACATGTCATGGTAGGCAGAATCAACTGCAGCCAAATGTGCTGCACTTCGTTCACTGAATATGTGGATGAAAGTCTTCTCATCAGTTCCCCATTTTTTCTCACCTGCTTTATAAAGAGCCTTTGCATCCTTCACAACCATCTCTCTATCAACTTCCCGACCTTCGTACCGAGGCATACTTGCATATGCTAGCAGGAGCTAAATCAAGTATATTATAATAATACATCAGGAACTTGTGTTTCCTTTAATGAATATTAAATGAAAATGCTGACAAATGAACTTGGATGAAGAAAAAGAAAAGGTGGTGAACAGGGAAGGTCACAACAGGAAAATTAATACCATAAAAATAGAGTGAACAGAATTCTAAAATAAGGGCTAATGTTGCTTCAACAAAAATCCCAATTATTGCAATTAAACTCCTATTGTGACAGCAGAATGAAATCTAATGGTGGGTCGGTCCAACTAAACTTTTAGGCAGCAGCCACGCTATTCCAAATCTTATAAAGGCGAGCAGCAACAGATTGTTCAGAAACAAACATCTGTTTTTGAAATTCCATGCTGGTGTCTTTTTTATATATATAGTCATCTAACAAAATCTTACATCATGACAATAGACAAATGCTAAATTGGTGAACAGAATGAGACCGCAATTAAAGAGAAAATGAGATAGTTTACCTTTTTATGATCTCCAGATGCGCATGATTCAATGTCACGCTCAAGGTGAATTCCAAACTTGGCATGGTAATGTTGTTTAAAAACTTGTATCTGGGATGGCGTGCGAGAGCAGATCACTTCAGTTGCAGCTTCCAGATTCAATGTGTTCATCATCAGTGCCTGCCTGACAATTATAGCATCACGTCCAGGTAGATCGTGCATCCAAAACAAAACTGCTGTCTGAAATGCAAATGGAACAAATATTAGATTAAAATATGCAGGAGCAGAAAGTTCTTATTTGAATTATGAAGATCCAAAAGTATTTAAAGATTTGAAAACCATGTGAGAGTAGATATAATACTATACCTCTAAATTGCCAGTAAGCTCTGAAGACAAGCGCTTAAAAAGATCCTCAGAGTACAATGTTCTGTACTCGTGTTGGATGAGGGAACGCTGTGCTGCATCTCGATGAGCCAGAATATTGATTACTGCGGATGTATCAGTTCCCAGTCCTATTATAAACAGAACACAACAAATTCAAAACAGGAGATCATACATTTGAATTTTTTTTTATTGTCCAATCAAATGACAATCATGTTTCGCATTTTTTTCATAACACTCCAGCAAATTTGGTTTATCACTGTGATAGCTTCTATGAGCAAAACAGATGTCACCTCGATTAACTGAAGATCTTTTAGCAAGGTGAATATCTAATTTTCCTAGAGTCCATATGCTAAGACTTGCCACAATTTTTACAATCTCGTTATTCATGAAGGTTAACTGGTATCTGTGACAACAAGACATTGCCTGAATTATGAAAGTTAAAACAAGGGGCAAAAGCAAAATCAATCGCTGTTTGAAAGATAGGTAAAAGTAGGTTATTTGACGTAGTATGGAGAGGAAACCTTAAGTTTCAATACACATTGCAGAATTTCACCAAAAGTTCCCTTTAGCTCATGTTCACAACCTATTATACAAGAGAGCTCCTTTGTCACTAAGACAATTTAGCTATTAAGCAAAGGTGACTAACTAGTCATCAAGCAAAAACAAACATAAAATAATCTAAACCAATGCATCATCTCTTTAGTCATTAAGCAAAATAAATGTAACGTAATATTAGCAAGCTCCTGCATCATTATTATTCCCAAAAATGATGTGGTTTTTCAATGACACAGAATGGAAGTTCAAAATAGGAAAGGACAATATATGGTAATTTAACTATAAACAACAATAAAAGCATAGAACATGAGATAATTTAACAAGATTTAGTTAAGGAAACCTCATATGCCTATAGCCCTTCATTTCTAACATTCATGGTTATATTCTAACCTGCTGAGCTACATGTACCACTTTCCTAAATTCTGTGTTTTATTCATTGAAGAGCGCCCTACCACCACTTGACTAGTAAGGGAAAAGCCCTTTACTATGTATATAAAGATAGCTACAATGAAATGCCTTGTCCTCAAAATGATGAGAAAGATAATATTGTCATACTGTTCTTTTCCTATTTGTTTCATCATTCTATACGGATATACTTGTAAAATGTATTACCTAATTGTGAGGACACCATACCCACACCGCAGATTACATTACGTAGGATGACCCAGCCTGTCACTATTTTGTTGGGAGACTGGGCTCATTTGGGCCTATTTCATTGTTTTATTTTATTTATTTGAGTTATTTATGGTAGACAATTTTAACTGATGGGTTAAGCCTAATAGTTGGTTATTTTAGGGTAATATTATTTATATGTTTCTCTTTCAGTTTGTGAGACAGTTTTTACGATGAAATTAAAATGACAAACTTTTCCCTTCCTGAATTCACTTTTTCTTCCTGGCTTTTCCCTTTCTTTGCTTCTAATTCTTAATTTCTTTCTTTAAAGCTTATTTCTTTCTTACTTTAATTATTTTTATTCATTGTTCCGCATCACCTACACTTGAATTAAGGTAAGTACAAGCAATTTAGCACACAGTCTTTCCAGGCTTCCCTGTTGGAATGTCTACTTCATGTGCGAAAAAGAAAAAAAGACAAAAACCCTATCCTCTTGTATTAGTTGGTGGCATATCAGGCAAGTAAGATTCAAAGGAAAATAAAGGAACACCTCAGGTCAAATAGAGAAGTTTTTTGTTTTAACATGTAAGATTTGTCATGAAGTGGGAAAGCCCACCAAGCATCATGAAGGTTAACTATTTACGTAACAAGTATCAATTATTGCTCTTCCAACATGACCCAATTAAATATTTTTTCTGTACATATATGTAAAGGGTTAAAAAAAGATGCCAAATTTCTCTAAAATTTTCAAACTTTAACTGATGTCAAGATCAAATAATGAAAGAAACAATAAAAGGAGCATAAACCCACCAAAACCCATCAACAAAACAACCAAAAGAAGAGATTATGGACACAGATAAGGAGATTAGTACCTTTAAAAGCTCGGAAGAGTTGCATAGCATCATCTCTAGGGGATGAAAGCACAGGAGGAACACTTAAAGTTGCCATCGTTTTCCTTAAAAAAGGATCACAATCTTTATTTCTCTTCTCTGTATCTCCTCCTCCTTTCTCCTCAGGGGTTGAAATCGAAAATAGACTGAGCAGTTGTGCTGTAGTTGAAGTGGGATTAGGTTATTAATTGCAACTGACCAGTTATGTTGTGTTTGAAAAATCTCTCTCCTCCCTCCTTTTCGCTGAGCTTCAACTCTATCCATAATGTTTTTTTGACAGTTGAATATGTCTTAAAGGGTTTGGCTCCTCTACAAGCCCAACACACATGCTCACATGTGAAATAATTCATAAGATTTGAACTAGACTATAATAAATTTATAAGAAAAGATTAGAGTGTGTTTGGCAGTGTGGTTGTCGTTGATTTTCAAATAGTTTTTTATATTAAAATATATGTCAATAATTTTTTTAATTTTTTAAAAATTATTTTTGACATCAGCACATCAAAATGATTTGAAAATACTAAAAACATATTAATTTGAAGTTAATAAAAAAATTTTAAATTTTGTCAAAAATACTTTTGAAATGCAGAAACAAACAGACTCTTAAAAGGGATGGAGTGAACTATAGTTTATCAAAAATAATTAATTAATTCCCATAGTATTATAAATACATAGAGGTCTTTTGATTAGAGTTGATTTAGTAATATTTTTAATTAAAAAAATGTCTTATTTCCCAATGAAAATCTCTTGTCTTGCCCACTTCTCTTTTATTTATTCAATGCTTCAAAAAAAAAAAAAATCAAAGAGAGCGTGGAATTGATGGAGGGATTAATTTATAAATAAACTTAAGAATATAGATAGTAAATATATAGTTTATAAAATCGTGAGCACTAATTAATTAGCTTACTTAAGTTACAAAGCTAAGTTATAAATGGATTTAAAAATATATGGATTAAATATATAGTTGTTTAAAACAATGAGGACTAATGAATTTTATTAAATTATAGCCAACATTTGACTGGATGGTAGCTTATTCTCGGCCAAAACTTGCAAGCCTGACGCTTTCTATTGTTTAATGGGGATAGATTATAAATTAATAATGACAGGATTATTAAAAAAAAAAGTACCGGGGTTATATTTTTGTATATCTTATTTATTTTTGTGTTTTAAAAATATTTTTAAAAAATTTTAATTTTTTTAATTTTTTTTTATTTTAAATTATTTTTTTATGTTTTTAAATTATTTTGATGTGTTGATGTTAAAAATAATTTTTTTAAAAATAAAAATATATTATTTTAATATATTTTTAAATAAAAAATACTTTAAAAATAACCATAACTTTACTAATCTTGAAAGGTTGATAGGCAGAAAAAAAAAACAATAACCTCTTAAAGTGTCCTTAGAGCATATGCAATCGGAAAATGCTAAATTGATAAATTTAAAAGAGCTAAATATATGTATTGAAGAGTTGAATTGATAAAAAAATATTTTAAATAGTATAAATATAAATTTTTTATTATATATATTCTAATAAGAAAAAGCTAATTAAAAGGCAAATTATGTTGAAGTGTAAAAAATAAATATTTTAATTTTTAAAATAAATTTGATTTTTTTTTTCACATCACTGAATTTAATTGATTTATTTTTATGTAGGTACTAATTTATTAGTTTTGGTTTTTTTAAGAAATATATAAAAATAGTATTTGTTGGAGAAACAAGACATTTTAATATTTTATCTTTGGAAGCATGCAAAGAAAAATTAAAATAATATTTTTTAAAATTTTAATTTTCTATTTAGTACATCCTAGAGTTGTTCTAGAAGTCTATTTAGAAATATAGTTGTGGTTGCTTTTCAAGTATTTTTTATGCTGAAATATATTAAAGTGATATTTTTTTTATTTTTTAAAAATTATTTTTAAAATTAACACATCAAAACGATTTAAAATACAAAATAAAAAATTAAGTTTTAGTAAAAAAAAAATTGAATTTTTTAACAACTTACCAAAAAGTATCTTAATCATAAACATTAAAAAAAAAAAAAAAGCTTGCAGTGCACGTTCTTTTCATAATTTATTAAAGAGAAACTTCCTCACACGCAACCATCAAAAAGAGACGTGCATTTTCTAAATGATGGCCTCATTTATCCATTTCATATATTTTTAAGCAAACCTTTCAAAATATCCTTCAATTATATGATTAGTTTTAATTTTCCTTTCAAATAGTTTTTTTATATAAATTTAATATTAAAAAATTCTTGATTAAATACCTATTTATTTTTAATGTTTTTCATTTATATTTCATGTCAATCCAAGAGTGAATGTTGATGTAGCTAAATTTAGTTGATCCAATGAGTGTGTCTGTAATCTGATCAAAACTTAGTTGAGATATAGTTTAATTTTTTTTAAAATAATATTCTTTCAAAATTAAAAAAAATTTAAAATAATATTATTTAAAAGAAACTATAATCCATCTGTAACTTCTGACACAAGACATAAACCCGACTAGAATTTATAATTATGCCTCTGTGTGTGTGACTTGTTTTTATAATATAAAATAAATGAGCTAAGACTTGTTTCAATGTAGGAATTGCCTCAAATCTAATTTTAAGTCTATTGGTTCAAGGCGTTGCTTTCACAACTAGAATATTGCATAGCATCAAATGAATATTGTGTCAGTGTTTAAACATTGATTCTATTAGAAATATTTTTACTTATAGCATCGTGGATGGAAAAGTGTTATGAAAATATATCGTAAGTGATTTATATTTTATTAATTATTTTATTAGTAATATAATAACTGATAAATTTACATATAAAAATCGTAAATCAAATAAAAAACTTTGCTGGCGTTCATTCCGTTAGTAAATTTATTTATGATTATGGCATATTACCGATAAAATAAACCGTTGGTAAATCTATCAATGACCATAT
>Ga0325403_1000911_pt1 | contig 23202 bp, 25 predicted proteins | sample PopdelMetagenome_19_FD_205665 | JGI IMG/M metagenome (GOLD analysis project Ga0325403, IMG submission 205665) | Populus deltoides microbial communities from Bellville, Georgia, United States - Xylem-PdKOR-R4 | ecosystem: Host-associated > Plants > Phyllosphere > Stem > Wood/Secondary xylem... | reverse complement strand
CGCGATGAGCGCCTGCTTGTGGCTCTTGCCTTCGGCGCGTTTGCGGTCGTAGAACGCCCGGGAGGCGGTGCTGTTCTTCAAACTGGACAGCGCCGCCAGGTAGCAGGTGCGCATCAGGCGGCGGTTGTAGCGCCGCGGCCGGTGGTGGTTACCGGCGATGCGTCCGGAGTCGCGCGGCACCGGGGCGACACCGGCGAAGCAGGCCAGCCTGTTGACGCTGCCGAACATCGTCAGGTCGCCACCGGTGGCGGCGATGAAAGTCGCCGCCAGCAGAGGCCCGAAGCCGGGCATGCTGATGATGAGCTCAGCGTCGGCGTGCTCGTGGACTCGCTCGGCGATCTGGGCGTCCAGGGCAGCGACGTCCTCGTCCAGCGCGAGGATCTTGGCGGCGAGGTCGGCGACCAGGGCAGCGCCGGTGGCCTGGGTGCGCAGCGTGGTGTGCTGGGCGTGGGCCGCGGTCAGTGCCTTGTCGGCCATCGCGGCGGAGTTGCGGCAGTGGCGGGCCCGCAGCCACGCGGCCAGGCGCGTGGTGCCCATCCGGCGCAGGGCGTCGGGGGTGGCGTAGCCGGTGAGCAGGACCAGGGGTGCCTTCTTGGAGTAGTCGAAGGCGGCTTCCAGGGCGGGGCAGTACTCACCCAGCAGCGCCCGCAGCCGGTTGATCATCCGGACGCGGTCGTAGGTGAGGTCGGTGCGGGCGCTGGTCAGCAGGCGCAGGTCGACGGCGTTCTGGTCGGCACCGTGCACGGGCTGCAGGTCGCTGCGCATGCGGGCCTGGTCGGCGATGATCCGGGCGTCCTTGGCGTCGGTCTTCCCGTCGCCGCGGTAGGTCGCTGCGGCGTGGTGGACGATGCGGCCGGGGATGTACAGCAGCGCCTGGTCGTGGGCTTCGAGCAGCCCGATGAGCAGGGCCGCGCCGCCGGCGTTCAGGTCCGTGCCCCAGGTGACCTGGCCGGGCCCGGCCAGGTCCAGGACCTGGGCGATCAGGTCGAGCAGCTGGTGTTCGTCGTTGTCCACGCGCCGGGTCAGCACCACGGTGCCGGTGGCGTCCATCACCACGGCGTGGTGTGCCTTCTTGCCGGCGTCGATCCCTGCCCACAGCGCGCTCATCGGCGTCCTCCTTGTCCAGGTGGTGCTGTTCGGTGGTGCTGTGGGTGTCCTCCTGGTGTGGCAGCCACGCCGGCGCGTCCTTACGCAACGATCTTGTGTGCGAGTCTCAATGAGCGGTCGAGCTGTCGGTGGGACGGCGGGCGGCCATTCCCAGTGAGCCGTCGATGCGGCGGGGAGATCTGAGCCATACCCGCCGTCCCCAGGAGGTGACCGGCACCGTCCGGATGGTCCCGGCATCACCCGCTACGACCGTAAGGACCGTAAGGAGGGGGATCTGATCTTGGGGTCGAACTGCCGGTCGGCGATCGGGACGTTGGTGGAGCGGGCCACCCGGTGCGTGCTGCTGGTGCACCTACCCGGTGGGCATGACGCCCACGCGATGGCGGCCGCGCTGACGGCGACGGTTCAGACGCTGCCGGTTCATCTGCGGCGGTCGCTGACGTGGGACCGGGGTACAGAGATGGCCCGCCACGCCCAGGTCACGATGGCCACGGACATGGCGATCTTTTTCTGTGACCCGCACTCGCCGTGGCAGCGGGGCTCGAACGAGAACACGAACGGGTTGCTGGACTGAACCCCAGAAGTAGGACACCGCAATGCAGCGTGCAACCCGCGAGGAGCTCAGCCATGTACCGGAAGAGCACCCTGAACCACGCTGAGGCAGCATCCGCAGTGAATTTGTTCGAGCAGGGCTGCACCGCCAGATCGGTGTCGCTGGCACTCAACCTGCACGGCAACTCCGTCAAAATGCTCTACCAGCGCTGGCAGCTACGGGGACCAGGTGCATTGATGACCAGAGAAAGACGCCAGTACGACTTCGACACCAAACTCACCATCGTGCGTCGCCACATCAACGGCGAGTCCGCTACGAGCCTGTGCGAAGAGTTCGACCTGCCCTCACCGGCCACTGTTGCGACATGGGCAGGTAACTACCGCCGCGACAGTTAAGACGGACTGCGTCCTAAGCCCGTCGGCCGGCCACCCATAGTCCGCGCCGACCCAGCGGAGGAAAGCGAGCTCGAGACGCTGCGCAAGGAGCACGAGCGACTACGCGCAGAGGTCGCCTACCTGAGAAAACTACGAGCCTTGAGGTCACCACCACGACGCTAGAAGTGCAAGCCGTCGATGACCTCACGGCACACCATCAGCTGCCGCTGCTCCTATGCGCGGCGGGCCTGGCTCGCTCCACCCTCTACGACCACCGCAACAGGCTAGCCCGCCCCGACCGGCACGCAGCGCTCAAGGCTGCAGTCAAGGACGTCTTTACCGAGGCCAACGGCGCCTACGGCCACCGACGCGTCCACGCGATACTGGCGTGCCAGGGCTGGTAGATAGTGAAGAAGACCGTGCTGAAGGTCATGCACGCCCAGGGGCTGCGGTGCTTGGTGCGCCGGCGACGGCGCTACAACTCCTACCGCGGTGAGGTGGGCACCACCGCCAGCAACATCTTGGGCCGCCAGTTCGCTACGACCGCACCCCACACGAAGTGGCTCACCGACGTGAGCGAGTTCGTCATCGGTGAGGCGAAGGTCTACGTCTCACTGATTCTGGACCTCTATGACAACCGGGTCATCTCTGTCACTGCCGGACTTTCCCCTAGCGTCAAGATGGTCACCGACGGCTCACATGAGGCTATTGCGAATCTGGCCGCTGACGAGGTACCTCTTGTCCACTCCGACCAGGGCTTTCAATATCGTCACCGGCTGTGGCAGGACGCCTTGAGCCAGTCGGGGCTGACGCAGTCCATGTCTCGTAAGGGCACCTGCTTGGACAATGCCGTCATGGAAGGCTTCTTCAGCAATCTGCAGGAGGAGTGGTTCCGCTTGACGCAGCCATCAACGGTTGCTGACTTCTACGCCGGGTTGCATCAGTACCTGGCGTGGCGGAACAGCACTCAGATCCAGGCGCGTCTGGGTTTCCTCAGTTCCGATGAGTACCTCGCTGCGACACCCGTCGCGGCGTAACCTGTCGTTCTCAGTCCAACTTTCGGGGCCCAGTCCATTGCTGCGGTAGTACTTCCCCAAGGGTACCGACCTGTCAATGCAGAGCGTGAAACATTTGCAGGCAGTCGCTACCGAGCTGAATGGCCGTCCCCGCAAGACCCTGGGCTGAGCGACCCCGGCCGAGGCGATAAACCGTCTACTGTCCGATCCCAATCAGCCGGTCGTTGCGACGCCCCTTTGAGCCCACCATCCCTCACCCGGGACGCGGGCACCGCAGTCGGCGCACCCTTGAGTCAGAATCCACTGAGTCAGTCAGGCACCCCGCACGACCTGGTGCCCGGCCAGGTGTCGCAGCTCAGGTGGCACAACCACCCGCTGCTGGCCGTCGATCCACGTCATCCGCCCGGCCATCACTAGTCCCTCGTATTGCAGTCGTCGCAGTTGCTCGCTGGTGAGAAAGTCTCCTGCAGCGACGCCAGACCACTGAGCGCGACCGTTGGCGGTCAGCTCCGCCCACCACGTGCGCCAGGACTCCATTCGCATACTGACAATTGTGTCAAGTGGCGCGGGCTGACGCTCGGCGGGTCAGTTACATCGTTGTGAACACTGCAGCGCCTCGAGGTCTGATTCCGAAAGGGAACTGCCGACGGTGCTGTGCTGCCGGTCAGGCTCCAGCTAGCTGGTAGGCCAACTCGCGGCTCGTTGGTCAGCGTGCCGCGAAGGGTCCGCAGCCTTTGCTCACGCCAGCGGTGGCTGGTGGGCCTCGGCCTGGCCGCTGGCGGCGATGACATCGAGGGCGCGGTCCAGGACGGCGGTGTCGTGCAGGTAGGCGTGGAAGGAGGTGATGCGGCCCCTGGACAGGCGCACCACGTGGGCGCCGTCGTTGACGTAGGTGCTGCCGTCGGGGAGAGCGGCGGTGGAGGTCCACTCGATGCCGACGTGGGTGTCCAGCGGTCCGCCGTCGACGGCGATGACGTGCACGTCGAAGACCAGGCCCGGCAGCAGGCGCTGCAGGCGCTCAGACCAGGCCCGCACGGCTACCAGCCCGTGGCGGGAGCCGCCCAGGGCCGAGGTGCCGGCGAAGGTGTGCTGCACGTCAGGGGCTATGCGGTGCAGCAGGGCGTCCCAGTCGCCGGCGGACAGCTGGGTGAAGGCGCCGGCGATCTGGTGGCGGACGAGGGCGCGGTACACGGCTGCCTCAGCCGATCGAGGCGACCGAGCCGACCGCGGCGACGGCTCCGCCGGCGGCCACGCCGCCGCTGGTGGCGGACGTCGAGGGGGCCGTCAGGTCGGACGTCCGGGTCTTGCCCATGGTCCAGAAGGAGTCCTTGTGGACCCTCGCGGCCGGAACTTCGGCAGTCCGCAGCCGCGCGGCGACGGCGGCGACGAAGTCGGGTCGCCCCGACAGAGACCACTGCGCCTCGGGCCGGTCGCGCAGGGCGCGGGTGATGGCCTCATGCAGGCCCTCGCGGTGCTCGTGGTGCTCGGCGGCGGCCATGGCAGCGGCGGCCTCGTCGAAGGCGTGAGCGGTGCCGACCTGCAGCAGCTGCGCGTCCAGCCGGTCGTGGGTGCGGGCCATCGACAGGAACGGGGTGATGCCGATGCCCTGGGCGATGAGCACCTGGGGCTGGTCCGGGGCGATGGCGGGCAAGGTGCTCACCGCCCCGGCGCCGCGCACGCGGTCCCCGGGGCGCAAGGCCGCCAGGGCCGTCTTGAAGCGGCTGCACGAGGCCAGCGTGGTGAGGATGCGCACCTCCGGCTGGCGGGCGTCCCCGCTGAAGGTGAAGGGACGCACCCCTCCACCGCGGAGGTGGACCAGGCCTCCCTGACCGGCCCGGAAGGGCATGGCTCGCGTGGGGTCGAAGGTCATCTCCAGCGCTCCGGTGGGGGTCAGCTCGGTGGTCTGCAGGGTCAGCGTGGTGATGCGCACGGCATCCTCCTGTGGCTTGTTAGCATTGCTTACTCACGTCACGCTAGGCGGAGGTGTTAGCAGTGTCAACAGGGTCTGGTGGGTCTGTGGCTGCCGGTGGCGCAGCGACCGAGGCCGAGACCGCCGAGCTCGGCCCGGCGTCCGCACCGGTGCTGAAGCCCCTGGCCGCGCGCCTGCTCAGCGAGGCCGTGCAGCTCGTGGAGCACGGCGGGCCCGGTGCGTTGTCCCTGCGGGAGGTCCAACGCCGCGCGGGGGTCTCACCGGCTGCCGCCTACCGCCACTTCACCGACCGCGAGGCGCTGCTGCTGGCCGTGGCGCAGCACTGCGCGGGGCTGCTGGCCGACCACATTGCCGGAGCTTTGCGCGCAGCGCCTGTGCCGGACGGCACCCAGGCGTCCGCCCGGACCAGGCTGCTGGCTGGGTGTCGGGCCTACGTGGACTTCGCCACCGCCCACCCCGGCCTGTACCGAGCGGTCTTCGTCAGCGGTGAGCAGCTGGAGGAGCTGCGCTCACCCAGCCCGCTGGCTCGGGGCGCGGCCGGCGACGGAGGCTTCAACTTGCTCGTCTGCGCCCTGGATGACGTGGCCGCCGCCGCTGGCGCCGATCTGGGTGCTTGGGACCCGGTCGCGGTGTGGTCGTGCTGTCACGGGTTGGCGATGCTGCGGCTGGACGCGGCCCTGCGTGGCCTGCCAGAAGAGACCTTCGAGCAGGCGCGTGACAGTGTGCTGGCCACCATCACCTCGGCGGTCTCGCGGGGGTGATAGCGCCATGGCAGATGTCGTACGCAGATGTCAGTTGAGGACCGCCGACTGGCGCGCCCGAGTCCGCGCAGCCGCCATCACTTTGGATCACGATCACGCTCCGCGCGGGATCATGATTGGACGGGGCCTAGGCTCGTCGCCCTCCCGGGCGACCCTGTAGTCGCATTCCGAGGATCGCGCCCGGTGCTGCGCCGAGGCCCGCCCGACGCGCAGCGGCATCAGCGCGCCGGTCAGTCACGACGAGCGGTGAATTCGTCATTATCCAGCCCTGATGCGCAATTGGGTGAGATGAAGACACGTGTACCTAGCGATTTGCGTCGACGTGTACATGCAGCAAAACTATTTTTCGAAGAGGCATAATGCCGTACTATGGGCGGTATGGCGGACACCATTAGCGCTCCGGCCGGCCCCGGCCCCACTCGCCCACGCCGGACCCGCGCCAGCGCCAAGGACGCTGACCGCGGCGAGCGCTTCCACGGCTTCGTCTCCGTCCAGAGCCGCGGCGCGGTCATGCTGCCCCCGGCGGTGCGCACCCGCCTGGGCCTCGACACCCCCGGCGCCCAGCTGGAGCTGACCGAGCGTGAGGACGGCGTCCTGGAGGTCGCCCCATGATCGCCATGCCCGCCGACCAGGCCTGGTTCTGGAGCGAGCACTGGCAGGCCGGGGAGGCAGAGGTCGACGAGCACGTGCGCGCCGGGCAGGTCACCGTCTCGGCCAGCGCCGAGGACTTCCTGGCCGACCTCGACGGCCTCGTGGGCGATGAGCAGACCGACCTCCCCGCGGAGCAGGGTCACGAGGGGCACCGGGAGCAGCGCGAGCAGGCCCCGGGCGACGCCGGGGGCCACGCTCCGGACCACGCCGAGGGCCACACCCAGGACCACGCCGGGTGAAGTACGAACGCACCCCCGCTTCGAGGCCGACTACAAGAAACTCAGCCCCACGCACCAGCGCATGTTCCGCGCGGCGGTGCCTGAGTTTGCCGCCGCCTGCGACGCCTACGTCACCGCCGGCGGCCAGTACACCTGGCCCGCCAGGCTGCGCGTGGCGCCGGTGAAGCACGCCCCCGGGATCTAGGAGATGACCTGGTCCTTCGCCTCCCCGGACGGACGCGCTACTTTCGCCTTCACCACCACCTCCGGCGGCGAGACCCGCCTGCCGTGGCGCCGCATCGGCTCCCACGGCATCCATAAGAACCCCTGACGCGCGGCAGGTAGCCGTCCACTGCGTTCACTGCATTCACGTCATCGCCAGGTAGGTCAGCCCGACCGCAGGCAAGAGTGGTTGATCTGCGATTGCGTCGCGGGAGGCAGATGGTCGGTGACCTGACCGGCTGTGTGGACTCCGAAAGGATCGCCGTCCTCGCGGCGCCCTCAGAAGGTTCCGTGGCCGCGCTGCGCACACCCCGCACGGGAGGGGCTGCCCCTTCGTCAGCGCCCGAAGGCGCACCCAGGACGGGGCAGCCCCGATCCGTCACACGCGTGTGTACACGACCTGGTCAGACCGCATGGCGCGCTCACTGACGCTCTTACCCGAGCGCGGAGAGTCATCAGGGGCCCCTCACCGGTGTAGATGCCCACGTGGTACGGGCGGCCCGATGCGTTGACGAAGAAGACCAAGTCACCAGGACGTGCCTCGGACTTGCTGATGCGCGTTGTGGCAGCCGGCTGCTCACCGGTGGTGCGCGGCAGGGCGATCCCGTTGTCGGTGTAGACGTGCTGGGTGTACCCCGAGCAGTCAAAACCGGCCGGCGTGGTGCCCCCAAAGCGGTAGGGGGTGCCGATGTAGTCATCAGCCGTGGCCAGGGCGGCGGCGCTGTTCACGACGCCGGCGGCGTTGGCGGGCAGGGCCGCGACGGCCAGCAGGCCGCCCGAGACGGCCAGACCGGCGGCGGCGCGAGCGAGCACGCGGCGCGAGCGAGAGGGCCTGGTCTCGGCTCGATGGGCAGGACGGCGGGCAGGACGGCGGGCAGGACGATGGACAGGGGTCATCGACATGGGGGTGGTGAGCCTCTCCGTCGCCTGCGAGGTGAGCTGCCGGGTTCGGAAGGGAAGGTCCCCCGGCTCGCAAGCGAGATTCACCCCGAGGACGCATAGGTGCTGCGCCCAGAAGAGTGGTTCCCCCGTCCCCTGCCATATCGGTAATTGGCACCCAACAGCGCTAGCAGGGGCTCGGCGTGCGCGTCGGCGGCTCCCGGTTAGAGACCGAAATTGACCAGAAAGTATCGATAAGTAATACAAGAGCACAACCAGCCTCATCCGGGTGTATGCCAGGCCACTAGTCCCGCCGCGAACGCCGCAGGCCGCATCCCCGGGCTGCACTGAACACACCGCCCACCAGTGCAGCCAAGCCGGCCTCGAGGCGGGTGCAGGATCAGCGCCCCAGGCAGCCGGCTCAGGCCTACCGCGCCACGGCCTCGGGCACCCCCGGCCCGCCACCTCAAGGCGGTCAGCCGCACCGCACCCGCTGGGTGTCGCCGCCTCGAGGTAGTCGCCCGCGCCGATCCGTCCGCTCAGTGACCTCGGCGGTGACCTCGGCGGTGACCTCGGCGGTGACCTCGGCGGTGACCTCGGCGGTGACCTCGGCGGTGACCTGGCAGGTGATCGTGTAGGTAATCGTGACGGTGATCCGAGCCGTGCTCACTACGGCTAACTGTCCCGCGACGCACCGTCGTGAGGTGCGTCCTCCAGCGCACTGCGCATCAGCAACCACGCCGCCAGCACCGCCCCCAGCCCCAGGGCGACGTCAGCCAGGTTGCCCACGAACAGGTGCCCATAAGCTAGGAAGTCCGTGACATGGCCACGGCCGAAGGCCGGGGGTGCGAACAGGCGGTTGAGCAGGTTGCCCGTAGCCCCTCCCCAAACCAGCCCGATCGCCCAGGCCCAGCCCACCGAGCGGGCCCGCGCCGCGCCGATGCCCAGCGCCACGACCGCGATGACCGCGACGACGGTGAGCACTCCCGTGTTGCCTGAGCCCAGCGACATCACCGTGCCGGGGTTGAACGCCAGCTGCAGCCCGAACCAGTCCCCCAGCACAGGCAGGCGGACCTGGCGGTCCAGGGTCTGCAGGGCGAGGACCTTGCTGGCCTGGTCCAGCCCCGCAGTCGCGGCGGCAACCAGCAGCGCGGTGCGCCCGTGACGTCGCGGGCGCGAGGGGTGAGCTGAGATGACGTGCCTCCGTCTTGCTGAGGTGCAACAGGGCGCGGTGGGCGCGGTGGGCGCGGTGGGCGCGGCGCGCACATGACCTGCTGGCCTGCCCGGCTCGCCCGGTGTGCCAGGTGCGCTGGGTCAGCCGATCCCGGCGTAGGAGTGGTTGCCCGGGAAGAAGATGTTCACCACGCCGTAGTTGACCATCAGGCACACGAACCCGGCGATGGACAGGTACGCCGCCCGCCGCCCGTTCCAGCCGCCGGTGGCGCGGGCGTGCAAGTAGGCGGCGTAGACCACCCAGATGATGAAGGTCCACACCTCCTTGGGGTCCCAGTTCCAGTACCGGCCCCAGGCCACCTCGGCCCAGATGGCGCCGGCGACCAGCGTGAAGGCCCACAGCGGGAAGGAGATGGCGATCAGGCGGTAGGACAGCTTCTCCAGGTCAGCCGCGCTGGGCAGGGCCTCCATGAACCGCCCCGCCCCGAGGACCTGGCCCGCGGCCCGCTTGGCCTCGCGGCGCTCCTGAACCAGCTGCAGCACGGTGGTGGAGAAGGCCAGCACGAACAGCGCTGAGCTCTTGAACGCGATCGACACGTGAATGATCAGCCAGTAGCTCTGGAGCGCCGGCACCAGCGGCGCAGAGTCGGTGTACAGCACCGCAACAGCCAGCCCTAGACTCAGCAGCACCGGGGCGAGCACGAAGGTCGACAGCCAGCGGACGTCGCGGCGGACGAGCACCGCCAGGTAGACCAGCACGACCACGGCGGTGCCGGTCACCGAGAACTCGTACATGTTCCCCCACGGCACCCGGCGCGCCGACAGGCCGCGGGTGAGCACCCCGGCGACGTGCAGCAGCAGCGCCAGCACCGTCAGGGCCACCGCGATCCGGGCGACCTTGCGGGGCGCGCCGTCCTCGGCTAGCGGCGCCGCCTGCGGGGAGGCGGAGGTGCGCACCAGGGTCGCGGGGTCACCCGCCGCGCCCGAGCTGAGCGTGCTCACCGCCCCGCCCACCCCGACCGACCGCCCGCCCGCCCGGAGCGCGCTGACTGCAGCAGCGTGCTGGGGAGCTGAGTGCCGGGGTGTTGGGTGCTGGGCTTTGCTCTGCTGCTTCTTACGCATCCGTACCGTGACGCGGTCGCCCAGGGCGGCCAGGTCCACGGCGCTGGCGCCCAGGGCCATGGCGTACACGGCCATGGCCGAGTAGACCAGGGCGTTGCTGGCGGAGGCCAGCGACTCATCGATGCTCATGCCTGCTCCTGCTGCGCGGGTTCATCGGGTCGGGGCTGGTCAGGGCGTGACCGGTCAGGGTGCGACCGGTCAGGGTGCGACCGCTCGGGGGGATCTGATCAGATCCGCTCTGAGTGCTCGAGGTGCTTGGTTCGTTTTGCTCACCCGGCTCGTCCTGCTCGTCCTGCTCGTTCGGGTCGCTGGCCTGCGCCGGCGGGAACAGGCGCGCCAACACCGCGGCGAACACGGCATCGGCCTCCCCGCCCAGACCGTGGTCCTCGCTGCGTGCCAGAGCACCCACCTCCAGCAGCGTCCGCTCCCGGGGCTCTGCAGCGACCTGGCCCGCCCTGACCGCCGTGGCTGGCGCACCCGGGGCGGCTGCCGAGGCGCGCACCCACACGCGCCGGCGCGGGACGAACAGCGACACCGTCAACCCGGTGATGGCCAGCAAGGAGAAGGCCAGCGCCGCCCCGCGGGCGGGGTCGTGGCGCACGGTGAACCCGGCGAAGCGGTCCACGGAGTCGAAGGTGACCGTTCCCAGCCCCTCGGGCAGTTGCACGGTCTCACCCAGGGCCAGCCGGATCCGCAAGGGAGTGCCGTCAGAGCCGTTCAACTGCCGCATCCGGCTGGTGTCCAGCTCGTAGGCGTTCTGCGGTGCTCCCCGGTCCAGCCCTAGGTCACCGGTGAAGGCGGTCAGGTACAGCTCGGGCTGCCCCAGGTCGGGGTAGGTGGAGATGGGCCCCTGGACCGGGTCCACGTTGGCGGTGGGCAAGAACAGGCCCTGCAGCCCAACCTGGCCGGTGGCGGCGTCGGGGACCTTGACCACCCCGGTGGAGGTGTACATGTCGTCGCGGACGAAGAACACGGTGGGCTGGTCGTAGACCAGGGTGCCGTTGCCGTCGCGGACGCTGATGACCGGGGCGTAGCCGTTGCCCGCCAGGTACACCGAGGCCCCTCCTGCACGCAGCGGCTCGTTCACACGGATCGCTTCGGTGCGTGGCTGGCCGCCGGGGGCGTCGATGACGGTGACCTCCGCGCGGAAGTCGCGTGGGGTGCCGTACTGGGCGTTGGCCGGGTCATCCTCGAAAACCACCGACATCTGGTCCAGGACGAAGGAGAAGGGCGGCAGTGCATCGGGGTCGACCAGGGTGCCAGGATCCCAGGTGTCATAAGAGGCGGTGGAGTTGACGTAGCCCTCACCCACCGTGGTCACCACCTGCGCGCGGTAACCCCACAGTCCTCCGACGCCAACCGCGACCACCACTCCCACCAGGGCCAGGTGAAACAGCAGGTTGCCGCTCTCACGCAAGTCGCCCTTCTGACCAGCCAGGGACACACTTCGGCGGTCGGTGAAGGACGCGGCGCGGTAGCGGCGCTCACCCAGAACCGCCCGGGCGGCGTCCAGGACGTCCTGGGGGCTGGCGTGGACCTCGATGGCGCGGTGCTCGGGTAGGTGCGCCAGGCGCGCTGGGGTGCGCGGTGGGGGCTGGCGCAGGTTGGCCAGGTGCACCCGGGTACGCGGCAGGACGCAGCCGACCAGGCTGATGAACAGCAGCAGGTAGACCGCCGAGAACCACGGGGAGTTGTAGACGTCGAAGAGGTAGAGCCGGTCAAGCCACGGCGCTGAGCGGGGGTTGTCCTGGATGTAGCGCACCACGACGGACTGGTCCACGCGGCGCTGGGGGAAGTAGGAGCCCGGCACCGCCAGGACCGCCAGCAGCATCAGCAGCAGCAGCGCGGTGCGCATGCTGGTCAGCTGCCGCCAGGACCAGCGCAGCCAGCCCAGCAGCCCCAGTCCCTTGGGCCGGCTCAGCCCGGGGGGTGGGCTCGGCACGCTCTCGTGGCGCTCGTGCACGCTCGTCATGAGGTTCTCCGTCGGAATAAGAAAGGCAGGGCCCTGGTGCTTGGGCTGGCAGCTCGGGTGCTGGATGTCAGGAATGTCGGGGATGCGCCTGGTGAGCCGGATGCACCGGCGTCACCAGGTGCTCCGCGGCGTCGTCCGTGACGGACGTCGCCGCCTGCTCTGCCGAGCCCGGCGTCCTCGGTGGCGTGCTGGGGCCCGACCTGGCTCATAGCTGCACTGACGGCCGAGGTCACGGCCGAGGTCACGGTCGAGGTCACGGTTGAGGTCACGGTCGCCGCTGCAGCTGTCGGCGCGGCAGCGATGGGCGGGAGTCGTGGACCTGGCGCCATCGGTGACGATGGCGCAGCGGTACCGGCACTCGCCGTGCGCCGCGCACGGCAGGGAAGGCGGCGCTGGTGGGGCAGGACCGATTTGCAGGGGACCCGGTGGCCAGTGTCACCTCCCCTTTCACGCCCCCCTCCAGGCCGATGTCCTCTGTCGGTCCCCAAGCAGCCGGGCGCGCTCTGGGCTGGCGCTGGCACGTGGGCGCGGTACTTCTCGGGGTGCTGTGCTGGGCCTTGTCGGCGCCTCCACGCTCGTGGTGGTGGCTGCTGCCATTGGGAACGGTCCTGGTCGCCTGGGGTCTGCGAGGCATCGGCCGTTCCTCCAAGCGCACCCTCGTGCTGGCCTGCCTTCTGGCGGGCTGGATGTGGACGATGGCTTCCCTGTGGTGGATCGTGGAGATCACCGCGGTGGGCTACGTGGCTGCCAGTGCCCTGATCGGTCTGCTGTTCGCGGTCGCCCTGCTGGTGGCTGCGCCCACCGGTCGCACGCCGGCCACCACCACGCCCGAGGTACTCCCGGAGACGGTCTTGGGCGGTGCAGCCATGGGCTCGGCGAAGGGCGCGGCAACGTCCACGGCAGGCGTAGGTGCCCCTAGGCCCAGCCTGACGGTCAGGATCACGAGCAGGACGACCCGCGCTGCCGCGGCGGTGCGGGCCCTGGTGGGCACAGGTGCGCTGCTGCCGGCGAGCCTGGCGCTGCTGGAGGTGGTGCTCGCCCGCTTTCCGCTGCAGGGCTTTCCCATGCCGGCGCTGTCGCTGGGACAAGCCAACGGACCCTTCGCTGCTGCCGCGCCCGTGGCAGGCGCGCCACTGGTGACGCTGCTGTCCGCGGCCAGCGGCGTGGCCACGTTCTGGGTTCTGCAGCGGGTGCTGGAGGTGTTGAGGCAGGTGCGGGGTCGGGTATTGGCTGAGGCACGGCCCGCTCCTGGTCGAGCTCCTGGTCGAGCTCCCGGTCGACCTGATGGGCAGCCTGCTCGGGTCCGGGGTCGATCGGTTGCAGTGATGGCGGGGGTCCTGGTGGCTCTGACGGCTCCACTGCTGGCGGGTGCGGCGATGCACCTGCCCTCCAGCGGCCAGCTGCAGGTCGCCGTCGTCCAAGGCGGCGGTCCACGGGGTCTGCGCGCCGTATTTAGCGACCCGGCGCTGGTCACCGAGCGTCACCTGGCACTGCTGGAGGACCTGACGGGTAGCCAAGCTCAATCGCCGGGGCAGACCCCGGGACAGACGCCGGGACAGGCACCAGGACAGAAAGGTGAGCCCGCGCTGGACCTGGTGGTCCTTCCCGAGAACGTCGTCAGCGTCCCGCAGGCCATCACCGGCTCCCCGGTCAGCGCCCGCATCGCTGACCTCGCACAGGCTTTGCAGGCCCCGGTGGTGGTGGGGGTGGTGGAGACCACCGCCACCACCTTCCGCAATGCCGCGGTGTTGTGGGACCCCGCCGGAGACATCGCCGGGCGCTATGAGAAGGAGCACCGTGTGCCCTTCGGAGAGTACCTGCCGCTGCGCGGTCTGCTGTCGAGAATCTCCACGGCCGGCACGCTGGTGCCGCGCGATGCGGAGGTGGGCATCGGGCGTGCGGTGCTGGACGTGCCCACCCGTAGCGGTCTGCGACGGGTGGGCACCGTCATCTCCTATGAGGGCTTCTTCGCCGACCGGGTGCGCGAAGCAGTTGTCGAGGGCGGGCAGGTGGTGCTGGTGCCCACCAACTCCGCCTCCTACTCCTTCAGCCCGGTCCCGGCGCTGCAGGTCGCCGCCGCCCAGCTGCGCGCCAGGGAGAGTCACCGCAGCGTGGTGCAGAGCGCCCCCACTGGCTTCAGCGCGGTCATCGACGCCCACGGGGCGGTGGACACGGCCAGCGAGCTGGGTCGGGCCCAGGTGCTGCGTGCTGAGGTGGCGTTGTACACCGGCACCACCTGGTACCTGCGCTGGCTGGATGTCCCGCTGACGGTGGTGTGCCTGTTGGTGATCGCGCTGGGCAGAGCCGCCAGCCTCACCGTCGAAGCAGGCAGGCGGGCCAGCGGGCGAGTTGGTCGGCGAGTCGGTCAGCAAGTTGGTTGGCAGGTTGACGAGGAAGGCGGCGCGGGAGTCCAAGAGCGTTCGCGGGCCTAGCCCGCCGCCCTGGTGGCCCTGGTGGCCCTGGTGGCCCTGGTGGCCCTGGTAGGGACGGAAGGGACCCGGCGGGGCCCAGCTGCCCCGCCGGGTCGGGCGTCTCACTGGTTCAAAGCGTCATCAAGCAGGGAGCGGAACTCCTGCTCGGTCTGCGGCTGAATCTTCTCCCCGTCCAGGAAGAACGTCGGGGTGCCGCTCACGTCCAGGGCGATGCCGTCATCGAAGTCCGAGCGGACTCTAGCTTCGGTGGCCGGGTCGGCCACCGCCGCGTCATAGGCGGCCATGTCCAGGCCCAGCTCCTGGGCGTACCCGCGAAAGACGTCGGCCTTGGAGACCTGCTGCTCGGCCCACTCGGTCTGGGTCTCGTACATCTTGGAGTACATCGCCTCCAGCTGGCCCTGCTGAGCGGCGGCCTCCACCGCGACGGCGGCGTTGAGGGAGTTGAAGTGCCCATCCAGGGGGAAGTAGCGCATCACGAAGGTGACCCGGCCGGCGTACTCCTCGCGCAGCTGCTCCACGAAGGGGTACACCGCCCCGCAGGCCTCGCACTCGAAGTCCAAGAACTCCACCAGGGTGACCTGCGGCGTGCCGGCCTGATTGCCCCCGCTGGGGCCTACCGCTGAGGCGGGCGGTGCCAGGCGGTGGCTGTCCTGGCGCACGACCGAGGCCGCTGCGGCGGTGTCGGTGCTGACGCGGCTGCCAAGCAGCGCTGCCCCCAGCACCCCCACCAGTGCCACCACCACGACCAGCGAGATCCACGCAGCGCGCCGCCGGCTGGCAGGTGGCTGCGGGGAACGACCTGCGGGACGGGCCGCGGCCTTGCTTGCGGCCTTGGCTCGGCCAGCGGACTGGCTAGGCCGGGTTGAGGTGCTCGAGCTAGCCGCGGGCCGGTCGGCTGGCCGGTCGCTGGGCCGGTCGGCTGGGCGGTTAGAGGGGGACGGGCTCACGCGTGGGTGCCTTCCTCGTGGTGGGCGTGGCTAGCGGGTTCGATCTGGAAGGTGGAGTGGGTGACGCTGAGGGGGAAGTGACCGATCAGGCACTGCTGCAGGGCGTCCAGCACCTGGGGTGCGTGCCCGTCGTGGAAGCAGGAGTCCTCCACCACCACATGCGCGGTCAGCACCGGCAGGCCTGCGCTGATCTGGCTGGCGTGCAGGTCGTGCACCCCCAGGACGTGGTCCTGCTCCAGCAGGTGGGCACGCACCGCGCCCAGGTCCAGCCCGCGCGGGGTGGACTCCAACAGCACGTCCGCGCTCTCGTACAGCAGCCGCAGGGTGCGGGGGATGATCAGTGCGCCGATGACCAGGGAGGCGACGGCGTCGGCCCGGGTCCACCCGGTGGCGGCGATGACGACGGCGGCCACGATGACCGCCAGGGAGCCCAGGGCGTCGTTGATGACCTCCAGCAGCGCAGCGCGCATGTTCAAGCTGCGCTGCTCAGCCGGGGAGCGACGCTTGGAGGCGTCCTGGGCGCCGTCCTGGGGGGCGTCCTGGGCGGAGCTGCCCGGCCTGCCTGGTGGGTTTCCTAGCGCAGCGCTGCTCGCGCCGCTGAGGCTGTGGGAGTGGCCACCTGCGCCGCGGGTCAGCACCAGGATCGCGGCGATGTTGCCCACCAGACCCAGCACCCCGAAGAAGACCATCCCACCGGAGGCGACCTCGGGGGGCTCGCTGAAGCGGCGGCTGGCTTCGATGATGACCAGGACACCCACCACCAGCAGGGCGGCTGCCTGGACGGCGGCGGCGATGACTTCCGCGCGGCGCAGGCCCCAGGTGCGGGCCTCGGTGGCAGGGCGCAGGGCCAGGGTCGCAGCCACCAGCGCGATGCCCAGTCCGGCGGCGTCGGTGAAAGCGTGACCTGCATCAGCCAGCAGGGCCAGGGACCCGGTGAGCAGCCCGCCCAGCAGCCCGGCGACGAAGATGACGGTGGTGATGGTCAGGGCGATGGCCAGGCGACGGCGCTGGTTTTTGCGCCCGTCATCTGGACCGTGCCCGTCGTGCCCGTCGTGCCCGTCGTGCCCGTCGTGCCCGTCGTGCCCGTCGTGCCCGTCGTGCTGGTGACCGGGAGGGGGCTGATCCGCGCCGGCGCCTGTTGGGGTGCTCATCAGCAGCACTGCTCGGGGTCGGTACCGCACACGGCGGGGTCCACTGCCAAGGTCAGGCGCAGCAGGTCGCTCAGGGCGTGGGTGAGTGCGGCATCGACCAGCTCATACCTGGTGCGTCGTCCCTGCGGGGTGGCCACCACCAGCCCGCAGCCCCGCAGACAGGTCAGGTGGTTGGACAGGCTCTGGCGGGAGGTGCCGAGCAGCTCGGCCAGCTCGGTGGGGTAGCCGGGAGCCTCACGCAGGGCGAGCAGGAGCCTCGCGCGGGTCGGGTCTGAGAGCGCGTGGCCGAAGCGCGCGAGCACCTCGCCGTGGGTCAGCGTCTGCACGCATCAAATGTACATCGCCGGATGTACACCCAAGGCGTACGCCGAGGCTATGGACGACCGACATCACTACTGGTGCCACTGCTGTTGCCACTACCGGTGCCGGTGTCGTCCTCAGCACCGCTGGTGACACCCTCGTCGACGTCCCTGGCAGCTTCCTGAACCCCTCCCTCGCCGCGGCCGCGCTCAGCCGTCGCCCCGGCCGCAGTTCCGGTCGCAGTCCCGGTCGCGATGCCGGCCTGTACCGGCCCGCCGGCTGCGGCCCCAGCTAGCCGCGCCAGGTGGGCGTTGTAGGCCTCCAGCTCGGCATCGCCGTGCTCATCGACATACCGGTCACGCGCCGCAGCGGAGCGCTCATCACTGCGCCGCCACCGAATGAAGATCACCATGAGCATCAGCACCGAGGGGATCTCCCCGTAGGACCACGCCAACCCCCCGGCCACACCCTGGTCAGCCATCACGTCCACGCCCCACGCCGGTGGGGGAGTGGCGAAGTGCGGTACCAGCGGCGAGCTCGCCATCATGATGATCACACCGAAGAAGGCGTGCACGAACGCCTCCAGCATCACCTCCGCTGCCTGAGTCATCGGAGCATGAACACTCGGCAGGGGATCCAGGGAGAGCACCGGCACCGTGAACAGGACCCCGACGGCCAAGAAGGCCACCTCCAGGGCGGTGTGCCCCACCGGGGAAGACAGCAGCACCCCGGCCAAGTCGGTCAGGTAGAGCCCGTAAAAGCTCACCAGGAACAGCGGCAGCGTCACCGCCGGGTGCAGCACCAGGCGGCCCGCCCCAGAACGCAGACCCCACAGCGCCACCGCCAGCACCGGCCGACCCCAGGCTGCCCCGGCTCCCCGACGCGGCAGGGTGGCCATTAACAAGGTGCCCGGTCGCCCCACCACCAGCAGTACCGGAGCCGCCATCATCAGCGTCAGCTGCTGGAACATGAACACCGAGAACAGGCGCGTGCCGTAAGCCTCCACCCCGGTCACCGTCACCGCCAAGACCAGCGTGCAACCACCCAGGAACGACAGCGTCAACCAGGGTGACCACCGCCGACCCGCGCGCCTCATCTGCACCGCCCCCGCGCTGTAGGCCAGCGCCAGCAGGACCGCGATGACCGGGAGCACCGGCAGCGGCTCCAGCTGCAGCGCCGCCAACGAGGCCAAGGTGGGGGGACCTTCTGGAAGCTGCCCGCCACTCATGAGCGCTGTCATGCCCGTGCTCCTCACCACCGCCACCACCGCCGCCTCACCTGCTCTCCCGGCCAGCCCAAGGCACCCCGGGTACCCCGGGTGATCGGGGTGATCGCCACCGATGCTGGCCCCCGCCGCGACCGCAGTCCCTGCCCGGCTGCTGTCTCAGCTGACCAGCAGATCCCATCTCCTCGGCGCTCAGCGGCCGCGACGGCGAAGGGTGTCGGATTTGTCACGGCGCTCAGATCACCGTCTGGTAGCTGGTAACCATGCCCTGCAGCCCGTTCAGCCATCGGTTCCACACGCCGCTGACCAGCAGCAGCCCCACGATTACCAGGCCTGCGCCCCCGAGGCGGGAGATCAGCTGGCGACGGCGCCTGAGCACCCCCAGCACCACCTGGCTGCGCCCGACGAAGGCGGCCACCAGCACGAACGGCAAGCCCAACCCCACGCAGTACGCCGCAGTGAGCGCCGCCCCGCGCCACGCGGTGCCCTGGTCGGTGGCCAGGCTGAGCACCGCAGCCAGCGTGGGGCCGATGCAGGGAGCCCACCCCAGGCCGAAGACGACTCCCAGCACCGGGGCGCCGGCAAGGCCCGCCGCCGGGCGCCAGCGCACCTGCCAGGCGCGCCCACCCCCGGGCAGCACGTCCAAGAAGACCAGTCCCATCACCACGACGAGCAGCCCCAGCCAGCGTGAGAGCTGGACGTCGTAGCGCTGCACATAGGCCCCCAGTGCCCCGAAGGCTGCGCCGAGGGCCACGAAGACGGCGGTGAAGCCCAGCACGAACAGGCACGCCCCGAACACCAGCCGCCAGCGCTGCTGCTGCTCCAGGCTCGGCCTGGGCACCGGCGACGCGCTGCGCCCGGCTTGGGCCGTGACCCCCGTTGCGCCCTCGAGCCCACTAGCGGACCCGGCCGTGGGCCCAGTCATGGGCCCAGTCGTTGGCCCGGTCATGGACCCGGTCATCCCCGTCACGTAGCTGAGGTAGCCCGGAACCAGTGGCAGCACGCACGGAGAGGCGAAGCTGACCACTCCCGCCGCCGCGGCCACCAGCAGCGCCACGGCCAGCGACCCGGTCAGGGCTGCCTGGGCAAAGGTCGACCCCACGCTCATCGACCCCAGGCTCATCGACAAGGCGCTCATCGCCACCGCGGTCATGACGCGCCCGGCTCAGCGCGTGTCGCCTGTTGGCGGGGAGCCTGGACCCAGCTCTCGGATTGGTCCGTCGAAGGCGCCGCGGCGGCTTCGGCCTCCACCGCGGAGCTCTCCTCGCCAGTCCCCACGGGGGGGCTTGCGGGAGCGATACCGGTGACCTGGTCGATCATGCCGCGCAGCACCGCGGGGTCAGCCAGCCCCACGATGCGCCCCGCGGGACGTCCCTGGGTGTCGATGACGATGGTGGTAGGCACCGCGGCGGGCGGCACCACCCCGCGTAGCGCTAGCAACGCCTGCCCGGTCTCGGCGTCCAGCACGCTGGGGTAGGGGATCGCGAAGCGCTGTTCGAAGGCGTTGGCAGCGGCCTGGGTGTCGCGGGTGTTGATGCCCACGAACGCCACTCCCGAGCCGGCGTAGTCCTGCGCGGCCGCGGCGAGGTCGGGGGCCTCGATGCGGCAGGGGGCGCAGGCGGCGTACCAGACGTTGACCACCACGACCTGCCCGCGCAGCGATGCCAGGTCGATAGTGGACCCGTCGGTGCCCTGACCGCTCAGCTCCACCGGCGCCCCACGCTCAGGCTCTGCGATCAGCTCCCAGGTGCCGTCGCCAGCCACGAAGCTGGTCTGAGAGCCGTCATCGCCCTGAACGCCCAGAGACACACACCCCGAGAGAGAGACAGAGACCGAGGCTGCCAGGCCCGCCGCCACGAGCAGTCCCCGCAGCCGGCGCAGTCTCCAGGCGGCCCCCTTGTACCCAGGCCTCATCTGGTGGACGGGCTCGGCCCGCGCGAGGCAGAGGCTACCGACGCAGCCGACGCAGCCGGGCTGGGCTGGCGAGCATCGGTCGGGCAGCCCTGCGCTGAGCGCTGAGGAGCCAGGACCTGTCCGGCCGGCTCGGCCTGCTCCCTGTGGTCGGTGGCCACCGGCGACGTGGAGGACACCAAGGACGTGGAGGACGTGGAGGACGTGGAGGCTGCTGAGGTAGCGGACGGGGCCGGCCCAGCACCGCCGCGTCGAGCGCGCCCTCGGCGCTTGTCGCGCTGGATCCGCGCGGCCCGCACCCCATTGCCGATCACCAGAACCTCGGCCACCTCATGCACCAGCACCACCGCCGCCAGTCCCAGCACCCCGAACATCGCCAGCGGCACCAGCACCACCACGATCGCCAGGGCGAAGGCGATGTTGGCCGTCATGATCGCCCGGCCGCGTCGGGCGTGGTCGAAGGCGCGAGGCAGCAACCTCAAGTCGTTGCCGGTGAAGGCCACGTCGGCGGACTCCACTGCCGCAGCCGACCCGGTCACCCCCATCGCGATGCCCACCGTGGCTGACGCCAGCGCCGGGGCGTCGTTGATGCCGTCACCGACCATGGCCGTCGGCGCGCCGCCGCGCCCGATGCTGCCGGTCGTGGCCTCGGCCACGACGCGGGCCTTGTCGGCGGGCATCTGCTCGGCTCGCACGTCGGTGATGTAGGTCTGGGCTGCCAGTGCCATAGCGGTGCGGGCGTCGTCACCGGTGAGCATGGCGACCTCCAGCCCACGCTCGCGCAGCATCGCCACCGCCTCGACCGCCTCCGGGCGCAGCTCGTCGCGGATGCCGAGCACACCGGCGACCGATGCGTCCAGTTCCACCACGACCACGCTCATGCCCGCTGCGGCCATCTGGCCCACCGCGCTCTCCAGCGGACCCGGCGCGATCCAACGCGTGCTGCCCACGCGCACCGCGCGGCCCTGCCAGGTTCCGCTGATGCCCCGGCCGGGGTGCTCCTGCACATCCTCAACGCCCTGGACGTCGGGGCCGTTGTCGACCCCGTGGACGCCGTGGGCAGCGGGCCCGCTGGCGGTGGGGGCCACGGCGGAGGTGCCCGCGAAGGGGGCCGCGCCAGTACCGGCGCGCCCCCTCCTGCGGCTGGCGGCCGCCAGGACTGCCTGGGCCAGGGGGTGGGTGCTGGCCCCTTCCACCGCAGCCGCGGCCTGCAGGACCTCGTCGCGGGTGAAGCCGTCGGCCAGGTCGACCTGGACCACCTGGGGGGAGTTGCGGGTCAGGGTGCCGGTCTTGTCCAGGAAGACCCGGCGCACGGTGCCGAAGGCCTCGAACGCCTCCCCCGACTTGATCACTACGCCCAGCTTGCTGGCCGAGCCGATCGCGGAGATGACGGTGACCGGTACCGCGATCGCCAGCGCGCACGGGGAGGCCGCCACCAGCACCACCAGGGCCCGCTCGAGCCACATCACTGGGTCACCGGCGATCAGGCCGTAGGCAGCGACCAGCGCGGCCAGCACCAGCACCCCCGGCACCAGGGGCTTGGCGATCCGGTCGGCCAGGCGCGCCCGCTCGCCCTTGCGGGCGTGGGCCTCTTCCACCAGGCGCACGATCTGGGTCAGGGAGTTGTCGCGTCCGTCCGCGGTGGCGCGAAGGCGCAGCACTCCTGAGCCGTTGATCGACCCGGCCAGCACCTCATCGTTGACGTCGACCTCGATGGGGATGGACTCCCCCGTCACCGCGGAGGTGTCCACCCCCGAGCGGCCTGCGATCACGACGCCGTCGGTGGCCACCCGCTCCCCGGCTGCGACCAGCAGGACGTCTCCGGCGCGGACCTCCACCGCCGCTATGACCTCTTCCTGCTCCTCGCGGCCACTGGTGGCACCGGAAGTAGCACTGCCCGCAGCACCGGCCGTGGCGCCGGCGCGGAGGACGCGGGCGGTGGAAGGAATCAGTGCCAGCAGGGCGCGCAGCCCGTGTTGGGCACGGTCCATCGCCCGCTCCTCCAGCGCCTCGGCGATGGAGAACAGGAACGCCAACGCTGCGGCTTCGCCGATGTGGCCCAGCGCCACCGCGCCGACCGTCGCGATCGTCATCAGCAGGCCCACCCCCAGGCGACCCCGGGCCAGGCGGTGCAGCGCCCCGGGCACGAAGGTGGCCGCACCGGAAATCAAGGCGACCCAGTTGGCGGCCAGAGCCGCCGTCGGCGCACCCAGTAGATACTCCAGGACCAGAGCGGCTGCGAGCATCACCCCCGACAGCGCCGGCAGCCGCAGAGCCGGCTCCCGCCACCACGCGATGAGCTCCTCGTGCCCCGGGTCAGCATCCACGGCACGGACCTTGGGGGCGCAGCAGTCGTCCACGACACCGGAGCCTTGCGTCCGGGGCGCCAGGGGGAGAACGGCTGTGGGCGCAGTGGAGCTGCCCTGACCGCCGTCAGCATCGCTAGCACCGATGGTCCCGATGGCGCCGGTATGGCCGGTAGCTCCAGCAGCACTGTTGCCGAGGGATGCGTCAGTCTCGCCGCGGTCAGTGGTGGAAGGTCCAGGAGCGCAGCACGCGCAGCCCCCCTGCGCCGGGGCACTGGCGGGGCCGGCCTGCACGTCCTGGACCGGGCTCGGCGAGGCGTCCTGGCGTGAGGTGCTTCGGCCTAGGCTCACCTGTGTGCGCCTTGGGGTCCGGGGCGGCTCCTGCCCGCAGCACGCTCCGCTCATGACCTCATCCCCGAGACCTGGTGGGTGGGGCTGGTGGCGGCCGCGTCGCTGCCGCGGGTAGGCGCTGAGGTCTCGCGGGCCCCGGGTGTGGGGCAGCACAGGGGCACCGTGCAGTCCTCATCCAGACAGGGCGCGCCGTCATCGACAGCCAGCACCACGTCCACCAAGGCGGCAAGGGCCTGGGTCAGGTGCGGGTCAGCGATCTCATAGGAGGCGCGACGTCCCTGCGGGGTGACCAGCACCAGACCGCAGCCACGCAGGCAGGTCAGGTGGTTGGAGACGTTGGAAGGCGTCAGGTGCAGATCACGCGCCAGCTGAGCGGGGTTGCCCGGGCCCTGCAGCAGGCGTTCCAGGATGCGTGAGCGGGTGGGGTCGGCCATCGCGCGACCCAGTCGCTGCATGGCGTCAAGCCGAGAGGCGATCGTCAGCACACGCTGACAGTACATTCAGAAGACGTTGCAGATGTCCAGTAGCGATCTTGGCGGGGCCGGAGCAGCCTCCTGAGGCATGCCGTCCAAGGCGCCTTCCCCCGCCATGGACTCGGTCA
>Ga0325403_1000910_pt1 | contig 23204 bp, 18 predicted proteins | sample PopdelMetagenome_19_FD_205665 | JGI IMG/M metagenome (GOLD analysis project Ga0325403, IMG submission 205665) | Populus deltoides microbial communities from Bellville, Georgia, United States - Xylem-PdKOR-R4 | ecosystem: Host-associated > Plants > Phyllosphere > Stem > Wood/Secondary xylem... | reverse complement strand
GTCGACGTCATGGCGCGCTTCGAGGGGCCCGTGGTCACCGCGCTCGACGCCGTCTTCGTGGCCGACTGGTACAGCGAGACCGGTGAGCTGCTCGACGACCGCCTGCGCACCGACGTCGCACCGGCTCCCTCGGCCGACGACGAGCTCCAGGCGCAGGTGGTCCCCAGCGGACCGGGCTTCGAGCAGGAGAACAACCTCCGCCTGTTCGTCTCGCTCCTGCACGCCGCGCAGGAGCGAGCCGTGGTGGTCAGCCCCTACTTCGTGCCCGACGAGTCGCTGCTGCTCGCCATGCGCAGCGCCGCCGAGCGCGGCCTGCAGGTCGAGCTGTTCGTGTCCGAGCGCGGCGACCAGGCCCTGGTGCACCACGCCCAGCGGTCCTACTACGAGGCGCTGCTGCGCTCGGGCGTGCGCATCTGGCTCTACCCGGCGCCGTACGTGCTGCACGCCAAGACGCTCAGCGTCGACGACGAGATCGCCGTCATCGGCTCCTCGAACCTCGACATGCGCTCCTTCGAGCTGAACCTCGAGGTGATCGTCCTGGTCAGGGGCGCGAGCTTCGTGCGGCAGCTGCGCGGCGTCGAGGACCTCTACCGCTCGCGCAGCCGCGAGCTCACGACGGGGGAGTGGGGGCGCCGGAGCCTGCCGTCGCGCACCGCCGACGGCCTCGCCCGCCTCGCCAGCGCCCTGGTCTAGCGGCGCCTCACGGCGACCAGGGCGGCGTCGTCGGACGGCAGCGGCGGGAGCATCTCGGTGAGCAGCACCTCGAGCAGGCCCTCGAGGTCGGCGCCCCGGCGGGCGGCGCCGGCCACCTCCTGCAGGCGCGCGATGCCGACCGGCAGCGGCTGGTCCCGGCGCTCGACGAGGCCGTCGGTGTAGAGCAGGAGGGTCGCGGCGTCGGGCAGCGCGGTGGTCTGCAGCTGCCGGTGCGTGCTCGGGTCGATGCCCAGCAGCAGGTCGGTCTGCTCCGCGGTGAGGGTCTCCACGCGGCCGTCGTCGTGCAGCACCAGCGGCGGCGGGTGCCCGGCGTTGGACCACTCCAGCACCAGCTCGGCGCCCTCAACGACCTCGCACAGGCGCACCACGGTGGCGGTGGCCGTGGTGTCGACGCCGAGGGCGCGGGTGACCTCGTCGGCGCGGGTGAGCACGTGGGCGGGCCCGTCGTCGCCGACCACGCCGAGGGTGCGCACGATCGAGCGGAGCTGCGCCATCGCGGCGGCGGCCTGGGTGTCGTGGCCCATGACGTCGCCGATGACGACGACGCCGGCGCCGTCGGGCTGGCTGAAGACGTCGTAGAAGTCCCCCCCGACCTGCGCGGCCTCGGCCGCCGCCACGTAGCGCACGGCGACGTCGAGGTGCGCGGGCGCGGCGGCGGTGCTGAGGCTGAGCAGCGACCGCTGCAGGCCCTCGGCAAGGTCGCGCTGCTGGCGGAACAGGCGCGCGCGGTCCAGGGCCAGCCCGGCGCGGGAGGCGATGTCGGCGCCGAGGGCGAGGTCGTCGGCGTCCAGCGCCGTGCGACCGGTGGACGTGCCGATCGTCAGCAGGCCGAGGGTGCGCCCCCGACTGCGCAGGGCGAACGTCGCCAGGGAGGAGGGGGCGAGCTGCGCCATGGCGTCGCGGGCGGCCCCGGGGTCGAACAGGCCCAGGACCTGCTCGAGCAGCGCGGCCGCGTCGGCGCCCTCGGGGGCGAGGTCGTCGCTGGCGCGCTCGGCCCCGTCGGAGCCCTCCGAGCCGGAGACGACGCGGCCCGCGGGGCCCAGGAGCGACAGCAGCGCCTCGCGTCCGTCGGCGCTCAGCTGCCGCAGGCGGCACCGGGCGTGCCGCTCCAGCGCGGGGAGCAGCGCGGGGTCGCGGTGCCACCAGGAGACGTCCTGCAGGCCGTGCCGCGGGGTCCGGGGTCGCGCGGCCCCACCGGTGACCTGCTCCGCCAGGGGACCGTCGGGGCGCACGAGGGGCACGGTGGCGTCGTCGCGGACGAACGCCAGCACGGCGAAGTCACCCAGCTCGGGGACCACCAGCCGGGCCAGGCGGTCGAGCGCCAGCTCCGGGTCGACGGTCTCCGACAGTTGGCGGCTGACCTCCGCGAGCAGCTGCAGCCGGGTGTGCGCGGCCTCGGCGGCGCGGCGCGCCTCCTGCGCCTCCGCCATCGCCCGCTCGCGCTCGGCGTCGGCGGCGACCTGCCCGGACACGTCGGACTGGATGCCGACGTAGTGGGTGACCGCGCCGTCGGCGTCGAGGATCGGGCTCAGGACGACGTGGTTCCAGAACGCGGTGCCGTCGGCGCGGTAGTTGAGCAGCGTCTCCGCGCACGGCTCCCCCGCGGCCAGGGCGCGCCTCATGCGGGCGGGGACGGCGGGGTCGGTGCCAGGCCCCTGCAGGAAGCGGCAGTTGCGGCCGACGGACTCCTCGAAGGAGTAGCCGGTGACCGCGGTGAACGCGGGGTTGACCCACACCAGGGGCCGCTCCGGGTCCACGGCGTCACCGACGGTGAAGGACAGCCCCGTCGCGAGCACGGCCGCCTCGCGGACGGCACCCGCGTCGCGGACCGCGGGCACGTGGTCCGGGTCTCCACCTGCGGCACCACCTGCGCCGGCAGCCGCCGACCGCCGCGCCGCGGCGCCGCGGGCGTCGTCGTGGGCGTGCTCGGCGCGTTCGCCCAGCTCCTCGCGACCGCGCACGGGGAGGAAGACGACCAGGGCGTGGCCGCGCAGGTGGGGCGCGGCGTCGAGCGGCAGGCCCACCACCCACAGCGGCTCGCGCCGCGGGCCCAGGTCGGTGGGGCGCTCGGCCGAGACCCCCTGCCCCGCCACCGGCTCGAACCGGGCCACCCGCGACAGCGGGTGGGAGGTCTCCTCCAGGGGCTGACCGTCGAGGTCGCGCAGGTCGGCGGCGCCCGCCCAGTCGTCGATGCTGACGGGCAGGCCGAGCCCGGGGGCCATCTGGCGCGCGGTGTCGTTGGCGTAGAGGACGGTGCGCGACCCCAGGTCGACCATCAGGACGCCGGCGGGTGCGTCCGGTCCCACGGACACCACGCCCCGCGGGGGTGACGAGGGGCGGGTCGCCGCGTCAGCGCCCAGGGCGCACCGCCACCGGCTCGGAGGCGGTGGGCAGGACGAGCGCAGTCACGCCCCCAGGATAGTCGTGCGCCGCGGGTGGGTCGATCACCCGTACGCACCCACCGGCACCCCGCACCCGGCCCCGCGACGGGGGCCGGTCACAGGTCGGTCACGAACCAGGTCGCGGTTTGACGCTCCCGAGGAGCCGTCCGTAGCGTTCACGCCGAAGGTCATGAGTGGCAGCGCGAAGCCCTGGCTCGCTGTCCAGCAACCCTCCTCTGCGGCGGGGTGCTCCAGGTGACGACCCGGCCGGTCGACCAGCCCGGCAAGCGCAGACCGCCAGGAGCACCCGTGACGAGCACCGCCAGGCCCTCGGCCCGCACCGGCGCGCCCAGGAGGGCGCACGGGTGCCGGCCGGAGGCCTGAGCCGTCCGGACGACCTGCGGTCCGCACCCCCGTCGCACGCCCGAGGAGAACCATGTCCACGTCCGGTCCCGTCCTGCCCGACAAGCCGAAGCGGTCGCCCGTCGCCGCGGTCGTCGCGGCCGCCGTCGTCCTCGTCCTCCTCGTCGGGGGAGGCGTCTGGTTCTTCGGGTCGCGCGGTGACGGCGGCACCCCCGCCGCCTCCGGTGCCAGCCCCGCCGCGTCGGGGGAGCACCGCTCCAGCGTGAAGATCGGCGTCTCCGACAGCGCCCTGCCCTACTGGGAGACGTACACCGAGCTCGCGCAGAGCCAGCTCGGCGTCGAGGTCGAGCTGGTCAACTTCTCCGACTACAGCCTGCCGAACCCGGCGCTGAGCCAGGGCGAGGTCGACCTCAACCAGTTCCAGCACATCCAGTACCTGGCGAACTACAACACCACGGCCGACGACGACATCCAGCCGATCGGCGCCACGGCCGTCTACCCGCTGCCGCTGTACTCCACCACGGTCGACTCCGCCGAGGCCCTGCCCCAGGGAGCGGTCGTGGCCATCCCCAACGACGCGATCAACGAGGCGCGCGCCCTGCTGCTGCTGCAGTCGGCGGGGCTGGTCCAGCTGGAGGGCGGTGGCACCGCCTTCTCCTCCGTCGACGACATCACGTCCTCGACGGTCCAGGTGACGCCCGTCAGCGCCGACCAGACCGCCGGGGCGCTGCAGTCGGGCTCGGCCGCCGCCGCCGTGGTCAACAACAACTACGCCACGGCGGCCGGGCTGCCGGAGGAGGACGTCATCGTCGCCGACGACCCGGCCTCCCCGGCCGCGGCGCCCTACGTGAACATCTTCGCCGCCCGCGCGGACGACGTCGCCGACCCGACGTACCTGGCGCTCGCGCAGCTCTGGCACGACCCGGCCGTCCAGGCCGTGTTCACCCAGGACTACGCCAGCGCCGTCGTGGTCGACCGCCCGGCCGGCGACCTCCAGGCCGACCTCGCGAAGGTCGAGCAGGACGCCGCGGCCGCCCGGGCCGCGGGCTGACGGCGGTCGGCAGCAGCAGGCAGCAGCAGGTGATGGCACAGAGCGCGGCCGGTGACGCCCTCGTCGAGCTCGAGGGCGTCACCAAGCGGTTCCAGCGCGGCTCCGGCACCGCGGTCACCGCGGTGGACGACGTGACCCTCTCGGTGCGCCGCGGCGAGGTGCTGGCGGTCATCGGCTACTCCGGTGCCGGCAAGTCGACGCTGGTGCGGCTGGTCAACGCCCTCGAGCAGCCCACGTCCGGCACGGTCCGCGTGGCCGGGCAGGACATCACCCGCCTGGGCGAGAAGGAGCTCCGAGCGGCCCGCGCCGGCATCGGCATGATCTTCCAGCAGTTCAACCTGCTGAGCTCGCGGACCGTCGCCGGCAACGTGGCCTACCCCCTGAAGGTCGCCGGGGTCGGCCGCGCCGAGCGCGACCGGCGCACCGCCGAGCTGCTCGACTTCGTCGGCCTGCTCGACCGGGCCCACGCCCACCCCGAGCAGCTCTCCGGCGGCCAGAAGCAGCGCGTGGGCATCGCCCGCGCGCTCGCCACCAGCCCCCCGCTGCTCCTGGCCGACGAGGCCACCAGCGCCCTCGACCCGGAGACCACCGAGGAGGTCCTGACCCTGCTGCGGCGGGTCAACACCGAGCTGGGGGTCACCGTCATGCTCATCACCCACGAGATGGAGGCGGTGCGCCGGGTCGCCGACCGGGTGGCCGTCATGGAGGGCGGCCGCGTGGTCGAGCTGGGGGACGTCTACGACGTCTTCACCGCGCCGCAGACCGCGGCAGCGCGGCGCTTCGTGCGCAGCGCCACGCACGACCGCCCCTCGCCGGAGGCCCTCGCCCGGCTGCGCGAGCACCACCCGGGCCGGCTGGTGACCGTGCGCGTGACCGACCGACCGCGCCTCCAGCAGGCCGTCGACGCCGCGTTCCGCGACGCCGGGACCGGCGCCGAGCTCGTGTACGGGGGCGTCGGGGAGATCAGGGAGCGGCGCGCCGGGTCGCTCACCTACGAGCTCACCGGTGACGACGCCGCGGTGGCGCGCGCCCTCGGGGCGCTGCGCGACCAGGGCGTGTCCGTCGAGGAGGAGGAGTGACGGTGGAGTTCTTCGACGGCTTCCTCTCCAGCACCGACGTCTTCGTCAGGGCCATCGGGCAGACGCTGCTCATCGTCAGCGTGGCCATGGTGGTCTCCGGCGCGGTGGGCCTCGTGCTCGGCGTGGCGCTCTACGCCACGCGGCCGGGCAACCTCTTCGCCAACCGCCTCGTCTTCGGGGTGATCGGGCTGCTGGTCAACGTCATCCGGCCGATCCCGTTCGTGATCTTCCTGCTGGCGGTCGGGCCCCTGCAGCGCCTGGTGGTCGGCACGACCCTCGGGACCGAGGCCGTGACGTTCGCCATCGCCATCGCCGCGGGGTTCGCCGTGGCGCGCATCGTGGAGCAGTCGCTGGTGGGCGTCGACCCGGGCGTGGTCGAGGCCGCGCGCGCGATGGGGGCCTCGCGCGCGGCGATCCTGTTCGGCGTCGTCGTCCGCGAGGGCCTCGGGCCCCTGGTGCTGGGCTACACCTTCATCTTCGTGGGCATCGTCGACATGTCGGCCCAGGCGGGCCTCGTCGGCGGCGGGGGCCTGGGCGACTACGCCATCCAGTACGGCTCGCAGCGCTACGACTGGGGCGTGGTCTACGCCGCTCTCGTGGCCATCGTCGCGATCGTGGTCCTGGGGCAGTTCCTGGGCAACCGCCTCGCGCGCGCCGTCATGCGCCGGTGACCCCGAGCGCCGGGCCTCCCGGCTGCTGAGCGGACCGCCCCGCCGCCTGTGTTCTCAAGCGGCGGGGCGGTCTGCACCGGGCCGGGGGAGCTCGGTGCCCCCATGGCGCCACACCCGCGCGGTCGCGCGCCAGTCCCCGGGGGAAAGGCTTCGCTCGTGCGCGACCGGCTTCGCACCGGCGAGCCCAGCGCGGCTCCAGCCGGCTCCCAGGCCCGCCGAGGGGGTGTCGGCGTCTCAGCCGCGCAGCGTGTCGCTGGGTGAGCAGCCGTGCACCCGCCGGTAGGCGGTGGCGAAGGCGCTGGGGGAGGTGAAGCCCCAGCGCGCGGCCACGGCCGTGACGGTGGTCCCCCCCGGCTGGTCGGCCGCCGCGCAGGCGGGGACCGACGCGCGGAGCTCGGCGTGGGCGCGGTGGAGCCGGATGTCGCGCAGGTGCGCCGTGGGCGTGGTGCCGAGGTGGGCGGTGAAGGCGAGCTGCAGGGCCCGGACGCCCACCCCGGCCGCCGCGGCCAGGTCCGTGACCCCGATCGGCTCGTGGGCGTGGGCCTCGGCGTGCGCGAGGGCGCGGCGCAGCGTCGCGGGACCCACGGCCCCGGCGGGCGGGCCGCCGTCGGCGGCGGACGCCAGGGTCGTGGTGGGGAAGACCCTCAGGAGCGCCGCCGCCAGCGACTGCTGCCAGTGGTCGGCGTACAGCGGGTGGCCCATCGGCGAGCCGGGGGCGGTGAGCTGGCGGTGGGTGAAGGCCATCAGCTGCGCCCAGTACTGCCCCGCGGCCTCGTCGAGGGGACGCGTCGACAGGACGCGCAGCGCCGCGCCCCCGGCCAGCCCCGCGGCCTCGGCGGCCTCCACGACGGCCCGGCGGGGCAGGCGCAGCATGCCGAAGGTCGCCCCCGCGCCGTAGACGGCACGCAGCCCCGAGCCGGTGACGCAGGTGAGCACCTCCCCGGGACGCACCGGACGCAGCTCCTGGCCCGGCGTGGCGGCGCTCAGCGAGCCCGACAGCAGCAGCGACGTGACGACGTCCTCGGAGGGCCCGACCTCGACGTGGGCGGCCGGACCGCAGCGCAGCCGCGCGGAGTGCAGGCCCCCGGCCTCCGCGCCCTCCATCGACAGGTGGGGCTCGTCGGTCTCGGCGGGGCGGTCCAGGCGGTAGACCGCATCGGCGTAGACGCCGCGCATGAGGTCCGCGGCAGCGGCCGCGTCCTGCGCCACCAGCGCCGCTCCGGTGACGCCGGCGCCGGGCGCTCCGGCGCCGTCGGGGGTGGTGACCATGTGGTGCTCGCTCAGGGGTCGGCGCACGTGCCGCCCACGCCTCGAGCAACGGGGCCCATCCTGCTCCCCCGGGCGCCGTCCCGTCTTCCCCGGTGCTCCCCGTGCACCCGCTCGGCCCGCGGTCGCCGCGCGCCCCGGCCCGACCTGCGCCAGGCTCTGCGGACGTGACCAGCACCGCGCCGCCCGGACCCTCCGCCTCCTACGACCCCCGGCCGGTGCCCTCAGCGGTGGTCTACAACCCCGCGCGGGTCGACGGCCTGGAGCGGCGGCGCGCGGCCGTCGACGCCGCGCTGGCCGCCGCCGGCTGGCCCGCCCCGGTCTGGGTGGAGACCACCCCCGACGACCCCGGCACCGGGCAGGCGCGCCGCGCCGCGGCCGAGGGCGCCGAGCTGGTGTTCGCCTGCGGTGGCGACGGGACCGTGCGCGCCTGCGTGGAGGGCCTCGCGGGCGGCGAGGCGGCCCTCGCCATCCTCCCGGCCGGCACCGGCAACCTGCTGGCCACCAACCTCGGCGTCCCCGACGACCCGGCCGCGGCGGTGCGGCTGGCCACCGAGGGCGGGCGCCGGCGGATCGACGTGGGCGAGGTCGACGGGCAGGCGTTCGCCGTGATGGCGGGCATGGGGTTCGACGCCGCCATGCTCGACGACGCCCCCAGCGGGGTGAAGCGCGTGCTGGGCCCGGTGGCCTACGTCTTCTCGGCGCTGCGCCACCTGCGGGGCCGCCACATGCACCTGCGCATCGAGCTGGACGGGGCCCCGGCCCTGGAGCGGCGGGCGCGCAGCGTGGTGGTCGGCAACGTCGGTCGCCTCCAGGCGGGGGTGCAGCTGCTGACCGAGGCCGAGCCGGACGACGGGATGCTCGACGTGGCCGTCATGACCCCCCGCACGCTCGGGCACTGGGCCGCCCTGGTGTGGGGCGTGCTGCGCCGCCGCGACCACGTCGACCACTTCGAGGTGCACCGCGCCTCGGGCGTGCGCGTCACCGCCGACCGCGAGAACCCGCGCGAGCTCGACGGCGACGTCATCGAGCCCGGGCGGACCCTCGAGGTGGTGCTGCGCCCGCGCGCCCTCCAGCTGTGCGTGCCCCGGCCGGAGTGGTCGCGCGACCTCGCCGAGGGCTCCGAGCGCCTCCAGCGCTGAGGGTCACGAGCGCAGGGTCAGGACCTCGCACCCGTCCTCGGTGATCGCCACGGTGTGCTCGCTGTGGGCCGTCAGGCAGCCGGTGGCGCTGCGGAGCGTCCAGCCGTCGGCGTCGGTGACCAGCCGGTCGGTGTCGGCCATGACCCACGGCTCCAGCGCGAGCAGCAGGCCGGGGCGCAGCCTGTAGCCGCGCCCCGGGGCTCCCGCGTTGGGCACGTGCGGGTCCTGGTGCATGGTCGAGCCCACGCCGTGCCCGCCGAACTGGGTGTTGACCCGGTACCCGGCGCCGGTGAGGACCTCGCCGATGGCGTGGGAGAGGTCCCCGACGCGCGCGCCCGGCCCCGCGACGGCGATGGCCGCGGCCAGCGCCCGCTCCGTGGCGTCGACGAGCGCCTCGGCCCCGGCCGGCCGCCGGTCGCCGACGACGAAGCTCAGGGCCGAGTCGGCCACGACCCCGTCGAGGGAGACGGCCAGGTCGAGGGTGAGCAGGTCGCCGTCGGCCAGCGCGTACGCGCGGGGGAGCCCGTGGAGGACGCCGTCGTTCACCGACGTGCAGACGTGGTGGCCGAAGGGGCCGCGGCCGAAGGAGGGGGCGTAGTCGACGTAGCAGGAGACGGCGCCCGCGGCCTCGACCATCTCCCGGGTCCAGCGGTCGAGGTCGAGCAGGTCGGTGCCGACCTCGCTGCGGTCCCGGAGGGTCGCCAAGATGCGGGCGACCAGCGCGCCGGCCGCCCGCGCGCGCGGCAGCTCCGCGGCGTCCATGATCTCGATCACCGGGGTCTCCTCGTGGTGCGTCGTGCCGGGCCACGAGTCTCGCGCGCCGCCGCGCGGGGCTCCGGGGCGGGGTGCGGGACCACCACGCGGACCTGTGCTCTCCCTGGGAGCCGTCCCCGGTGAGGCCCTGAGATCACAACTCGGTATCGGTGGAGCCCCCCGTCTTGCTCAACCGGTTCAGTGCTGGTTCGCTCCACCGAGCGGCACCGGAGCCGCACACCACAGGGAGCGGTGAGGTCGCCGCCCCGGGAGGAGATCTCCATGTCGTTCACCGCTTCTCACCGTCTCCTGGGCCTGGCAGCCGGCGGCGTCGGGCTGGCGCTCGCGCTGTCCAGCTGCGCCAGCGCCGAGGAGTCGGGCGCCACCACGGCCAACACCGGCGGCCAGGAGGTCGCCAGCTCCGAGATCGACTGCGCGCAGTTCGACCAGTTCGGCGGCAAGGACGCCCTCGACGGCACGGAGGTGGAGATCTACACGACGATCGTCGCCCCCGAGGACCAGCCGTTCATCGACACCTTCGCGCCGTTCACCGAGTGCACGGGCGTCACCGTCAACTACAACGGCTCGAAGCAGTTCGAGGCCCAGCTGCCCGTCCGCGTCCAGGCCGGCGACTCGCCCGACCTGGCCTTCTTCCCGCAGCCCGGCCTGCTCCAGCGCATGGTCGCGACCGGCCAGATGGTCGCCGCCCCGGACGCCGTCACCCAGAACGTCGACGAGAACTGGACCCCGGCCTGGAAGGAGTACGGCACCGTCGACGGCACCTTCTACGCCGCTCCGCTGGGCGCGAACGTCAAGTCGTTCGTCTGGTACTCCCCGACGGCCTTCACCGAGGCCGGGTACGAGGTCCCGACGACGTGGGACGAGATGATCGCCCTCTCGGACCAGATGGTCGCCGACAACCCCGACGTGAAGCCGTGGTGCGCCGGCATCGGCTCCGACGCCGCCACCGGCTGGCCCGCGACCGACTGGCTCGAGGACACGGTCCTTCGCCAGCACGGCCCTGACGTCTACGACCAGTGGATCACCCACGAGATCCCCTTCAACGACCCGCGGATCGTGTCGTCCCTCGACACCGTCGGCGAGATCCTGAAGAACGAGAAGTACGTCAACGGCGGTCTCGGTGGCGTGACCTCCATCGCCACCACCCAGTTCCAGGACGCCGGCCTGCCGATCCTGCAGGGCCAGTGCTTCCTGCACCGCCAGGCGACCTTCTACCAGGCCAACTGGCCCGCGGGCACGAACGTGGCCGAGGACGGCGACGTCTTCGCGTTCCCGTTCCCGGAGATGGACGCCTCCATCGGCAACGGCCTGGTCGGCGGTGGTGAGTTCACCGGTGCCTTCAACGACGAGCCCGCCACGCAGGCCCTGCAGTACTGGCTCTCCACCAGCGACTGGGCGAACCTCAAGGCCAAGGCCACCGGTCCGGGCTGGTTCAACGCCAACAAGGGCCTGGACACGGCCAACCTGGCCTCGCCGATCGACAAGCTGGCCGCCGAGCAGCTCCAGGACGACTCCAACACGTTCCGCTTCGACGCCTCGGACCTCATGCCCGCCGCCATTGGCTCGGGCGCCGAGTGGACGCAGCTGACGGCGTGGATCGCCGAGGGCAAGTCCTCGCAGGAGGTCGCCGACAACATCGAGGCCGCCTGGCCCGCCAGCTGACCCGCAGCTGACCTCCAGCTGACCTCCAGCTGACACCGCCGAGGCCCCGCTCCTGGCCCACCGCCAGGAGCGGGGCCCCGGTCTGACGGCACCACCACGCAGCACACCACCCCGCCGGCCCGCCCGGACGTCCCAGAGCCCTCAGAGAGGAGGACCAGGTGGACTGGTTCCTCGACGCGGAGACCACCGCGCACAAGCTCGCCCTCATGGTCTTCGCCATCGTCCTGTTCGCCGCCGTGATGGCGCTGATCCTGTTCGCCGTCGACAAGCCCAAGAAGGTGCCCGCCTGGGTGGTGGCCGCCGGGTTCTGCGGTCCGGCGCTGCTGCTGGTCGCGATCGGCCTGGTCTACCCGGCCCTGCGCACCGTCGTCGACTCCTTCAGGAGTCCCGACCTGTCGTCCTTCGTGGGCCTGGACAACTACAGCGCGATCTTCACCACGAACGGGCTGCAGCAGGTGCTCGGCAACACGGTCCTCTGGGTCGTGCTGGTGCCGCTGATCTCCACGGGGTTCGGCCTGGTCTACGCCTACGTGGTCGACCGCACCCGGTTCGAGAACTTCGCCAAGACCCTGATCTTCCTGCCGCTGGCCATCTCCGGCGTCGCGGCGGGCCTGATCTGGAAGTTCGTCTACGAGTACCGCCCCGACCAGCCCGGCATCGAGCAGATCGGCCTGCTGAACCAGCTGCTGGTCTGGGTCGGCCTGGAGCCGCAGCAGTGGATCCTGAACCAGCCGTGGAACACGTTCTTCATCATCGCGGTGATGATCTGGATCAACGCCGGCTTCGCGATGACGGTGCTCTCGGCCTCGATCAAGGCGATCCCCGACGACATGGTCGAGGCCGCCCGCCTCGACGGCGTCTCGGGCGTGCAGATGTTCGTCTACGTCACCATCCCGGCGATCCGCCCGGCGCTGGTGGTCGTGCTGACGACGGTCGCGATCTCGACGCTGAAGGTCTTCGACATCGTCTTCGTCATGACCGGCGGCAACTTCGGCACCTCGGTGGTGGCGAACGAGTTCTACCGGCAGTCGTTCGTGCAGGCGAACCAGGGTCTGGGTGCGGCGCTCGCCGTCCTGCTCTTCGTGCTGGTCATCCCGATCATCGTCTACAACATCCGCCAGATGCGCCTGGCCGAGGAGGTCCGATGAGCACCACGGCCGACCCCACCGACGTCGAGGCCCAGACGCAGGAGAAGACCTTCAAGGGTCCGCGCAAGCTCACCAGGGCCGAGCAGCGCGCCGTCGACGCCAAGCAGCGCCTCAGCTCCCCGGCGGCGTCCTACGTCGCCCTCGCGGTCGCGCTGCTGTGGACGGTGCCCACCCTGGGGCTGCTGGTCACCTCGGTGCGCACCAGCCGCGACGTCCAGGCCGACGGCTGGTGGAACGCGTTCGTGCGGCCCCTCTTCACCGGCTTCAACTACCAGCAGGCGCTCGACGGAGGACTGGCCGAGGGGTTCCTGAACTCCTTCATCATCACCATACCCGCCGTGATCATCCCGATCACCATCGCGCTGCTCGCGGCGTACGCCTTCGCCTGGATCCCCTTCCCGGGGCGTGACTTCCTCTTCGTGGCGGTCTTCGCCCTGCAGGTCGTCCCGATCCAGGTGACGCTCATCCCGCTGCTGCAGATGTACGTCAACATCGGCATCAACGGCTCGTTCTGGCCGGTGTGGCTCTCGCACACGATGTTCGGCCTGCCGCTGGCGATCTTCCTGCTGCACAACTTCATGAAGGACGTCCCGGCCTCGCTGGTGGAGGCGGCGCGCGTCGACGGCGCGGGCCACGTGACGATCTTCTTCAAGGTGCTGCTGCCCCTGCTGGTGCCCGCGATCGCGGCGTTCTTCGTGTTCCAGTTCCTCTGGGTGTGGAACGACCTGCTGGTGGCGCTGGTCTTCGCCAACAACGAGTCGGCGCCGCTGACGGCGAAGGTCGCCGACCTCGCCGGCACCCGCGGCAACGCCTGGTACCTGCTGGCCTCGGGCGCGTTCATCGCGATGGTGGTCCCGGTGGCGGTGTTCCTGGGCCTGCAGCGGTTCTTCGTGCGCGGCCTCCTGGCCGGCTCCGTGAAGGGCTGACGCTTGCGCCTCACCGACCTCGGGTCCGCCGCCGGCGCGCAGTGGGAGCTGCGCGCCGGCAGCGGGCCCCTGCCCGACCACCTCGCCCACCTGCGCAGCCGCGGCGTCCCCGCGACCGTGCCGGGCGAGGTGCACACCGACCTGCTGGCCGCCGGCGAGGTGCCCGACCCCTTCGACGGTGACAACGAGTCGCTGCTGGCGTGGGTGGGGCGCACCGACTGGACCTGGACGGGCCGCTTCACGTGGTCCGCGGGTGACGAGGAGCACCACGAGCTCGTCGCCGAGGGCGTCGACACCGTCGCCCGCGTCGTGCTGAACGGCGTCGAGGTCGGGCGGGTGGCCAACCACCACCGCACCCACGTGCTCGACGTCGCCGGCGTGCTCGCCGACGGCGAGAACGAGCTCGTGGTGGAGGTGTCGGCCCCCCTCCCGGCGGCGGAGGCCGCCAGCGACGCGCTCGGCGACCGTCCGCGGCCCTACCCCCACCCCTACAACGCGCTGCGCAAGCCGGCCTGCAGCTTCGGCTGGGACTGGGGCATCGACGTCTCCACGTCGGGGCTGTGGCGCCCGGTCTCGGTCCGCTCCTGGAGCGGTGTGCGGCTGGCTCAGGTCCGTCCGCTGGCCCTGGTCGAGGGCGGCCAGCCGGTGCTGGAGGCGCACGTCGAGCTCGCCGGCGCCGCCCGCGCCGGTGACCGGCTGCGCGCCACCGTCGCGGGCCGGAGCACCGAGGTCGACGTCGAGGCCGGTGCCGAGCGCGCGGTGGCGCGCGTCGAGGCCCCCGGCGCCGCCCTGTGGTGGCCTCGCGGCCACGGCGAGGCAGCCCTGCACGACTGCTCCGTCGAGCTGCTGCGCGACGGCGGGGTGGCCGACTCCTGGGGCGGACGCGTCGGCTTCCGCACCGTGGAGGTCGACCAGTCGCGCGACGACCTCGCCCAGCACGGCGCCGTCGAGCAGAGCCGCCGCTTCCAGGTCCGCGTCAACGGCGAGGACGTGCACGTGCGGGGGGCCAACTGGATCCCCGACGACGCGCTGCTCACCCGCGTCGACGCCGCCTCCCTGGCGCGGTCCCTCGACGACGCGTGCGACGCGGGGCTCAACCTGCTGCGCGTCTGGGGCGGCGGCCTGTACGAGACCGAGGACTTCTACCGCGCCTGCGACGAGCGCGGCCTGCTCGTCTGGCAGGACTTCCTGCTCGCGTGCGCCGCGTACTCCGAGGAGGAGCCGCTCGCCTCGGAGTTCGCCGCCGAGGCCGGCGAGGCCGTGGCGCGCCTGTCGTCCCACGCCAGCCTCGCCGTGTGGTGCGGCGGCAACGAGAACCTCTGGGGCTACGAGGACTGGGGCTGGAAGGAGGAGCTGGCGGGCCGCTCCTGGGGCGCCGGCTACTACCGCGAGCTCTTCCCGCGCCTGGTCGCCGAGCTCGACCCGCGCACCCCGTACGTCCCGGGCAGCCCGTTCAGCCCCGACGAGGCCGTGCACCCCAACGACCCCGCCCAGGGCCCGGTGCACGAGTGGGAGGTGTGGAACCGCCAGGACCAGGACCGCTACCTCGACCTGCGTCCGCGCTTCGTCTCGGAGTTCGGGTTCCAGGGCCCACCGGCGTGGTCGACGCTGGTCTCGGCGGTGCACGACGAGCCGCTCGACCCGTACGGGCACCAGATGCTGGTCCACCAGAAGGCCGAGGACGGCAACCTCAAGCTCGAGCGCGGGCTCGGGGCGCACCTGCCGCTGTGGCGCGACGTCGACGAGTGGCACTGGGCCACCCAGCTCAACCAGGCCCGCGCCGTCGCGCTGGGCCTGGAGCACTGGCGCTCGCTGCACCCCCTGTGCAGCGGCGAGGTGGTCTGGCAGCTGAACGACTGCTGGCCCGTCGTGTCCTGGGCGATGGTCGACTCCGCCGGCATCCGCAAGCCGATCTGGCACGCGGTGCGGCGGGCGTTCGCCGACGTCCTCGTCACGGTCCAGCGCCGCGACGGGCGGCCCGCCGTCGTCGTGCACAACGACAGCGCGGCGCCGTGGACCGGTGAGCTGCGCGTGACGCGACGCGGCACGGGGACCGGCTCTCCGGTGCTCGCCGAGCAGGCGCTCAGCGCCGAGGTCCCGGCCCGCGGGGCGGTGACCCTGGTGCTGGACGACGCCGTCGCCGTCCCCGGCGAGGCGGCGCGGGAGGTGCTGCGGGTGGTGGCCCGGGGCTCGTCGCCCGCCGGGCCCTCCTGCTGGCGCTTCGCGGAGACCGCCGACCTGGCGCTGCTGCCGACGGCGGAGGCGCTGGACGTCGAGGTCGAGCCCACGGAGCACGGCGCCCGCGTCGTCGTGCGGGCCAGGGCCCTGGCCGAGGACGTCTCGCTCTTCCCCGACCGGCTCGACCCGGCAGCGCGGGTCGACACCGGGTGCGTGACGCTCGTGGCGGGGGAGGAGCACGTCTTCACCGTGACCAGCCCCACGGCCCTCGACGCCGCGGCGCTGGTGCAGGCGCCCGTGCTCCGCAGCGCCAACGACCTCGTCACCGGACCCCGGTGACCGGCCCGGCCACCCCCGGGCTCCCCGTACCGCCGGGGGCCCCGGGGGGGCCGGTGCGCGCGACGATCGCCGACATCGCCCGTCGCGTCGGGCTGTCGAAGGGGGCGGTGTCGTACGCCCTCAACGGCAAGCCCGGCGTCTCCGAGAGCACCCGCCAGCGGGTGCTCGACGCGGCGCGGGAGCTGCAGTGGTCGCCCAGCAGCGCCGCGAGGATGCTGGCGGGCAACCGCACCTCGACGATCGGCCTGGCCCTGACCCGGCCGCCGGAGACCCTCGGTGAGGAGCCCTTCCTCATGCGGTTCGTCGCCGGCCTCACCAGCCACCTGCAGCCGCGCGGGTACGGCCTGCTGCTGCAGCTCCCGGCAGACGCCGAGGCCGAGCTGGCCACGTACCGCGCCTGGGCGGGGGAGCGGCGCGTCGACGGCGTGGTGGTCCTCGACCCCGCCACCGACGACCCCCGCCCCGCGGTGCTCGCCGAGCTGGGGCTGCCCGCCGTCGTGGTTGGCGCCGCGGAGCCCGGACCGGGCAGGGTGGCGGTGAGCACCGACGACGCCGCCGTCATGGCCGAGGTGGTCGAGCACCTGGCCTCGCTGGGGCACCGCCGGGTGGCGCGGGTGGCGGGGCCGGCCCACCTGCTGCACACGGTGGTGCGCGAGCGGGCGTTCCGCGAGACCGCCGGGCGGCTGGGGGTGGTGGTCAGCACCGTGCACACCGACTACTCCGCCGAGAGCGGCGCCCGCGCCACCGCCGAGCTGGTCGGGTGCGGTGGGGAACGCCCCACCGCCGTCGTCTACGACAACGACCTCATGGCCGTCGCGAGCCTCTCGAGGCTGTCGGAGACCGGCCTGCGCGTCCCGGAGGACGTCGCCCTGGTGGCCTGGGACGACTCCTCCACCTGCGCCGTGACGAGGCCGCCCCTGACCGCCACGAGCTACGACCTGCTCCGCTTCGGACGCCTGGCGGCCGAGGCGCTGTTCACCCTCCTCGACGACGCCGCCCCGCCGAGCGGGACGAGCATCACCCCGACCCTGCGCGTCCGCGCCAGCACCGACCCCGGAGGCACCCCGTGACCGACCCCGTGAACCACCCCGCGCCGTTCCCCGCTGGCTTCACCTGGGGCTCGGCCACCGCCAGCTACCAGATCGAGGGCGCCGTGGCCGAGGACGGCCGCACGCCGTCCATCTGGGACACCTTCTCCGCCACCCCCGGCAAGGTCCTCGGCGGTGACACCGGCGAGGTCGCCGACGACCACTACCACCGCTTCCGCGACGACGTCGCCCTCATGCGCACCCTGGGCCTGCACGCCTACCGCTTCTCCGTGGCCTGGCCCCGGATCACCCCGCACGTCACCCCCGACGCCCTCGGGCCCGTCGAGCAGCGCGGCCTCGACTTCTACTCCGCGCTGGTCGACGAGCTGCTCGCCGCCGGCATCGAGCCCGCCGTGACGCTCTACCACTGGGACCTCCCGCAGGCGCTGGAGGACACCGGGGGCTGGGCCGACCGGCGCACGGCGGAGCGGTTCGCGGAGTACGCCGCCGTGGTCGCCGGGGCGCTCGGCGACCGCGTGAAGACCTTCATCACCCTCAACGAGCCGTGGTACTCGGCCTACCTCGGGTACGCCGCCGGCGTGCACGCCCCCGGACGCACCGAGCCCGCCGCGGCCCTGGCCGCCGTGCACCACCTGAACCTCGCCCACGGCCTGGGAGCCCGGGCCGTCAGGGAGTCGGCGCCCGGCGCCGGGGTGGCCCTCACCCTCAACCTCGCCTGGGTGCGCCCCGAGGACGCCGGGAACGACGCCGACGTCGACGCCGCCCGCCGCATCGACGGGCTGCAGAACCGGGTGTTCCTCGGGCCCGTGCTGCGGGGCGAGTACCCCGCCGACGTCCTGGAGGACACCGCGGCCGTGACCGACTGGTCGTTCGTGCGCGAGGGCGACCTGGAGCTGGTGCGTCAGCCGCTGGACGCCCTGGGCCTGAACTACTACTCACCCACCGTGGTGCGCGGCGCCACGGGCGCGGGCACCCGCCCCGGGGCCGACGGCCACGGCGCCGGTGCCGCCTCGCCGTGGGTGGGCTCCACCGACGCCGTCGAGTTCGTGGACCTGCCCGGCCCGCGCACCGAGATGGACTGGCCGATCGACGCCCGCGGCATGACGGCGCTGCTGCTGCGCCTGCGCGACGAGGCCCCCGGCGTGCCGCTGATGGTCACCGAGAACGGCGCCGCCTACCCCGACGAGCTGGTCGTGGACGCCGACGGCACGCGCGCCGTGCACGACGCCGACCGCGTGGCCTACCTGCGCGACCACGTCGGCGCCGTGCGCGAGGCCGTCGCGAAGGGCGCCGACGTCCGCGCCTACTTCGTGTGGAGCCTGCTCGACAACTTCGAGTGGGCCTACGGCTACAGCAAGCGCTTCGGGGTGGTGCACGTCGACTACGACACCCAGGAGCGCACCCCCAAGGACAGCGCCCGCTGGTTCGCCCAGCTGGCCCGCACCGGAGAGGTGCCGCAGGTGGGGCTCGAACCCACGACCCAGGGATTATGAGTCCCCTGCTCTGACCGGCTGAGCTACCGCGGCGCGCGAGAGATGTTGCCATGACATGCAGCGATGCGTTGCGAAGCGTTGGCCCCCGATGACTACGTATGATCAGTTTGAGGACCTTTTGAGGACTGGTTGTTCGTCCCGCCGGCGGCAAAGTGTTGCTGCGAGCCCTGATCCAACGTCACCTGCTTTGGTGACCATGTGTGACCGCTGGGGTTGCCGAGCTAGCTGTTGCCAAGCTAGCTCGGCAACAGCTAGCCGCACCTTCGTGCCCGCCTAGGCTCGGACAGGTGACCGACATTGCCGACGGCGCCATCCCCGAGCCAACCTTGGACGCCGGTGGAATCGGCTTGGGTGATGAGTCCGGCCCTGGAGCCTGCCCGGCAGAAGGCGGGGACTCCAGCATGACGCCTGTCCCGCCCCGACTTCAGTAGAGGCTCGGAACTGACGTCTCGACGGTAGCCGGGACGCTGATGTCAGCGACGCTGGTGTAGTAGGTGGTCTCGAACTCCACCGGCGGGACCAGGCCCAGCTCCCCGTGCAGACGCCGGTGGTTGAACCAGTCCACGTACTCCGCCACGGCGATCTCCAGATCGTCGATGCCCTTCCACGGGCCCCGGTGCCGGACCAGCTCGGCCTTGAACAGGGAGTTGAACGCCTCAGCGAGGGCGTTGTCGTAGCTGTCGCCGGTGCTCCCGACGGACGCGACAGCGCCGGCCTCGGCCAGTCTCTGGGTGTAGCGAATCGCGGTGTCGACGTCTGCACTGAACGCCTTTGTCCGAGTGCGCCACGACCCCGGCGACGTCGCGGCCAGCGTGCTCGCGGGTCCACAGCCCCATCTCCAGGGCGTCCAGGGCCAGGTCGGTGCGCAGGCTCCTGGACACCTGCCACCCGACAACCCGCCGGCTGAAGTCCCCCGCAAGCGGGAGGTACCCCCAGTCGATGACGAAGGCGGCGTACACCCACCCGGAGAAGGTGCGGCAGTAGGTGATGTCAGCGACCCAGAGCCGGTCCGGAGCGGCCGCGGTGAACTCCCGCTCCACCAGGTCCGGGCGGTCTCAGGCCCGGTACCCGGGATCGTGGTCCTTGGGCCCTTCGCCCTGCTCACACCCCGCAGGTCCGCTGCGCGCATGAGGCGTTCCACGCTACAGCGGGCCATCGGCTGACCCCGGCGGACCAGCTCGGCTGGGGGCACCTCCCGCTTGCGGGGGAGGACCTTGCGGGAGCCGTACACGCCGTAGTTCTCGGCGTGCACGGCGGCGATGGCTGCGGTGCGCTCAGCGTCGATGACCGACGGCGCGAAGGGGCGCGGGTGCGGGCGGCGTAGTAGGTGCTGGGGGCGATCTAAGTGCCAGCAGCGCTGAGCACCCGGCAGACCGGCTCGACCCCGAAGCGGACCTTGTGGGCGTCGATGTAGGCGACGATCACTTCAGTTGGCGGTCGAGCTCCGCCGCGGCGAAAAACGCCGATGCTGTTTTGAGGATCTCATTCGCCCGGCGTAGCTCGCGGACCTCGCGTTCGAGTTCGGCGATGCGCTGGGCCTCAGCGGTGGTGACCCCGGGGCGGTGGCCCTTGTCGACCTCGGCTTAGGTGACCCAGCCGCGCAGGGTCTCGGGGTTGATGCCCAGCTGGTCGCCCACGCGGCGGCAGGCGCCTGGGCGGGTGACGGGGTCGCGGCGGGCGTCCACGGCCATGCGGATCGCTCGGGCCCGCAGCTCATCGGGGTACTTCCTCGGTGCTGCCACAGCTCTCATCCTCACCTGGGTTGAGAGCCTCCATCAGAGTCGGGGCGGGACACCCAGCGGCACGCTCCCGCACAACGATCCGGCTGCGGAAGCGTGCCGCTGCGGATCCGGCTGCGGAAGCGTGCCGCTGCGGATCCGGCTGCGGAAGCGTGCCGCTGCGGATCCGGCTGCGGAAGCGTGCCGCTGCGGGTCGTGGTCTGGCGCACCTGAACGACATGGTCGACGCCTACCCGTAGCAGCGGCGAGGCGGCTTTCAGTTAGCCACCAATGCCCCCTGGCAGCGCCTGTGAGGACTCGGTGCCCGGAGGGCCTCCCCGGCGTGCTCACGGGGTCTTCGAGGTGGCCTCCCGGGCCGCCAGCTGCCGTGCCCAGAGCTGTGACCACGTGTCCAGTGGGACCAGGTGGTCGAGGAGCTGAGCGCCGAGGGGTGTCAAGTCGTAAGCCCCTGATTCGCGCTGCAGGACGACACCGGCGCCGAGGAGGTCTGACAGGCGCAGCGTGAGCGTGGACGTCGACATGCCATCGCACCGCTTCTGCAGGTCGGTGAACGTCGCCGACCCATCCTGCAGTTCCCACACGATGCGCAGTGTCCAGCGCCTGGAGATCAGCTCGAGCAAGGCGTACAGCGGCTTGCCGGTGCGCGACCCTCGTACGGCCCGACCCGGCAGTGGCAATCGATCCACAGGTGCTCCTCGCTTCGAACTGCGAAGTGATGGTACGTTCCACCGTATCTGACTTCGATAACCGAAGTGGACCGATCAAGGGGAGCACTCATGAAGATCGCCGTAATCGGCGCGGGCGCTGTCGGCATGCACTACGCACGCAAGTGGAGCGCTGCTGGGCACTCACTCACCCTCGCCTACACCCGCGACCTGGCCGGGCTGACCGCAAGGGCCACCGAGATCGGTGCGAACACGGCAACGCCGCGCCAGGCCGTGGCCGATGCCGACGTGGTGCTCTTCTCCGTGCCCTTCGAGACGATCACCGACGCGGCCGAGCAGGTCGGGACCCTCAGCACCCAGATCGTCATCGACTCGACCAACCCGTTTGTGCCGGACCGCTCAGGCGTGGTCGACCTCGCTGCGGGTGCTACAGCCTCCTCGCATGTGGCTCAGGCCCTCCCGCAGGCGCGCCTGGTCAAGGCGCTGCATAACCTCGGGGTCGTCCAGCTCGAGGGCTCCGCTGAGCTGGCGACTTTCGTGATCAGCCCTGACGCCGAAGCGCGGAAGGTCGTCACCGGATTGGTCACTCAGGCCGGTCTCGTGGCCGTGGAATCCGACGACCCCGACGTCGTGGGGCTGACCGAGGCCCCAGGGCGCCTGTTCGCCGTCACGCTCGACGCCGAGCAGGCGCGGGCAGCCTTGGTGGCGGGCTAGTTCCACTCGCATGGACCGGGGCCAGGAGCTCCGGAGATGACGACGAGCGGTTCGTCTGTCGCTCGCCATGGAGGTGTCATGACCTCAGCAACTCCGGGGATCGCGTCGGTGAGCGAGGGGCGCCGAGTTCACGCGCCCTCACCTGCAGCGATGCAGACACCGATCAGAGAGTCACCGGACCCTGGTCCGCCCTGGTCGCAGCCCTCAAGGGGCGGTGATCAGGGCCCCACTCCTGATGAGATGCCCACTCAGCAAGGGCTGTGGGTGACGACGCAGGACTGGCGTGGTCTACCGGGCTTCCTCCTGGGACCGTTCTGCAGAAGCGTGCCACTGGGGACCGGTGACCGGCACGCCGAGGGCCCTCACGGCCTTCGCCGCCGGCGGTCGCGACCGTATCTCGCTGGGGATCGGATCTGACACACGATCGCTACGGCCAGCGGCGAAGGGCAAAGGCCCGAGTGGGGGGCCGGTCGACAGTCCTTTCCATAGAAGCCTCGCCCTGATGCGCCACGGCCCATGGCCGCGTTCCCAGGGCAGGTCAAGGCCACGACCTCTCATCGCACGCTCAGCGTTCTTTGGTCACGTCGGACCGCTCACGGCTGTCCACACCCGCCCACTTCTGGGCGTACAACCGCCCGTCCGCACGCGCAAGCAACACCTCCAACTCAGCGCTGCCGTCACTACAGGCCACACCCGCCGACCACCCCATCGCATGGGTCCCGCGCAGCCGTTCGACCAGCACCCCCGCCTGCGCTTCAGCGGAACCCGGCAGGCTGAGCACGAACTCATCCCCACCGAAGCGACCCAACAGGTCCCCCCGGCGCAGCTCCCGGCCCCAGGACAACGTCAGCTCACGCAGCAACGCATCCCCTGCCGCGTGCCCACGGGAGTCGTTGACCGCCTTGAACCCGTCCAGGTCGATCACCACCACGCTGAACGGGCGCCCCGATCGCCGGGCCTGGGCCAGGTCACGCTCCGCCGCCGCCAGCCACGCACGTCGGTTGGCCACACCCGTCAACGGGTCCAGCGCCGCTGCTTGTCGCAACGTCCTGACCATGCGCCCGTGGACCTCCAGCAACGCCACCGCGGTGACCATGGTGACAACCCAAGGCAGCACCAGACCTTCCGCGGTGCTCAGCACCGCCCCCACGGTGGCCAGAACCAGCAAGGACAACCCATGGGCGCGAGCAGCCGGCGCAGAGAAGGACTGCGCGGCGTACAGACAGGCAGCGATCACCATGGGCGCCAGGCCCACCACTCCCACCGCAGTCACCGATGCGGCTGCCGACAGGGCCGCCAGAGCGCTCAGGACGGCGAAGCCGACGTGGACCACGCCTACCGGCCAGCGCCGGCCCAGCAGCAGCACCGCGACGGCGATGAGGAGGCCGGTTCCTCCCAGTGCTGCCATCAGCGCGACCGGGGACTGCGCTGACAGTGGCCAGCGCGCTGAGACCAGGCACAGCAGCCCACCCAGGGCATAGACCAGCGCCAGAACGCGGACCTCAGGACGCCCCTGCCCATGCACGTGCTGACTGTTGCGCATCAAGGCCTCGTGCGGTGCCCAACTCTCCTCAGCCAGCTGTGCCCGTTGCGCCATCCCGTAGCGGGGACTGAAAATCTCCTGGCGAAGGTCGAGCGGGCACCCCGAGAAGGGTGCCCGCTCGTTCTCGTCGGGTCAGCCGACGCGTTGCCGACGCCCACTGACCCTTCACCGGTAGGGATCTCAGTTGTTGGTCACACGGCCGGGGGGATGGCGATGACCTTGCCGTGTACGCGGCCGGCGTCGGAGCGAGCGTGCACGTCGGCCAGGTCAGCCAGCGCGACCCGCTCAGCGATGTCCACCCGCAGCT
>Ga0325403_1000907_pt1 | contig 23228 bp, 20 predicted proteins | sample PopdelMetagenome_19_FD_205665 | JGI IMG/M metagenome (GOLD analysis project Ga0325403, IMG submission 205665) | Populus deltoides microbial communities from Bellville, Georgia, United States - Xylem-PdKOR-R4 | ecosystem: Host-associated > Plants > Phyllosphere > Stem > Wood/Secondary xylem... | reverse complement strand
ATATATATATATATATTATTGGAAAAAAAATCATAGGATGAAAAGAATCGATTGGTGTCGTGCTTGGTGAAAAATCCTCGCTCGCTTCCAAATCCAACCTTGATAAAATCGAAACCCGTATTTAATTTACTCTGATCAAATCAAATAAAATTTCAATCAACTCGATGGACTGATGGAGTGATGAGATGAAATTATAGCCTCTGCTTCTAGTGATGATTGTAGAGTACATTTCTTCGATAACTCACTCCATCTGTTGAAGTGGAGTCACTTTATTGCGTGACACTATAAGTATACTTTTTCCCCTGCATGGCAACATAGATAACGTAACTGTTTTACACTGCTGTTATTTTTAAAATTAATATATTAAAATGATATATAAATAAAAAAATAATTTAAAACTTAAAAACAATTTTATTTTTTTAAAAAAATATAATTAAACTACAGTACCAAGATATCAACTAAAATTCATTGACTCAGTCAAATTGTTAGCAGCTGGATTCATTATTTCCCCTTGTAAACTGTATACTCACATGGCACCGTGGAGGAGTCATTAAAGTTCTTATAACCAATGCATAGCAATAAGTGTGAATTGCAGACTTCCTCTCACAAGCAAAGAAATCAGAGGAAAGGTCAATATAAAGGGAGAGGGAAATCGAAACTTTAAATTTGATCTATGTTGAATTTCAATTTGAATGAGAAAATATACTGATTTAAAAATCATGCTATTCAACATATATTTTTCTAAGGAAGGAAACGATACAATTTTAATTCAATAATGGTAATAATAAATTACATGAATTGTTTGGCAAACCGAACCGATAAATATAGTATTTGATGATGTCTTAAAAAATTCAAATTACTTGTGAGCGAGGTTTATGCCTTGGATAATTGATTAATTTATTGGTTTTGAAAATCTAATATATTATTTTTAGCCAAGGTAGCTAGAGGTTGGTGACTGATACCTGCAAAAGATCATTTTTAGTAAATTTAGGGACTCTTCGATGATTAAATCAATGATTTTTTAAAATAAAATATACTAATATTACAAATAAATATTTTGAAAATAAATATGCAGTAGATAATGAATATTCCAAACCATTTATTTGTTGAATGATTCATAATTTATTTATAATTCACAGGTCTCTTTACGAAGGAGGAGGGCCTAAAACATAATGTTGCAAACTTTAATGAGAAAAAAATATCCTTAGCACGTGTATTAATGGAAGAGGATATCATTGACATGTATATTAATATTGATAGAAGGACTTTTACACACTATCATTTACATAGTATTAATATCGATGAAAACATTATGGACTCTTAGAGAATTTTTATACACCTATTGGTATAAGGGAGATATCTTGGAAAGTCTTTGAAGGACCTTTACACTGTCTTTTTTTGTTAAAAGGGTTTATGGTTCATTTATAACTCATAAGTCTCTTTATGAAGATGAGGGACTAAAACGTAATTGCTCTGGTAGTTTGAATGAAGAAAAATATCACCGACATATTTATCAATGTGAGAAAATATCTTCGATATATGTATTAATGTTAATAGAAATATGGTGGGCTATTGGAAGAATTCTACACACCATTCCTTATATAATATTAATATCGATGAAAATACAATGAACCTTTAGATGACCTCTGTACACTTGAGTGCAAATAGAGAGCATGATCCAAAACATAGTTGTGTCCACGAGAGTAAGCTCTTTTCCCAGGCTGAACCCAGAAAAACTGAGTCATTCCCTTGGTTATGTCTAAGGGAGTTGGCTATTCCATTGAGTCATTGACCAAGCCCGAGAGCTAACTATTTTATTGGATGAGACCAGGTGAGGCCGAGTCATTTCCTTGGTTGAGTACATGAGATGATTTTTGGGGCTTGTTAAATCTATATTTATCAGTATTTTAAAAGGATATTGCGGGTATAAATAATAATTTAATCCAAACTAAATGAATATTAATATAAATAAGTAGATTTTTTAAATAATTACTTTACTTTATGAGTAATGAATATCATATAAAACTATCAAATGCGAACGAGACTTCACTTAAACATGATATATATTTATATATATGTATATAACTTTATTAAATAATAAATAATATTTAAAAAATAATAATCCATATAGATACTTGTAATTTAATAAATAGACTATAAATATATAAAACTCTCATGGAGTTTAAATATAAAAAAACCTTAATTAGGTGATACATTGCCACAACAATTATTTTCGTAGTTCAATGTATTTGAATTTTTTTAAAATTTTAAATTAATTTTATTAATATTTTAAAATCGTTTAAAAATAAAAAATAATTAAGAAAATAAAAAATATTATTTTAATATTTAAAAAAAAACATTTTAAAAAATACAGTGACATTACCCGGCAAGTGCTGCATTGGCAGGGAGGTGAGCACCAACTGCCAAATTTAAGAGTATTACTATACGGTAACCATAGTATATATCAAATAAATATAAAACATTAATTTACACATAATTTTCTCTCTCCTTTTCTTCACGTGATTCTGAAGTTGCAGGTCCCGACAGCTGCTTTTCAGTCCTTACATCCTTTGTCACTTACCATTGCCCTAACTATACCATGAAATACCATCTCTTCTCCATCTCTCTCTCTCTTTTCTGGTCTTCAATACTATCAGGGAATGAAATGGACCCATCCCACCTACCCTTTTGAAGTCACCAAAGAAGAAAGAAACCCACAAAAAAAACACCAAACCCTGGGGGCTTTTCTCTCTTCCGTTTCTTTTTCCCCAACCTCACCGATCCCCTGGTGCTGCACAGCAACAATATGCTGCTTGTTTTGCTTTCAACTTCTCATTTTTTACTCTGCTTTTTCATCACAGTAGCTTCTTCTACTGCTCCTGCATCAAATTTGCCTGCACCACCTGATGCTACAGCTCTTCTTGCCTTCAAATATAAAGCGGACCTGAACAAAAACCTTCCATTTTCTCAAAACACAACCTTCCATTTCTGTCAATGGCCAGGAGTCAAATGCTTTCAACAAAAAATCATCCGCCTAGTTCTCCGAGACTCAGATCTTGGTGGCATTTTCGCTCCCAAAACTTTAACTTCCCTCGACCAGCTCCGTGTCCTTGGTCTCCAAAACAACTCCTTAACCGGACCCATCCCTTACGATCTCTCCAAACTTACCAATCTCAAATCACTTTTTCTTGATCACAATTCCTTCTCGGGCTCTTTCCCTCCTCCACTTCTTTCCCTTCACAGGCTCCGCACTCTAGATTTATCCTATAACAATCTCTCCGGTCCTATTCCCTCTGCTTTAATCTCTCTAGACCGGCTGTACTATCTTCGTCTTGACAGGAACCTGTTCAATGGCTCCATCCCTCCATTAAACCAATCCTCTCTTTTAACTCTCAACGTTTCTTTCAACAATCTTAGTGGTGCAATCCCAGTGACACCTACATTACTTCGTTTTGATCTTTCCTCCTTTTCATCAAATCCTAGCCTTTGTGGAAAGATTATACACAAAGAATGCCACCCCGCTTCCCCATTTTTCGGCCCATCTCCAGCGGCAGTGACTGTGGCTCCACCGCCGGCCGTTGTAGTTAGTCAAAACCAGGCAATACAAGGCGTTGACTTGGCACAGAGCGGTCAAAAAACGAAGCACAAGAAAAATGTTTTAATCATTGGGTTTTCATCAGGTGCATTTGTTCTCATTGGTTCGGTTATTTGTTTTGTCATCGCTGCCAAGAAACAGAAAACACAAAAGAAATCGACGGCTGCGACTGCCTCTGCTGGGATTATTGGACCCACCGCAGAATCAGTGGCTGTGATGCAGATAGATCGACAAGAGAATGAGTTAGAAGAGAAAGTGAAGAGAGTGCAAGGGCTGCATGTGGGCAAGAGTGGGAGTTTAGCATTCTGTGCGGGTGAGGCACATCTTTATTCGTTGGATCAGCTAATGAGAGCCTCAGCTGAGTTGCTAGGGAGAGGAACCATGGGGACCACTTATAAAGCAGTGTTGGACAACCGTCTGATTGTGTGTGTAAAGCGGCTTGATGCAAGTAAATTATCGGATGGAAGCAAAGAGGTTTTCGAACACCACATGGAATCAGTTGGCGGACTCAGGCACCCTAACTTGGTGCCTCTTAGGGCTTACTTTCAAGCTCGAGAGGAAAGGCTTCTAATCTATGATTACCAGCCCAATGGCAGTCTCTTCTCCCTAATTCATGGTAAGCTCTTCTACCACTACCAAGTCAGGCATTGAAGTGAATCTCTTTGGGCTAGTAGCTCAGTGATTAACTTGTTAACTATTAAATTTAGTTTGGAGTTTACTGAATTAGCAATCACATTTAAACCATGTCCTATCCAGTTGGTAGATTGGTTGACACGGCTTTTAACTTAGGTTGGGTTCGGAACAAGAGTTTGATCCAGCCAACCTGATAGGTCAATTAGAACAAAATTTATTTTGATTTTTTTTTAAATTCTTTGAAATAGCATAAAATTATGTTGTTATGATCAGCATGAATTAACTTCAACTTTGTTAATAGGATCTTAGTTTTCCATAAAACAACAGAATCTTGCAGTTGACGACATTGGAACTCAGGAATCGGTCTTGGTTTTCTGCTCGGTAACTGCCAACAATTAATTAATTAGTTCGTTAATCGCTTCAAAGCACTCGGTTTCATGGGGCATCTCATAGAGTGCATAAAATTAGCTGTTATAATTCTAATTAAGGCGCGTGCTGTACAGCAGCTCCCTATGGGAGTTGCCACTCGCATTGGGAAATGTAGGAGCGGTGTGAGTCCCACAGGGGCTCGGGCTTTGATCGGATCGGCACCGATATCTTTCTGATCGTGCGGTGTAGCTCCATCCAACAGACAGCGGGACCCAAAAAAAGTTTGCTTAAAGGTAGTTTTGCTACGCGCTTACTGACATGCTCACTCCACTCGCGGAGGAATGTATTTGGAGGATATGATTCTGATTCGGGGGGGTCTTGTGGGTCCCGTAACACGACCACACGCGTTGATATGACAACACAAAAGTCAAAACTTCAACTGTGCCGTCTCATTCAACGGTGTAGATTTCATTAGATTCTGTGTGTGTTGTTAAACCGGTCCGAGAAGGTGAACTGGTGATCCTCAACCCAGTACTTAGCTCGATCAAGGTTTCATGTTATTAATTTTTTTAAAAATATTACATTGTTCAAATTATTTTTTAAATTAAATTGGGTTTTATAACCATGGATTCTATATTGCTTTCCTCTTCTGATTGGGTTTGGTACGTAAATACTATATTAAATAAATGTGCAGGTTCAAAATCAACAAGAGCAAAACCACTACATTGGACATCATGTCTTAAAATAGCAGAGGATGTAGCCCAAGGCCTTTCTTATATCCACCAAGCATGGAGGCTTGTCCATGGAAATCTCAAGTCTTCTAATGTCCTTCTTGGCCCAGATTTTGAGGCATGTGTGAGTGACTATTGCCTTGCCGTTCTTGCCAATTCACCGATTGATGATGAGGATGACCCCGATGCCTCGGCTTACAAAGCCCCAGAAACTCGCAGTTCAAGTCAACAGGCAACTTCCAAGTCTGATGTTTATGCATTTGGAGTATTATTACTCGAGCTCATAACTGGGAAGCCTCCATCACTGCTGCCTCTCCCACAAGATGTGGTAAATTGGGTTAGGTCTACAAGGGGCCATCATCAAGACGATGGTGCTGGAGAAGATAATAGGCTAGAAATGCTTCTTGAGGTGGCTATTGCTTGTAGCTTGACCTCACCTGAGCAGAGGCCCACTATGTGGCAAGTGTTGAAGATGTTACAGGAAATTAAAGAGACTGTTTTACTAGAGGATAGTGAATTAGACCTGCAAACTGGGATGCCCTAATCCTAGTTTATTACCGTACCTCAACACTAATGAATGAACGAATAGAGTAGAGAAATAGATGATGCTATAACATATGCAATATGTGCTAGTTCCTTCTCACCGTTCCTTTTTTTTCCTGGATGAATGATTACAGTAGCTAAATTCATGGTAGCTTCCGGAGTTATGTTTTGCCATGTTGTACAGGGCATCCAGGTTGATGGTAGTGTACTGGCATATGAATATTTTTGTTATGATAGATGTTGCCGCTCCCCATGATACATCTATATGGATGCTTTACAATTTCTTGTTCCATCAAAGATTTGAAAGGTAGAAGAAGACAATCAAGAAGCTACTCGTTCTTGTCCACATTCTATTGGCCCAGTGTAGTTCATCTTTTTCCCCCTCGAAAGACTCTCCACGATTCCTTTATAAGAGGGAGTTGTGAAAAATCAACTCAAAATGCCTTTCTATCATGTCAAGTGCCTGTCAATGATCCTTTATCAGTGAGAGTTGCGTGAAAAATCAACTCAAAATGCCTTTCTTAGACACGAAATAAAACTAGTAAATTAAAATAGCTTACAAAACCATTCACTTGATAAACGCTTTTTATACCTTGTGTACACGACTAACTAATTTAACGTTCCTTGATTCGCTTTCAGGTTCCAACCACCACCATCTGCTTGATGTAAGGAAACGTACCTCAACTACAATATTGGTTGCCATATAGATGGATTAGTCCACAACGCTCAAAGAATGGAAAGTTGAAACTGTAGCGTTAAATTTGGCTTGTTCTCGTTCCGGTAATTTAAAACCTCGTTCAAGTTAAGTAGAATTCAAGCCAGGTTTCAAGTTAAATTCAAAAAGACTTTGATTAGGTGAAATTTGATTGACCTAGCAAAGTTAACTTGTGATTCAATTAACTTAGTTAAATTCGGTTTAAATCCATTTGAGTCACTCTAGTTTTTTTTTTAATAAAAAAACTTAAACAAGTTGTTTCAGTAAAAATAATTGATCTGAACTTGCAAGTATGGCTTCTCAACCTGTTTTTTTAATTAAAAAAAAGATTAAAAAATAATATCAAGCAACTCTTAGTGATCAAAGTCCCTTTTCACATCAGTTCCCGACCCGAGTTTGATAACCATAATTAAAAGTCTCTCACACCCTACGGAATTCCCGAAAACAAGGTAAAAAGAACTGGGTCCATGCAAGAATAGAAGCCTAGGCTCTGGAAAAAATAGGGCCAAACCCAGATGATTAAAACCATTTAAACTGTAAAACGAGCCCAAGCTCAATCCGAGCAGAGCAAATCCAAGAAAAAATCAAGTTAGAGAATCAAAACAGAAAGAGTCGAGTGGCAGTGAAGAATTTGCTAGAATCGTCTAGCAATCATTAACCAGACAAAAAATAAAAAAGCCCCCTTGGGATAATTTAGTTTGTCATCAAAGACGAACACAACAGCAGAGCAGAGTGCGATAGTACCATATATAGGATATCAGCACAGACTTAGAAAAGCAAAATCTTGGAGAAAGTGGTGGAATGGTAGATGCCATGGAACATCGTACTACAGACACAGAGATGTCTGAAATGACTGCACCGCCGCCGCCGCTTCAAGTCCCAGATGACAACAACAACGTGAGAGGGTTGCTCACATTGGCTCGCCAACTCATCAGTCAAGGCAAACCTTCTCAAGCTCTTCAGGCGGTAATCAATTAACTACTTCAATTATCTCTTTTTTAATTTTGTTATTTCAATAAAAAAGAAGAAAAATATCTCCAATTTCCTTGCTTTTCTTCTTTTTCTAGTGAAGGGATTTTCATATTCTTCTTTCTTTTTTTTATCTTGATGTTGTTTTTCTACTGATAAAAGTATTTTCATTCTGATGTTTACAAGATTGATCAATCACTGGTTTTAGACATTTAATTAACCACTTTGCACGCTTTTCTTTCTTTTCTACAAGAGGGGTCATTCAATTGGCTATCACTCACACTTTCTCTGCATTCTGATGTTTCTAGTATTATTGAGAATTAAAATTCTGCTTGTAGCGTACCATCTTGAAAAAACAAAACTGGGAGCGCATATTGAGTTGTGGCTTAATTGGTGAGTTGGTTTAGATTAGATTGATAATTGCATGGTAGGGTGTCCTAAACAAGAATGGAATGCGTTGATATATTCTCTTTAGGAAAAGACTTTCCTTGTTAGAGTTGGACTTGGAGTATTTTTTCTAATGAAAAGGATCTTGTTGCTAGTATCAATAGCATGTGTAATGGCTAGTTTATGTGCGCCTCTAATATTAACGGTGGCAATCAAAGAATTAGTTCAGTGGCCAAAACCTTTAGTCAAAAGAATTAGCATGGTATTTTTCTTTTGAGTGATTTTTAGGTATAATTCAGGTTTTGGGTAGTGAGGTGTATGTGTGTGGTTGATTTGTGATTGTAAACCCTGATATTTGATAGTGAAGTTTTGTGGAGTAGGTTTTGCCAAACCACTTTATATTTTGTGTCTCTTCTATTTTGTGTCATTACTTGTCTTGTTAGGGTTTTGCACAAGAGTGCATGTCTATTGTGTCTTTCTTCTAAACGATACAGCTGAGGGAGTTGGAGGGGTGTGTGTGTGTTAGTCTGTAATGTGATTAAAGTTGATCCAGGCATTAGTGAGATTTCAATAAACAGGGAGAAAAAAAATGTCTATTTCTAATTGCTGGCAAGGGTGAGTCACAATTGTTAGGAAGTTTAAGTCATTAGGGTTTCTGCTTTGATAGTTTCCCATTTAAGGGTGTTCAACATGCCAATTTCTTTGAACCCGGGTAATCGAAGTACAGAATCCATATAATTTTAACAGCTTACTTGTATGAGGGACACAATAAGGAACTTGTAATACCTTGAAATCTACTTAACTATGTTTCTGTTTATGTCCCAAACTCAATCATATTCACAATTTTTATCATCATTTTGTTGTTAAGCCATTAAATCATTTATGGATTTTAATAGGTTGGCAGTTGCAACATATATATATATATATATATTTTTTATTTGGATAAATTGTAAATGAATTAATCAATTAAATTTAGCAAAAACTCCCAAGCTGCGAGGCTATTGAGTAGCTAAGGGATACCGGGACATATCTAGTTATTTCAAGACTACCATGTATGATTGCCAACCTTAGGTATCTCAAAACTCATGTTAGGCTTATTGTTTTTCTATAGAAGGAATGCTCATCATTATCTATAGTGATATATTAGTCATGGATATAGGTTCCCGTGCACCTGCATAGACACTTATGCATGCACGCAGTGGGCTCACACCATAGTTCAAACATGGGAAGTAAAAAATTGAAGTGGAAAAGGGTTGGAAAGTTTGTATTAAAACTATTTCCCATTTCTGTTTAAATGAGGTGCTCTGAATATTTTCCAGAACCTGTGCTTACTGAGTGCTTGGCACAGGTGGTAATGGCAATGAGAACCAAAGGTGGGGATCAAGCTGTATTTCAATCCTTGCACCGTGCTCGTGAGCTGTATTTGAACAGGCTGCAAGAGAACACTGCTGTTGATCAACTGGCATCTTTGTTTGCTGAATGTGCAATTGCTGAAGCCCAGCCTTTACAAGCTGAACAAACTCCACTTAATGTAGGTGCCTCATCATGTTCAGCTGAATCCGATGTTCATGTACACTCAATACTTGCCGAAACTGGCAGGACACAAATTGTGTTGGATGCATTCTCGGATGGGAGCAGTTTCATCTGCCTACAATGTGGTGGCCTTGTAAGTAATCATCGCAAAGACGAGCATTATGCATACTGGTGTGGCAAACCCTGAAGCACATGAACGTGGAATGAGTTTTTGCTCCGTGATGCAGTGCTTCTCAACATGCTCGATTAGGATGCTACTTTCCTATATCTGCTGCATTGAACTGCACCTTGCTTTTGAGTCTTCAGCATTTCATCTTCTTATACGCCTGATGTGGTCATTGCCAACCAAAACTTTAAATGCTTGACTTGGGATATAGAGGTCCAGTTTTGGTTTAAAATTGGAGTGGATTGAAAAGAAATGCACCCTTGTAAAACTTGTTATAGAAAGCTTTTACTATTTAGTGGTTAAATCATCAACTTAAATGACAACGATGACATGTATCAACAGTGTATCCTGTATGTGTATTTTTGAAGGCAGTTAGGCCTTAATTTCTGGTGATCGTTCTTATTGTCTCTGTCTCTGGGAGTATGTGCTCAGATCCTGCACTAGGGAGTCCTCTGGCGGGAAAAAAAATAAAAATCCCTCAGCAGTACTCTAGTCCCTCCTCCATCTTTCACAATGAGCTTATTCCAGATATAGTTTTTAGTTTCAAACAGTGTTCAAAAAACAGTTTTCTATGTAAGCTAACGTTTCGGAACGCGGCTGTGGCTGTGTTCTTAAAAAATTTGAATTTTTTTTTTTGTTAAAATTTAATATGGTTTGTATGTTTTGGATCGTTTTAATGTACTGATGTCAAAAATAATTTTTAAAAAATGAAAAATATTATTGGCATGTATTTTAGTACGAAAAGTTATTTGAAAAGTATCCATATCCATATTGCCAAACATGCTCTAAGCAAGCATGTTGGTTAATGACTATTGTAACGAGTTCGATCCAGGTTTTTAATGTATCATTTAAGTTGATATTGTATCATTTAAGTTGATATTGGAGCGAAGTTGAAGAAAAGAGGCCAAGCATGAAGATGTGAAGAACAAGGTTAGTTTGAAGAAATTTCTACAGTCATTAGTCGATGAAAAGCTGGTTCCACTGGGTTTGGAAACGTAATTTGCAGTACAAGTCTTCTATTATGAAAGAAGAGGATGGATTGCTATGTCGTGGAAACCCCCACAGAACATAAGAGCTCTAAACGAGGTCATTTTACCAGTGCTACTCCTTTCAGCCCTGATCCAAATAAGAGGTTACCAAACCAAAGAAACCAAGAAACCATGCATTGCACTGAATTAGGAGCCGCCGAATACACCAACCAAAGGCATGCATGATTACATGATCTTGGGCTGAAGTGAGTTAACCTAGATTAAAAAAAAAAAACTCTTGAAATGATGTTATTTTGATAAATTAAAAAAACCAAATTTTTCCGGGTCTTGTAACAATGGGTACATGTGTTCACTTGCCTTGGGTATCAACCTTTTACCTGAGAACTAAATGCCTCGTATGAAAGAACTGGATCCTTGTTAATGTTTACTTGTTGAAATTTTACAGCAGTTTCAATCACTTATTTACTGCGATTCCTAACACGTCCATGGTCAAGGATAGCAGGGAGTATCATACAGAGTTCATAACTAGATATAATTACGGTATTGTATTGATCCCAACAGCAGTACGTGTATGCAGTATGATCCCTACTCTTTCAACAAAACCACTCTTATTCTTGGATACAGTCACAGCCAAAAAGTACAATAAATTCTCTAAACAACTTTTTTTTTGCTGTCTAGTGACAGAAAACACTACAGCCTTCAATCCCTTTCAACAGAATCAATATTGCTTATACACAATAAACATTGGAACATGTTTAGCTAGAACTTACATACAATCACTAAAAAAAAACAAAAAAACCTTTGTTATACATTTCTGTGACTTCTGGAGAGGGATTTCTTCCCTTGAAAGAGTTGTTATTGCAGAATATATACCAAAACATTAGAGACACCTGGAGCAAGATGTTCTTTTACTGTCATCTTGCAACTCACACCATCACAGGTATCAGCACTTCTTGTAGTAAATATTTGGGGTCAACAATCGGCCGCATCAACACTGCTTTACAAGATGCATCAAATGTGGTGACCACAGCAAAAAAAGAAATTTCCAAGATTAAAAACCTATTGCTTTTCAAAATCAGCTCATCCACGCGAGCTATAAGCAGATCTCTTCAACAGCCACTCCCAGATCACTGCATGATGTAAAAGGGCATATTCACAATCCATAAAACTTGGCCTTGCTACCCTAAAGCTATCCTGTCATTTTCACAGGACTAATTTAACCAACAAGGCATATCTTTTTCTATCAGCTGTTGTTTTCCAATAAGAAATCTCCATTAATGTAGCTACCATATGTGAAAAGATGCTTTGAGCAAGAATACATGGAAGGCAAGTAGATTCAAGTATTCACAAATCTACTTTTATAAAGAAAATCGCAACAGTAGAATCAAGTGGCGTCATTGCACAAAAGAATTACCTCCACGCGTCCATAGGTGCTTTCTGTGCTGTGTTAGGATCATACTTATAGGTCAAAGATGAGTATCAGGCAAGAATAATCTGGTGACGACATGACATCATACTTTACGTGGCAGAGCAGCCTGTGGACGAGCCTTTGCCCTCATAACCATTACATCACTGTGCCTGATCAATTCTGACAGTCTCCATGGTTTCTGCCACTTCCATTTGAATTGTAAAAGCCACTGGTGATGACTTCTCTTCCACCTCCATAACTTCCCGCCTTGCCCTACAGCTGCTAATTTTCTCATTGACAACTGCCCAAGTGGCACCATCTGCACCAACAATAAAACCCACTCTCTTAGCCAAGCAACAATGCAGATCCATGCTTACAATGGAAGAAGCAGAAGCAAACTAACCTTTCTGGTCTGATCTATAAATGCGGCTGACTCTTTGACTGAACCATTAGCAACTCCTGGCGTATATTTTAGCTGTTTCTGTGCCGGCACAGACACTGGAGACAGTGGACCACTCATGTCATCATTGAAATGTTTCAGTGAATTGTGGGAGTTCCTCTGTTCTTGGTCAGCCTGTAGAATTGAAAGCCGTCACAGTTAATAATAATAATAATAGTTAAATGTACTTCTTTTTGGTTCAAGGATAAGGAAACCATGGTACGCTCATGAGTCATTATAGCTTCATAGCTCTATAGAAGAATACACAAGTATATGAGCCCAAACTTCTACTCTTGAATTGGAATTCCATTTCCTTGGTTCCATATTTTCTATTCTGTGCAAATTATTGTTCAGAACGAAATAAGAGATTAGTTCTATGAGATTTCGAGCCAAAGCATGCAGGGGGCTGACTTATAAGAAGCACCTAGAAGATTCATGTTCTTGCAATCTTCATCATTCATGTGAAGTCTATACTCTATTGAATGCCATGCCATGCCTACATTACAAATCCTTTACCAGACAAGGGTAAATTTCAAAGCTAGATTTTTCCTACGAAGTCAATAAAATTAACACTAATATTACTGGGCCATCATAGTATGTTAAACATAGAAGCTAGAGCATATCGATTTAACTCTAGTTCTGTGCTTGCCTTAAAATATGGTCTAATATGTTCAGTTGTATTCTCAGGGTTTCTAAAAGCGGTTATTTGATGCATGGAAAGAATAATAATTTTACTAAGTGACATAATCTTACAGAGGCTGCTGTAGCCAAAGCCACGGCAAGTGCTTGCTCTCTCAATTTTAGCTCCTTTTCAGCTTCTTTTCTTTGTGATTCACTTTGTCGCAATAGACCTACAAGTTCTTTGAATTGCTCCTTCATTTCTTTTATTTCCATTTCCTTCTCCCATAGTTGACACCTGTCAAGAACACGCAACTAGGTCAGCATAACTTTTACCAATCATCATAATTAAAAAACATTTAAACTGCCTCCAACTTATGTGAATTTGCATGAAGCATGTTTTGTGTTGATGGAAGACAATGTATGCATACTGTCCATATATTTGTGCTTCCTATATGTTTGGCAATAAAATAACCACAGGGAGAAATTTGCTAGTTTCAATATTATTTAAATATCCATAGTTCAAAGAGAGCACCTGGCATCTCCCAGAGAATTAAACATATACTGAAGCAAATTCTTCGCATCTCCCATGGAACGAAGCTGATTCCAACGTCCACGGTTTGTAAATGCACGCTCTCGCTCCTCTGCTTCTGAAAGTTGTGAAGCCATTGCAACAAGAGAATTAGACGATATGCTCAACATGTTTTCAAGTGATGATTTTCTGGCCATTCTCGCATTTGGTGACATGGAAGAAGCCCTGACAAGAAGGAAAGACACATTAAGATATATCATGTTGATTTGAACTATTGCTATTCTACCAGCTTGATGCTGCCTTATTTATTAATCACTGGCAACGGAAAAGTTGGAAAAATTGAATAAACTATTTTTACATAGCTTATACCTTGCAAATCCGTTCTTTCCTCGTGGAGGACTCAATCCTTTTGAAGCAAAGTCATCTACTTGCTTCAACACAGCCAACTCTTCTGCCAGTGCAGCTCGCCTGTAGATTGCAGCATAATTAAAACAAAATTACGACAGTAGGTTGTACAACAGATGGGAATTACCAAATATTGAATTAAGTGCGTACACTTGGCTTTGCTTCTCATATTCAAAGCGAACTTCATGCACATTTACCATGACCTCCAGCTCATGATCAAGCCAACGTTGCAAGGATTTCTCATTGCTCTGCAGATGCAAACTTAAATTCAATGTAAAAGCATTAAGAATAACTGGACAAACATAACATGTGAAGAGGAAGTCAAGACAATTACCTGACCATTTGCTCCATTTCCATTGGAGATAGCTGCATGACGGTAACACCATTAGTAATGGGATTTACAAAAGGAAACACTGTGTAAACACCCCATGCTTGCAATAATGAAAATAGATCTACCAGCTGAAGAATCTACCATTGACTGCATAAGCCATGGTCATAAAAAAGAAATATTCATTTTTTATGCTTTATATTGGAGAAGTTATTGTTTACCAAATAATATTGGGTTCAAGATCACAAGCCTTGATTAAGGACACAATGCTAAAAGTAACAAGCATACCTGAGTTGTCTCGTGCAGAAGATTTTCGAGCTTCAAGCAGCTCTTTTAACCTCTTGGTAGCCATTGCAGCCTCTTCTGTCTTTCTTTGAAGAACCTGAAGTAAAGAAACTCATTATGATACAGATAATTTATGTGGCACCGACAGAAACAAGAAACCAATGACGGTGTATGCAGTTACTTTCACTCATACTGACAGCAACAGCAAGCGGTGCTGGTGACAGCTAAAAGAACTAGATAATATTTATAAGGCAGAAAATATACCAAATACTAGTGAAATAATCCAGAATCAAGAATTTATCTCATAGAACAATATGATCCATTAGAAAAAAAGCATAACAAACCATATGGGGATGGGAAATTGGAGCTTTATAGAATTAAAGTTTTTCCTCCACATAATGAATAAAGTTCTTTGAAAGGCACAGTGTGTATTAATTGATAATGTTGCTTGAACTCACCATTTTCTGGCGCTGGTTTATAGCTTGTAGCTTATGCCTTTCATATTCATTTCTTCTCCCTTCTTTCCGTAACTGCACAAGCAAATGCATTATCAACAGGGGGAATTGAGATGAACATGCAGGTTATCTTGGCATCATTGTTTATAACAATCAATCCAAGTTTATCTTGGCAACATAGTTTCATAAGATGATGCAATCTCATAAACAAATGAGAAATTTTTATGAAGTTTCAATTATATTTTCCTTTTGCATCACATCCCAGAAGTAGGCATAACTCAAATAGAAAGAGCAGAAGAATGGGCGGAATAGAGATTTTCAGATAATCGAGCGAACAAAAAAGAAAAGTACCTGCAGCAGTTCCTTTTCCCGAGAGGCCTTCCACTGTCGGAATTGTTCTGCCTCTTGTTTGATCCTGTGTTGCAACTGAACCTGTACTCTCAAACACGTAAGAAATAAAAGAGATGTTAGTAACCTGTATAGTATAAATACACAATAAACAGCTAAAATATGCATGATGTTGCAAGATAATTTACCTTTTGTGCCTTTATATATTGAATTTCATCTTGTAATCGCTTTGCTGCTTCATCACTTTTTTGTTTTTGCTTTAAAAGCTGAACTTGGTTCTCTTGTTTCTTCTTAAGATCCATAATCTGGCAGCATAGATTGTGAAGATTGTTTAAACTTTTACTGTTGTTATGACAATCTTCCTCAGAAAGAAAATTACACGAATTTGTATATAAAATGATCACCTGTGCCTCAAGAGTTTTTAATTTCTGGGCATGGATATCTTGCAATTTTTGCCCGTCAGAGCTAGCAGAAAGATTTTCAATTTCAGCCAGCAGGCGATCCCTCTCTCGCTGAAGTAAATAAGAAATGGTAAATAAATAGAAAAATTCCTCTCTTACTCTTAAAGAATAAGCTATGGAAATTTGTTGAGTTATTTCCCACCTGCACGGCTCTTTTTTCATCCTCCAATTCCATGATTTTCTTGCCAAAGTGTTGCTTGAGAGCTGCAGTGTCAGCCCCTCCAAAAAGTTTCATCTCTGACTGCTCAGAGTAAAGAAAAAAAATCATATACAAGATCAGGTTACTTGTATTATTCAAGAATGCCGGTTAGCAGATGCATTACATGCAAAATATGAAGCAGACCACTTAAAAGACACTTATGAACAATGATGATTCTATCTCCAAATGAAGTGCTTTAATAGAAAGAAACGTGCAAAATGAAAAATGGATTACCAAACCAACACATCTATGAATAACGATGACAATATTGTTAAATGGAGTATTTTAATAGAAACAACAGCCAATTTGAGTATGTCTAGGAGGAACAACACTTTATAAATTTGAAATGTACAAGTAAATTTCTCCAGCTTCGGAGATTTCTGCCTCTACTTGATCCAGTCAAAATCACCTTACATGATTTCCCCTAGTTTTACAAGTTCCAGTAAATTTAAGTAACAAGTACTTTAAATTTCTCTATAGAATTTCAGCCATGTCCGATGAAAATAAGCAGAAAAACTCATTCAGCAGTATGATTATAGAATTTTGGGTAAAAAATGCATGGTCTGGAAATTATACGCATTACCACTTTTATACATTTAAAAGATATACCTCTTTCTCCTCCAAACGTCTGTTCAATTCATGCAATTCTTTGTCCATGGTATTCTGCAAAAGCGTGTGCTCCCACTCTTTCGCTACTTCTTCATCAATTTCCCTGGAGTCTCCTGCTAAAAGATGGAAATATTAATGTATTTAACACTGCTACAACTGATACAAACCTTTTGTTTCTGGTAAAATAAGAGAAGAAAGGAAAGTGTAAAAAAAGAAAGTTAAAGAGGCAGTGAAATAATTGCAACAACTGGAAAAAATAAAGGAAATCCAAGTGAGTAACTGATGATCTAGAAGAGCTTACCAGGAATAGTTTCACCCATTTGATAATCTGGTGACTCTATACTATGCAAGCTCCTTTTAAGCCCATCAGTTTTCACAGAACAGATACTGCCATCCTGAAAGGTGAAGTTCGATATTCATGCTCCGTATATATAGAAAGGTGAGAAAAATCATTCAAGTCCAAAATAGAGGAGTATCCATCACAAACTTGAGCGTCTGTTTCACGTTGCTCTACAGTGGTGCATCTGCTGCGGTATTCATGAAGTTCACGACAAAGGTCCTCATTGGCAGCTTCAAGCCAAGCAATCCTTTCCTTGAGAACCTACATGAACGGTTATTAGGAAACTCACACAAAACTATTCCAGAATAGATTGTATCCAAAGAAAGGGCCAATCGATCCTTTCTTTAAACACATACATGATTCAGAAGTTTATTATCGTGATTGACATAACATGTCAGATATAAGTTTACATAATCTAATACCTGAATTTCATCTGATGAACATCCTCCTCCACGGGCAAAAAGTTCTGCTTGCAAATACTCAAGCTGTTGGCGCATCTTTAGCATCTCACTGGACATTGGATCTCTATTAACCTATTAAACAAACAAAGACAAAAAAGTTTCATTCACAATGCTTCATAAGAGCACTGAATCTTTAGCTGCGTGTGGAAAAGAAATAGAAAAGAAGAGAGTTATTCTGAAAAGCTTACAACAGGCTTATTTTGGATATTGCGGGCACGATTTGCATACTTTAGGGTGTTGAGGGTTTCCTCAGCATTGATATCAGCTGGACTAATGCAAGCTATATAAGGCAACCATTTAAATGTTAGAGAAACATTAAAAAATCCCAAGGGAAGACGAATAACAAAGCTTTGAAGGAAAATAGAACAGAGGAATTAGGCTTTGGATGGGTACCTATCATAACAGTTCTGCTGTTACCACCAAGCGAATCCTGTTAAAATATACAACTCTTAGCAACATAAATTTAGGAAGCATCGGAATAAAATGAAAAGAGTAGAAGGAAAAAAGTCATCCAAGGTCATCCTTAACCATCTCATACATTATAACTTCTTAAGAGCTTATAATCAGTGCCAATCAATCTGTCCGGCCAATTTCAAATTGACTAACTTATAGGAAAACAGTTATGTATTGTGTCTGGGACGGAAAATAAAGTCAATAGAGTCCAACATTTTACATATTCAAGTGCATATTTTGTATGTCCTTCTCAACTAAGTAATTATTTATTATTCAAAGTAGTCATTCAAATGCTATATGTTACTCATTTGGTGGCTGGCAGGAAACTAATCATATGAAAAAATTGGCTTGATTATTTTCACAAAAAAATCCCTGTTAAAAGCTCGCATTGTTCACTCTCAAGTGTCTCATACCTGCAGAAGCCGAGTCAATTTACTGTCTCGATATGGAACATGAACACCTTCTTTTCGCTTTTTCTCATCACCAAGTGCACTGATAACGTTTCCAAGTGCAAGAAGGCCCTTGTTGATGTGAACTCCTGTATAAAAGATAAAGCTGTTTAAACACCTTACAGCAAAATTCACATGAATTAAGCAATAAGATATGTCACCAACCTTCCTTGAAACGCATGCCATCAGAACCAGTCCTCTTGGCTCTCTCAGATCCAGCAAGATCTACTAAATGCAACTTTGCACACAGATACTCTTCATTCATACTGTCGTTTGGATTGCTATCGCCAGGGAAAACTGGATTGAGCTTACGCATTTGCTCTAAGGTGATGGTGAAGATGGCATGTGAACGACTAGATAAAAAAATAAAAAAATCATTTGTTACTAAGCTACTGGTGTTTACTTCAGCTTCAAAGGTAAGGATTAACTAGCAAAGTCTTCAAACAAGTTTGATAAAACAGAATTACAAACTGAAAAGTTTATAAGCTCGTGCATATGATATTCAACAACAATACTGAACTCTATAGTATGCATATCAATCTGAACAGATCATTATCACAAGTCTTTTCCATAAGTTGTAGTTAGCAAAGCCATGAGCACGTAACGGTACTTTGATGTAGGGAAACGAATACCTGCAGATACTGATAGAAAGATCAGTAATCTACCTCGATTGATTGTTCATATTTGTGCTCCCTGTTGCCCTGCACAATGATCCTTGTTCTAGGCAAGCAGCCATTTCTTTAAATGTACAAACACCAACTTCTGTCGATCCTGCTAGTGTTATGACACCATTTGAAGTCTCACGAATTTGTATTGGTGGTTTCCCTGGGAGATTTACTTTACCTGTGTGCCCATTTGCAGTATCTGATTTGTTCAAAGTCGTAGGATCCAGCAAATCTCTTACTTCTTCTTTCAGAATCTTTCACACCAAAATCTCTCTGTTAGATACTCGCCACAAGTTCCCAAAATTTGTTGAGAAAAATACATATACTAGAAACTAGAGTTACTTTCCAAACTACTGAAGGAGTATACATGTAACTCACACAGCACTTCCAGTCAAAAGTTATTGGATTTAGACGAAAGATAAAGCCTTAACATTATCTTCAAACAAATCACTAGCAGATGAGGGAGCAGACTAATCATTCAACATAATATTTTAGAACTAGACCAGCTATCTATGAATTTATACGGGCAGTTTTCTAATGGACATTCTATCAACATCAACTGCAAAAGCAATTCATTAGATGATGTGGACACCGCAACAGATGTTTGTTATAAAAGACGAGTTTTCCTATCTTTCTACAAGCCAGAAATGTGATATGCAATTGATGTTTGCATTGAACATGATATTTCGAGAGATATGTCATAGGTCAAAGATGGACAGAGAGAGAGCAAGAGGGTGTAACAAAAAGCATAATTCATGATGGCCCCTTAGAGTGGAAGGAGAGAAGAAATGCTTCAACAAACCTCAATGAAAGAAACGTGAAGTTGGAATTCGGTTTGATGTTTTAAAGTTTCAATCTTTCTGAATAGAACATTCATGACTTGAGGAATAACTCCCATCTGGAAACCATCTTTGAAGCCAGTTCCCATTGTATATGTCTTGCCAGATCCCGTCTGCAACAGATTGAAAAGTAAATATGAGGAAAGAAAACTACATAATATCCTTGAGCAGATTTTCCATGGAAAATAAAGGTTTACCTGACCATAAGCAAGAACAGTTGCATTATATCCTTGGAATAAACCATCAACTAATGGGGCAATACAATCTTCAAACATAGCAGATGAAGGAGTGCCACTACTCCCATAGACATGATCAAAGGTAAATGAATGTGTGCCTATTTGTACCTGCAACATACTCACAATCAGCTACCCAAGATATCCAGTCTTTTGAGGTGTCTAGAAAGCAGAGGTTAAAGAAACTAAAAAGGTTTGATAACTATATCACGCAAATGCATCTACAACATCACGTGGAGAAAAGGAATAAAGGGAAAAAAGCACCTATATTATCCATTAAATATCAGATGATAACCAACACAAAAATGAATGCAATTCTGATGTCATTATATTTTCTCATCATTGAAAGTTTTGAACATGTCAAATTGAATGGCCAATAGAAAGCGCAACTTTGAATATGAGTTCGAGACAAGTCTTCATGACAGATATAACACTAACTGTACAAAGTTCTTTTTCTGTTTTCAGTTTGGAAATCAAATAAATAACTGGATTTCAGGACTGGTAAAAATCTTTAACCTAATGATAGAGAAACTATGGCTAGGTCTCGCATTAGAATTACATGATACTGAAGTTGATTGAAAAAAGAAAGCTGAGTACACCTTCTGCAGATTGAGAAATTATCAACCAGAATAAGAAAGATTGAACTAATGAAGCAGGAAGGCCACCTTATTACTGCCATCACCTTTATATAAAAAGAAAAGGAAAAGGAGACCGATTCTGCAATAAGCTAAAAATTAATCCCTTAGCAGTTACTATCTTTCACAATAAACTTAATCTCACAACTTTCAGTCAGTTTAATCAATCTGATATTGTATAAAACTCCTTAGTAGTTACTGTCTTTCACCATAAACTCAACCTCACAGCTTTCAGCCTGTTTTAGTCAATCTGATTTTACATAAAAATTCCATAGAAAGTTACTGTCTTTCACAATAAACTCAATCTCATAAATCTCAGCCCTTTTAGTTGTACAAGTAAAATCCAATTCTAAAAGAAAAGAAATCTATAAAAAATTCAGATTTTTACAAGAATTTCCCAAAAAGGAAAACACAAAACTGGGATTAAACAATTCTATAATTGGGAATGTTAACAGTACATTTTGTACCAAAAATTAAGATAAAATCATAAATTGTTTTGTCAATTGAGCAAGATTTGATTTCCCAATCATGAAAATGTCAGGCAATGACTTACTTCTGATCCAAACTCAGATTGTGATAGGTAGCAGCAGCACACTATTCCAAGTCAAACATGCAAGACTTCCAGATTTCCAATATTAGAAAAATTACAGTAAAGCATAGGAATAATCTTCTTCCATTACCAACAAACATCCACTAAGACCCAGATCTCGAAACTCTAAAATTCCCACAAAAAGAATAGAAAGAAGAAAGAAAAAGGCATCCCATTAGAGTCGCCAAACCAACCAACCTTAATTGGCTCTTCTTTTTTCACTTTCTACTCAATCACTCACTCTCATACACATTGTGGGGTGGTAAAATTGTACGTACCTGAGGCTTTCCAGACACGACAGTGACACAATCTTTACAACCTTGAGCTCGCTCATCGGCGATGAGTGGTCTTATATGAACAGCAACTTTGACACAACAATCCTCTCCTCCGTTTGTAGCAGGAGAGGCAGGACTAGGCGAAAGAGGAGCTTCCATCAAGAAGTTAGAAAAAAACAAGAAGAAAAGAAGAAAAGGGAGTCACAGATTTTAGTTTTTAGCTAGAGGGTTTTTTTTTTTACAAAGGTTATTATGTGTGTGAAAAGATCAAAGAAAAACAGTTCTCATTGTCTGAGAAATTGGAGAATTTGATGACAAGAAAGTGATACAACAACAACAACAACAGTAAAGAACAGAAGCTGGTGGAGAGGACTGTGTTTCAGCGTAGATAGTCTAGTTTGGTTAGAGAGAGGGAGAGAGAGAAGGGGTAGTTGGGGAAATAGCGGCAAAAGGGTGGCATATTAGAAGGAGTGGTAGCTAGTACAAGTGGAAGAGGTAACTGCAAAGACAACAACCACTATCATTTTCCTTTGCCTTCACTACATACACATCCCTCACCAGCCCTGACGGTTGCGGTGGTAAGTCTTTCATGACACTCTTTCCTTTTTTGCCCTCTAAAACCCAACGGCTCTCTCTTTCTCACCTTCCTTCTTCATGTTCTTGCCCTCTCCGTTTCTCATTCCGTTATTACCGTTTTACCCCTCTTGAACTCTCTTTCATAGTTATTAAATAAACTAGCCCATCAGGAAATTCAGTATTTAGAGTCTAATCCGAGTCGGTTTTTTAATTCAACAGTGAAAGATATTATCCACTCACTCGGTGATATTGATTTAGTCGATATGATCAAAACTACTCGAAAAAAAAAGTTATATTTGTTAAAAATAATTAATCCTAGTTACCCGAATAACGTTTTAGTTAACCCGATAATCTAAAATTCAAACTCTTTTTTAAATCAATCTCTAAATCGAATGCGAGAACTACACTGTCAATGTTTCCGCTTGGAAAAACATGCTTCAATGTATTTACAAAAAAGAGAAGAAAGTCCTTCATTTTGGATCCAAAACGAGAGCATAAATACCTGAAGGTGGCCTAAAAATAAAATTTATTTGCATTAATAAGAGGCCATTAAGAGCACGTATTATGATGTTTATGATTCATGATTGTCCCCGGGATAAGGTAGAGGAAAAGGGCCAACCCAGCACACTACCCACGTGATGTCGAATCATAATACGATTGTGGAGAGGTGTTCTCGACACGAGGGCGATGTGCTTTGCATATGGACCCGTGCATGGAGGTCACATTTGGGGCTTCATTTTTATTTTTATTTTTATTTTTTTCTAATGGGTTAATCTTGATTGCTGTAATTAGCCAGCTAAGTAATAAATAAACTTACTTTATAGTCATGATTGAGATTTGTTATTTATAATGGTGGGAGTGGTGGATATAAAGAAGAAAAGATAGTTATTAATCCAGTACGGAGAATTCAGGATTCAAAACCTGGTTTGATTGGGATCTTTACTGAGCTTATATGGTTAAACCCGATTGGTTTTATTAGATTTTCAATAATTCAAC
>Ga0325403_1000905_pt1 | contig 23263 bp, 22 predicted proteins | sample PopdelMetagenome_19_FD_205665 | JGI IMG/M metagenome (GOLD analysis project Ga0325403, IMG submission 205665) | Populus deltoides microbial communities from Bellville, Georgia, United States - Xylem-PdKOR-R4 | ecosystem: Host-associated > Plants > Phyllosphere > Stem > Wood/Secondary xylem... | reverse complement strand
ATCATTAATAGTTGAATTCCAAAATTTAATTGTTAGACCTAAAAATCTTGGCAAATGGCAGGAACTGTTACAGTTGTCAAGAAAATCACAGATGAGATGCTTGGAAAGGTGGCCACATTAACATTAATAAGTGGATGGCTCAATATTGTTTTTCTTTTTACATGAATGTTTGGATTAGTTTGCGTGTATCTCGACTAATTTTACAGACCCTGAAATTAACAATCATATAAACCTCCAGTGACTATCATATTAGCAACTACAAGATTTGAACCTGAGACCACAGAAAAATAAACCTTTTAATTTCAAGCTTTTACCACTTACAACTTCTTAGATTATTATGACCCGATATTTGGAAGAACATGATTTGGGTGGCACCGAGTGGTTGTTGGCTTGTGTCCTAGAACAACATGAAGATCACCAAACCATATGATTCTCTCGAGAGGAAGTTGGTGTGTGTCAGTTAAGGTAGGTTGGTTTAGGAATCAATCCTCCAAAACACACGAACACTCATCAAAGATAAAAGTTATTTGCCTCAGCTGGAAATATATCCATCTTCTGCTACACAAAATTATGTAATGGGGATCATTAGTTAGCATTTAATTATTGTTTAGAGACCGAAAAGACGGAGATGGTAAGAACTACAACAAAGTTATCTCATCCAAAACTGTCCTATAAAAGATTTACTTTTATATATTCACTTTAATTTTTTCAACTAAACATGTTTTCATACCATAAACTTCATTTTTTATGTTCCTCGATAGTAACTAAGCTTTACCCAGTGTTTAAAGCTTTCTCATGGTAGGGTATGGATCTAGAACAATAAGCTTTAATATAAATGAAAAATAAACATGTTTCGATATATAAAGTGCACGGTTTGTATAATTAAATACGGGGGTGACATTTTTTAGCAGGTGCATGACATGGAAAGGATCAAAATCATGAAGAAAGTTTTGGGATGTCCTCAATGGGGACCCCACAAAAGAATTCTCATGTGCTTGGTGATTAGGGTTCGTGAGGAAACTATTCCAAGGAAGTACAGAGAAGTTCTTGTAACAAGCAAGGATAGACTGGTTAGGTCCACCATGATGTGGGGCAAAATTAAAGGGAGTTTTTACCTCCACCTTCCATCTTCTTTTCTAATTTGTTCGGGCCTATTCTAGCAGTGGTAGAAGTATTGAATGTGATTGTTTTTTAGAATATTTTTTGTGTTAAAATATATTAAAATGATATTTTTTTTATTTTTTAAAATTAATGCATTAAAATAATTTAAAATATATAAAAAATTTAATTTTTAATAAAAATAAAAAATTAAATTAAATTTTTTAAAAACCTAAGTACAATTATATTTTCGAACACAACTTCCCCATGACAAATATTGGTAGGTGGAGAATTTCCTAGTAGTAAACGACGATGGCTGTGCTAAACCAGTTTAGGTAAAAAGTCCCAACAAATTTCCTATTTGGGTTGAAAGGATAGGTGTCGAAGTTACATTCCCAACTTGGACTATCCTGTCGTCATCCCCTCTCTTCAATATAATCAATCACATAATAAATGTTAACTGATCATTAGCGGGTAGAGTTTGTGCAGAGATGTACAAGTGAAAAGGTAAGAAATTTCAAGTAAAGTTTTATGGTGTTGATAGTGGTTATTTTATTTAATTAATTTTAAAATATAAAATTAATAATTTAAGTAGTTAAATGAGATTTTAAGATATAATTTATATTATTTTTTAATATAATATAAAAATCATTTAATTTTAAAACTTACACAGGTCTACACTATCTTGTGCTTAATTTTAATTACAAAAATAGAAATAGTTGTTAAGTGAGATTTCAAAATATAATTTATATTATCTTTTAATAAAAAACACATATAATAATAAAAAATAAAATTCATGTCCACTAAAAATAATAAAAATACCTCCATCTAGGATTGATTTCATCTAAAAAAAGTAATTAATAAGATGTGATTAATGTTTGCAATTGCAGCTTCAATTTGAGCAACATAAAATTTCTCAAAATTGCATGGTATGCGACTAAAATTGATAGTAAAACCGATTAGATACTTGGCAGCTACAAGTCAGCTAGGAGACAGTACAGAAAGTGAAGTTCCTGCATCCCAATAGTTCAAATTTATGATGATTGGAGGCTACACCACTGGCCAGCGCCATGGACCATATGGCCATGCGATCAGTGTGGCCTGACCAAAGAGCCTAAAACGCTGTCAAGCATGTGGGAGAAACAGAGAGGTGACAAAGAAACAGAACGTGAAGGTGAATGAACAAAACCTAGCGCGCGAATCATTGTGTATATATTCCCTCTATCCTTTATCTCCACGCTTGTTAAATGCTAAGTTCTGTTTTAGGCTATCCCTGATGTTAATATCAAAACCCAACATTGGATCCCAACTTGCCTGCAAAAAGGTAGGGCTTTTTATTTTCCTTACTTTTTTATTATGCTTTGCATCCCACCTAGACCCAGCCCTAGCTCTTTCAAAGAATTTCTTTTGGCACTCACTGATGGGTTCAACACAGCCATATTGAACCCAGAGCAAAATCATCATTCTTGAGAGATCAATGGCAAGGCATGCCCAGATGGGTTCAGCAAGCAATGCAAATGAAGCATTCCATGACTAATTGTTGTCTCAGTTCCATATGAAAAATGCATCTGATGTAGAGAATGCCATTGGGTTTGAACTTGAAAGCCTGAGAGGAAGTCATCTAAAACAGTTGAAACTTCAGACATAGCAAACTCCAATTGTCTTGTTAATCAGATTAAAACATTCATAAATCTGTTCAGATTGAGGATGTGATTTATCTCTAACAATAAATTCATTGATAATGCCATTCACCTCAATTGAACTAGAACCAGGAGTCTTCTCGACTCCTCTTTCCATCATCATCTTTCTTATGTTCTGAGCCTCCTCCCACTTACCAGCTTCCCTGTACATATTTGCAAGCAAGACGTATATTCCGCTGTCATGGGGATCCAAGTCAAGAAGCTTTGAAGCTGCTCTTTCCCCAATTAGAAGATTCCTATGTATTCCACAAGCAAAGAACAACGCACCCCAAACCATAGCATCTGCTTCCATTGGCATTGTTTTAATAAGCTCTTCAGCCTCCTCCAACAAACCAGCCCTACCAAGAAGATTCACCATGCAAGAATAGTGTTTAGGCTGGGGAGACAGGTTGAATCTGGACTTCATTTGATCAAAATACTTGCGACCTTCTTCAACTAACCCTCCATGACAACAAGCTGTTAGGACCCCAAGAAAGGTGATTTCATCTGGCATCAATCCACTATCAATCATCTTAGAGAAGTAAAATATGGCATCATTTACATTCCCATAAAGAGCCAAACCACCTATAATGGCTGTCCAGGTCAAAGAGTTTCTTCTTGGCATCTCATTGAAAACCTGAAGAGCCTTTGTCATATTCCCACATTTTGCATACATGTCAATTAATGCAGTACCTAAGGCAACATCTAAAGAGAGATTGTGCTTTTTAATATAGTTGTGAGTCCACATTCCAGTATCAAGTGCTCCAAGTTGTGAGCAAGCAGATAAGCAATGAAGCATGGTCACCTTATCAGGTTTCATATTGCTCAATTGCATTTCACGAAACAATTCTAAAGCCTCCAAGCTAAGATTTGCTTGAACACAACTTCCAATCATGGCATTCCATGCCACAACATTCTTCTCTGGCATATCATGAAAAAGCTTCGCAGCCATATCCAAAAGCCCATTTTTCGCATACCCAACAATCATCGTAGTCCATGAAACAACTGTCTTCTTTCTCATTTTATCAAACAAAAATTTCCCCGCCTCAAGATCCCCACATTTCACATACATGTCCATAAGTGCATTAACAAGCGAAATTTTCAAATTCAATCCACTTTCTTCAATATACCGATGAATTTCTCTCCCGAGTTTCAAACTTCCTATTTGTGCACAAGCGGATACAACACCGATCATTGTCACCTCATCAGGCTTAACTTGCTCCGTTATCAGTTGTTGATAAATCCCCATTGCCTCCCTTGGTTGCCTCCTTCTTACATACCCATTAATCAATGAATTCCAAGAAACCAAGTCTCTCACACAACCTTCATCAAACACCTTATGCGCCAACCCCAACTCTCCAACCGAAACCAACATATGTATGATCCCATTATACAGATACATATCCTTATTAAAACCCATTTTCAATACCTGTCCAAGAATCTCAAAACCCATATAACTTAACACTAAATTAGCACAAACTTTAAACAAAAAAGAATAAGTATAGTTATCAGGCCTACAACCAGCCCTAGTCAGCATCCTTTTATACAGGACTAAACCTTTTTGCGGATTTTCACTCTCTACGCACCCTCTAATCACTGCATTCCAAGAAAACACATTTGGGTTTTGTAAATTATTCAAAATTTTGATACAATAATCAAGATTTCTTGATTCTGATATTGCACAAAACGAAATTAAGCGACTTGAAGCAAACCCATCTAAGATCAACCCTGTAAGGATCATTTGAGCTTGGATTTGTTTCAATTGGGAGAAAGATTTGCAGTTTTCTAGTAAAGAAAGAAGTGGGTTTGAGAGAACATAAGTGTGTGTTGTGTTCCATGAAGTAGGGTTTGACTTGTGAGTAGAGAAAGAGTGTGAGTGAAGAGAAAGACAAGAGAAGAAGGGGTTTAAGAGAGGCTTTGGGATGAAGTGATGAGATCTTACTTTGGTTACATAGTAAACTGTCATCTGTTTATGTTCGTTTTCTGTTCGTGGGAGTTGGAGAGAGAATGAGTTGAGGCGGGAAAGGCTGTCAGTAGTGGTCTAGTCGTTATTAGTTATAAGGCCTGGGTCGGCCTATTAACCGAAAAGGTCCGGATTATGGGTTAGACGATCAACCCTTGAATCAGCAGGTTGACTTGAATTTATGGGGTTTTAAAAAAAAAACAATTTTGTCTGATATTGTTCTAGATTAAAAAAATTAAAAAAAAAAACTAAAACAATATCATTTAAATAAAATAAAAATGATGATGAGATCTTTTAACCAAATTATTTAGAATACATGTTGATTGGATTATCTCTTCAGGCAATTCAAAATTAAATTCAGCTCAAGTCAAGCATTAGATTAACCTATGATTTGGATTGGTTTGAATGAGATTCGGAGATGATAATTTAATTTGATCCGGTGAATATTTAATTTATTAATCCGGTCTAGTAGATATCAAATTTAAATATTCAACATGTTCAGATTTAAAAAAAAAAATATTATAGGAAGTAAGTTATGGCTTTTGAATTAGATTATACAATACTTGATTTAAAATCCAAATTGATCTAAATTGGAAAGTAAAAATCCTTCATTTTTAATATTTAAATATTTTATTTTATTTTTATATCAAAACTAAGTTGAAAATCAAATTAATTTGATTAATTTGCTTAGATAATAACATATCTTAATAGCTATCAATTCAACTTCCTTAAATTATCTTAGTATTAATTTTTGCAGTTATAATTTAAAAGGTGAGGTTTAAAAAAATTATATAAAAAATTATAATTTATAATTTTTTTAATTAATATTTTAAAAGTTTTAACATGACCAACATAAAATTATAGCATGTTAATTAGTAAACATACACCGCAAGCCTTAAGCCTTAGTGCTTGTATTTTTTAAAAATATTTCTCAATTAAAAATATATTAAATTAATTTTTTATATATATTTTTTATTTTTAATATCAACACATCAAAATCATTCAAAAATATTTAAAATATTAGACAAATAATAACACAAAAATAAACACAAACTTCGAAACCAGAAGAAAAGGTAAAACTTGGGGGGAAAAGAACCCCGAAGAATGACAACTAGAATGATCAATGTTTTGCAATTTCAACCATTCAGAAAAGACAGGGTCGCAGGAATGGAAATCCTGAAACCGGGAAAACCGCTTGAGAATAAAAAGTCATTAAATGAGCCTAAAGAATTATCCAGGATAAATTATGGAAGGGAACTCCAAAAATTTCATCACCATCTATGATTGTATGGGGTGAATGAGAATGAGACTTAATTAGGCCCCACCAGAACCAAACTTCTTCCCAAACACAATCATCTGAAGCTTGTCATATCCGGCAAGCACACCAGCACCAGCAACAGCACGGAGGATGTTTGCACCAGCACCCTTGAAGAGGGATTTAGCACCCTCGTTCTTGAGGATCTGAGAGAATGCATCAAAGGAGCTCTTGTACTTAACAGCTTCACCAGATGTCATCATCATTCTTCTGCGGACAGTGTCAATTGGATAGGATGCAAGTCCAGCACCGTTGGTGACGACCCAACCAAGAGCAAAGCTAGCAAAGAAGCTATCCTGTAATCATCGTGTGACAAATGAAACTACATGAGAATTCACCTTGACAAATGAGATCGAAACTGTTAAACAATTTATAGCAGAATTTACTAACCTGCATCTTTCCAGTTAGGACAACTGGCTTCAAAGAATCATACATTCCAAAATACAGACCACGGTACACAATAATACCAACACATGAAATGTTAAATCCACGGTAAAGCCCAGCAATACCATCTGATTGCATAGTCTTCTTGTAGACATCAACCAAGCCATTGAATTGCCTCTCCCCTCCCTTCTTTGCAGCCTTGGAATCATTTGTAAGACGAGTTCGGGCATAATCCAAAGAATAGACAAAGAGTAGTGATGAGGAACCAGCAGCACTACCAGATGCCAAGTTACCAGCAAACCACTTCCAATAGCCATCACGGTCCTTCTTGAAGTTGAAAAGCCTCTTAAAGTAATCTTTGAATGCAAAGTTCAGGGCCTGGAGGAGGGTTCATAGAATTACTAGATAAGCACAGAAATAAAACTCAAAAGGAATGAAATAGGTTAGTAAAGCATCCAAGATGGAACAAACCTGAGTGGGGAAGTAACGGATGACATTGACAGTGTTTCCTCTCCACAATGACACCATCCCCTCATCTTTCATTGTTCTGCTGAAACAATCTCCAATTCCCTTATATGGTTCAGAGAGTCGACCAGTCTTGATCATCTCATCCTGGTTTTGGATCAAGAGCTTCACACGCTCAATGGGAGCTGCAGCAGTTTTGGACACAGTTGCAGAAACTCCACCCATAAGAAAATCAATAGCAAAGCCAGCCAAGCCTTTCTCTGATGGGGCTTGGACAAATACTGGTGAGGTAGATGATGCAATCAATGACATATCAGGGGTGGATTGGCATTCCCTTGTCATCGCATACTGGAATCCTGCATTGGAATAATTTCCATATGCAAACTGCCTTTGGTGTAAAGCAGGTCTCTGAAAGCCTTGGGAAAAGCTAGAACTGTGATGGGCCTGGCTTGCCATCTTTTGCATGACAGATGGTTGCTGGCGGCTATCAGTCATTTCCTCTCACAAATAATGAACCCCTGTTCCAAATTAAATCAAACAAACAATATTAAGGTACAACAAAACCATATCAAAGGTACCATTAAGCATATAACTCCATATGATTTTTCTGAATTCGAAGAATTTAACAAACCAAGAATTATATTTCCTCAAGCAGTATTGATAACAATACACCTTATAATTCATTAATATATACATAATAACATTATACCTTATAACAGGGTTCTTTAAGCATGGGATTTGCAAACCATTTGAACTGACAAAACTGTGCTTACATAGCTAATGTAGACAGACGAGCATACAGCACATAGGGATATGGTTATGCTTATTCCCAACAAAAATCTACCAAATTATCAAATACCACCTTTATCAGCATGTACAAATCTAACAAACTGCCAAGAACAGTCAACCAGCTTTTCAAAAGCTTCAAGTGGATAAATGGATAATCAATTTAACAAAAAGAAAATAAGTAACCGAACCATGGACTTATTATTTACAAGGAAACGCAACACCAAAAGGAGCAGCAGAAAACTGAAGCACTCAAGCTCCATAAAAAATTGATGCGACACTCCATCTGCAGTAACCCCAATAAAGTTTCTACAAAGCAAAAGCACATTAACCACAGTTGTTCTTTAAAAACAATTTCAGTCAGAAAACCGACCCCCCACAATAGCTTAGAATGCATGCATCACTCTGATTCAAGACATAAATCAGGTTTTAAGAGCAAAACCAAATCTCCAAAATCAAATAAAAAAACACCATTAACGATCGCATCATATTCTAACAATCAAATTGTCCATTCCAAACCAAGTAACACACAAGCATTCATCATTTATTCCGAAATCTAAGGAAAAAACAAATCTGTCTTATCTACACTAATCAAACATAATCTTTCTACTCTGTCCAAAATAAATTTACTGAATCAATTTCCCGAATCACATCGATCATTGATGGGATGGACACTCAACTTACCATCAGGTGGTTAGGATTATCTCATTAGGGACAAATATTTCAGAACAAATAGCAATATTCTGATCAAAATGACATAAAACAATAATCACATGCCAAAAAAAAACAACCCAGTTCGTATATCATATCAACAACTCGCCTCACTATAGATTAAAAACAAAAAAAATCAAAACTTTAAGATCCAATGAAACCAATAAAGAAAAGAGAAATATTGATATAAAAAATAAACCTGTTAGTTTAAAAATCTATGAGAAAAAGAAAAAAACTGGGCAACAGATCTAACAAAGATGCCAAGAACCAGCAAAGGAAGGGAGGGAGGGAGAGATCTAAGAGAGAAGTGAAGTGGGTTTTATATAAACATGAAGATGTTAATGCTAGACAAAGAAAACATAGACAAGTCCAAAAAACAAGGAACAAAAGACAATGAACTAAACTCAAAAATACATGAAAATCACAAGTGAACGAGTCATGCGGCGTGTCAAATGAAACGAAAGGAAAGGAAACAGCTTTAGAGAGAGAGGGAGAGAAAGGCATTGCCTTTAGATTTTGTTGGTGGTGAAGAGAGAAAGGAAGGAGTCTTGACGGTTTGAAACGGCAAGGTTGGTGAGGAGAGGCAATATGCATATTTATAAGTGGAGGGAGAGACATGGTAGCGTGGGGAGTGGGTGCATGGAATGGCAATTTCTTAGTTTGAGTGGGTTATTTTTAGTCCCTGGGCTCTTAATATGATTACAAATCAGTCCTTAATGTTTGAAAAAACTATAACTTAGTCCCTAGACTATTCTTGGTTGTTGCACATTTGTTGTTGTTTTTTTTTCCTTGACCTCAAATTTAGCATTTGACAATTTAATCCCTTATATAAAAAAAAATCAAAGTTTAGATAAAAATCAATGATGTTAATGAGATTTCTGATTTTGTTCGAGTTGTTGGACTGTTAAGTCAATTCTTAATTCATCAAGTCAATATTAGTTAATCTTAAAATGATGTTTTTTTTACAAAGTTTTTAATAAATTTCTTGAGTCAATATTAGATCTTACTTAAATTTGATGGAATCAACCGAGTTGTAATTAATCAGTTTGGTCACTTGGGTTTGATTTGATTAATATTTAAATGGTTCAAAACCAAACCTGTTTTAGACTAAATTCTAGGTTAGCAGGTTACTGGATTGACCTGTCAAGTCAGATCATGATAAGAGTTTTTACTATGGTTTGGTGGTTGACTAAAGTCTTATTTTAAAATAGGGTAGAAATTGTTTTTATAAGTATTTTTTATTTAAAAATATATCAAAATAAATATTTTTTTATTTTTTAAATTTAATTTTTAATATTAACATATCAAAATAATTCAATAACACTGAAAAAATTTGTTACAATACTAAAATATTTTAAAAATTTTAAAAGCTAGGTTAGACTGGAATGCCAAATAAATTTAATATGATATGATTATGAAAAACTCTGTATCCAACGGCAATGAAAACCTTGGTAGGTGAAGAGAGATGCATGTTTGAAAGGACAGGTCTCATTTTGGAAATGAAGAAAACATGGAAATTGTCTCTGATTTTTTATTTATTAGCTCTAGGAAATTTCTTTACTTGACCAAGGTGGATGGATTCGTGCATTTGTAGCCTACTTTCTTGACAAATTGGTGGCGGCTGTTCTACCACTGCCTGCCTCTTTATTTCAAGAATTTTCAACTTCTAGAAGAAAAACATTTTTGTTGCTGGGATGAAAAATCTTTTACTCTCATTATCATTTTTTATTGTATTTGTTGTTGTTTTGATTATAATTTGTTGACTCTTCTGCTCTTGTAATAGGAATAAATTTGGTTCAAAATAAAGGTCAAATAAATTTGGATAAATAAATATCTACTATCATATTTTTTTCTGTATATATATATATATATATATAGGTAAAAAAATTATTTCATTTATGTTTTAGATTTAGAAGAGGAAAAAAAAAAGTACATTTATTTTTGCATAAACTGAGTGTACTGGCTGCAACCAAGAATTCAACATGTGTGAACATTTGGAAAAAATTTCCAAGTCTTTTGGGCTGGCTATAAAATATGAGAAGATAAATATCTTTCAACATAATCCGCTGAGTTTAGTGGACTGAAGAATTCTTAAGAGATTGTGAAAGAATTTGCCTTGAAAATTTGGCGCCTTTATATTTGATTAGTATTGCAGACAGAAGAAACAGATAAAAACAAATCTATTTCTAGAACAATTTTGGAGTAAATTTCTATCATATTAAAACATGAAGAACAACAAAACATGTCTTCTTTGTCCTAGTCCCTGTCTCTTCTATCGCAGAATGATAACCAGATACTATCTGTAGTGTTAAGAGGTACAACGTGAGATTGCCATCTCCTGATACTTGTCCAAGTATCCACCACACCTGCGATTTAGACCTGCGCCTCCAAATGAAAATCTCAAGCATGAAAAGCACATTGCAACAAGAGCACAACATATAAGACAAAAATCAACGTGGAGAATCATGAATTAGTCAAACACAAGGGGCAACCACCATAACAAAACACTCTAGTAGCAGCGCAGTGAATGCTGGCTAAAATATGTTTATAGGATGTTAGAGCATTCAACTCAACCAAAACAAAGGGGAGAAGCCTGGAGAATACCTCACACGAACAATGAATGGGATTCCTAGATGAAGTATTTCGAAGAATACCGACATAATTCCTAGATGAAGAAGTATTTCGGAGAAGACCAACATAATGTGCACAATGAAGGTTCTTACTGTCTTACAGATCACTATTTGGCAGGAAAAGTACAACTTAAGCAGCTTAAAACTTGTATTGATGTGTAATGGCCAGTGCAAACTAGTGAAGGACAGAACACTAAAGAAAAGAAGATAGATGGGCGTTTCATTAACTGTAAATGGGAATGCTTGAAGCTTATTGATTTGGTAGACCAAAAAGAAAAAATCAACAAAGTTTCAAGCAAGAAAATATCACACCCGAGCATGGAAAGGGGGGAGGGGGTATGGTACCATTCTGTTCGAGAGTAGGATTGTAGCTTCTGTTCATGTAGTTATTACTAGCAAATTAAACATTTTACAAGTCATATGAACAACCATTAAGTCGTAAAAGGAATGCATTAAAAGAAGACGAGCAGTTAAAAGCTTCTGCACATTTTACAAGTCATATCGAACATTCCTAAGGTTAATCTAAGGCAATATATGTGGTACATGATATTAGGTATCATGTACATAATGCTATAGATATTGCATGAAAGTCATACAAGATACCAGGAGTAAACTGTCAATCCATCTGTAAAGAAGCTATTGAGGCCTGCTCAGATCAATTGGATCTCTTCCTTGCACTCCATCAATACCAAGGCAAGCAGGGTCGAATGATGGTTCCGAACTCCTAAAATCCATTTCCAGTTGCTTCTGCCTCAGTTGCAAAGCACTCTGCTCATTCTCCAGTTTCCTCCACTCATTCTCCAGCCTCAACCTCTCGAACTCCTTGTCTTTCTTGCTGCAGTATCTCAACCACTTGAACCGTTGTTTCTCAAGTTCAAAAGTTTGTGCCTGGATGCTTACCCTTTGCTCTAGGAGTTGCAACCTCTGCTTCTTAATCCACTCCTTTCTCTCCCATGGTGACACTGCAGGGTCTTGAAAAATCGCTGCCATTTCAACATCAAAACTATTTCGCCCATCTGATTGAGACCAAAGATGGGCATGCTCATCATTCACTCGCCCCTCACACAACTGGCCTACCCTCTCGCCGTCCTCATCCGCATTATTATTTTCTTCATTATCTGATTCACCATCATCATCATCACCATCGTCACTGTCACCATTTCCCTCGGCTTCATCCTCCCCTGACCCATTATTATCTTTCAAGCTCCTCTCAAGGGGTAATGAACAACCTTGTAGATCAAGATCCTGGCAATTGGGTATTCTTTGCCCATTATGGTAAGCACACATTTCCTTATAAAACAAATGTTTTGAGCCCAATATCTTTCTGACATCATCCTTTGCCTTGGCTGAAAGATGAGGCATTGAATCCATAAGAACAGGGTTCTCCACCACTCTACAAGTAGTTCCCCTCCCAAGAATCTCGTTCAGCCTCTTGTACCTCTTATTCAGATCATTGAACTTATCCTCACACTGTTGTGGCGAAACATGACAGCCCTTGCTAATCATTAGCTTCGACACCATTTTCCATTTACCTTTCTTCTGCAAAAGCCCAGATTTTCTCTTAAGCCCCTCAACAGCATTAAGTGTACCATCATCACCCACACAAGCAACCACTGCAATAAGAAGCCTAACGACATTATCTGTCCATTTCATTCGCTGCCATGGAGATCCCTTTTTTCCCTTAACACCAGTAGAATTCTCACCATTCCCATCTTCCATAAAACTCTGGTCATCATCTTCGCTCGCATTGCCACTGCTTGCACAATTAAAAGGACTAACAGCTTTTCCTTTACCAAAATTCGCTGAATATACTTTTGATGGTGTACCTTTCACTTCCGTTAGCCCAATTGGTTGGTGATCATTATCAAAACAACCCACTAAGTTCACCTGATGTTGGTGCGCTAAGGAGGGATGACCTAACTGGGATTGTTGGTGTCTATGAATCGGGGACTCAAGGTCTAACAAACCACTATTTGGACCTGACAAAAAACGACCTCCCAAACCCGAATTATCCATGGCAACACACTTAATCCTTGAATTCCAAAATCCTAATGAACCAAAATTTCAAATTTCATATACTCCAATGCTCATGAAAGCAATCACTCCACTAATAACTACGCGGATCATCCGAACCAAGTTTCCATTATCAGAAACTTAACAGCCAAAGAAAACAAAACCCCCAAAAAATCCCACTTTCCCCCATTTTCCCTCATTTTCTCACCAAGCAAACAAAAGGGTCGCCATAGAAACCTCAAAACCCAACAAAAACCCCACCAATCCAATCCATATTAGAATGAGTACTAATCATCCAAAACCACCCTCCAAGCTCAATCTCTAATATTACTCAAAAACCCAGTATTCCTAAAGCTGCAAATATACAAAAAAAAGGTAACTTTATAATCAAAATCAAGTAAACAACCCAACAAGATCCAATCTTTTCTATTCCAAGCAATAGAGGTTGAAACTTTCCTTATTAAATTATTAAAAAATGGATATTTTTTCATTAACTAAAGCTAAAAAACACAGTACAAATGAAACTATACTATATGATTGTTAAAAAAAAAAGGCGTTATTTTTCAAGCTTACCCTTTTAGTGATCCACAATGGAGGGTGCACTGTGGGAGAGGGAGAGAGGGAGAGCGCTTTATTTTTTTTCTTTTTTTTTATGAGAGAGAGAGAGAGAGCGCTTTGAATAGATGGGTTTTAGAGAGAGACAGAGAGACAGGGAGGGTTTTGAGAGAATATACTTAGATATGCCACGTGTAGAGATGTTGTTGTCGGTGAAAAGGTTGCTGGCTACAGACAAGGAATGTTGTTAATTCCGAAGTATCGAACAGGTCTAACAAAAGGGACAAATTCAATTTTCACCCTTAAAGTTTATGTTTTGTCTGAATTTAGCTCCACAACTTTGTTTTGTCTCAATTTTCCCTTTCAAGTTTGAAACTTTTTTTCATTTTTCTCCTTTTTTTGGTCTCCATTTAGTACATTGGCAAAATTGAAGAGATGACACTATTCGAATAATCTAACATAAACTTTTATTCTACACCATGTAGCATTAAAAAGTTTTAGGATTAAATAAATTTTATTTTATAGTATAGTAGTAGCACTTTCCCTAAAAAATTACAGTAGTAGCACCATCAACTAGTATTCTTTTTAAATTAGAATTATTGAAATATAATTATAATGATATTTACTTATATTAGGAAATTAAATTGTTTTATGATTTTTTAAGTAAAAATATTTATTTATTAAATCATATTTATATTTTTTAATGGGATGATATTATCTAACCAATTAATGTTAAAAATCAAAATTAAATATCTTTTTAAATGATTTTAATGATACATTTTGTACTTATAACAATCTATCGATCAACAAATTAATGCATTGAGTTTTTTTAATAAAAATATGTTATTTTGAACATAATTATTTAAAAAAAATAATATTGTTTTGAATAAAAAAAATCATCTTATTATTTAAGTTTAATTAAGTCAAATCTTTAAATAATTCAAAAACAAAAATAAATTTAACTCGAGTCAAGCTAGACCTCGGATTGATGGGCCATCAAGTTGAAGGGGTTGGCCCGGATAACTATAGTCCCTGGTTCATTAGTGTTATTGAATAATCTAAATAATGATTGAAGAGTATAGAATCAGGCCTCCTCAACTCTACCTGTTTCATGCCTTTTCTGCTACCAATGCTTGAGCCCTGATTGTTAGTTAGGAACTACAAAGACAAAACCTCATGACAAAGGGAGCTTTGATTGAACTTATGTCAAGCACGAAATGCAGAAATGACATACAATGAAAGGTATTGACTATGTTTTATTTGAAGCAAGTTACAAAGTAACAGCTGCAGAAAGCAGCAATTGGGACAGAAGCCATGATTCCATCTCTGTGCTAGCAAGTAAACAGTTTTACAGTGCTTTATACGAAGAGGTTACACATAAGACTGCAACAAAAGAGAAGAACAGACCACACTAAGAGATGAAGCAGCCATGCAAGCACCAGCAAGCCAAGGAGGTAACCGAATTACTTTGAAAGGGTACAGAATTCCAGCAGCAAAAGGCAAGCTAATCATGTTGTAGCCAAGTTTCCAGAAGCAACTAATCCAAATTCGGGATATGGTCTTTCGCGATAGGTCTAGGGCTGCAACTACGTCTTTCAGTTGCTTTTGATGAGAAGTATAGCAGCTGTAATCCACACCAACTCAACATGAACTCCACACAAGTAATCCTTAATATGTGCATACAATGGAGAGAGTGGATGCTGATACAAGCTGCATGCAACCCTTTTGTTCGAATTAATATATAGCGATAGGTCTAGGGCTGCAACTACGTCTTTCAGTTGCTTTTGATGAGAAGTATAGCAGCTGTAATCCACACCAACTCAACATGAACTCCACACAAGTAATCCTTAATATGTGCATACAATGGAGAGAGTGGATGCTGATACAAGCTGCATGCAACCCTTTTGTTCGAATTAATATATAGCAGAGTAGACAACAGAAGAAAGCGGTGGTTCTGATTTAAGAGAAGGTTTTAACATGTAATAGGAAAAGACTTTAACTAGGGACACAGGAGGAGCCAGTTTCCTGTTTGAGGAAGTAGCTTGCTTCTTTGGTCGGAAAAATTACGCAATTAGCATATAAATTTAAAAAAAATAGATGAATTGCACAACTTTTCTTCCTGCGGTTCAGAGCTGCTATAATTAATGGATATCACGGTTTAGATCATGAAAACAATTCATTATTAATCACAACAATTAAATTACAATTCTCATATAGAGTAATATAAATTATTTTTTATACCTCACCTAATAATTTAAATTTTTTAATTAAATTGATTTTTTAATATCGTATCAGAGTTTTATAATCAAACAATTACAAGTTCGACTCTCATTATTTTTATTTATTTGATAAAAAATTAAATATAAAATAATATAAACATGTATAACTTTTAAATTCAAATAGCTAATGAAAAAAAAATTGCTATAATAATAAAAATTATATTTTAAAAATTAACTTAACAATTTAAATTTTTAAAATGAATTGGAATTAAAAAAGCAAAAAATCCTGGAGAGAAAAAGAGGTATAGAGCTAAGAAAGTAGGCTGACAGGCCACAGGATAATAAAAAGAAAAGTTGACTCGACCTCGGGACTGCATATGGAAGCGAAGGAGTGGAATTTTTTCAAGAAAATAAAAGGAAATTAAAATAATTAATTTTAAAAAATATAAATTAATGGTTAAGTTTCTGAATTTATTTTTTAGAAATCACCGGTTTGTATTCTATAAACCTTAAAGTAATTAAAAATTTATTTAATTATTAACTTTAATATTTATAAAATTAATCAAGTTATATATAATCTTCTCTTCTATATCCATGTTAATTGAAAAATAAAATAAAATAAAAAAAGTCAGTTATGGACAGAGAAAGAAGGGACAGAAGGGAGTAAATACCAATGTCATGGAAAATTGACAGAAGGGGTCGCGTTGTTCGGCTTAAGAGAGAAGAAGAGCATCTATGTGGAAATTTAATAGCATGACACGCTTTCCGAGGTAACATTTATTAAAATGTTGTCTTTTTAAAATACTACAAGTTAAAGCGTTCTATTTCATTAAAAAAAAATTAAAATTGTATTATTCTGTTAAATGTTTTTAATTACTGTGCTAATCTTTGTTTATATAATTTTTCCCAGCCAGCCAGCCAGCCAGCTCTCTCTTGTTTTTTAATCCTGCTGAGCTTCCCACCTTGAACTTGTTTCCTTCTTGATTCCATGAAAACCTTAACTACCACTAAACAGGAACTACTGCAGTTTCTTTATTGCAAATTGACTGACTATTTGTCTCTGATATGGATTTCCTTGAATTAAAACAGTGTCTAATGAGGTAGGATTGTCATCAAATAAATGTCTTGTTACTTTTGTTGTGATCCAACTCAATAATTGACCTAGAAAATAACTTGGATTATTAAATCATGAGGTCATTAACAGCTCATTGAATTAATTCAGGTTTAATATTAATTTGATTAGAGTTAAACTAAACTTGATTATGTCAATTAAATCACTAAAAGTTTAATTGGTAAACTGCATGAAAGTCTTTTCCCGATGCAACTTGAATCCAGACATAAATTAGGTTCTGGATAACAGATTTCCTAAATCAATCCATCTAAGTTGGGCCAAATTTAACGTCTGTGCTTGCTACTTTATCTTGCTCTCTCTCACAGTACTTTGGATGCTAATCTATTTGCTTTTTTCTCTGGAAAAGATCACAAGCAGCAACACCTCCTCTTTCACATAAAAGGAAGGGCACAGTTATGATCTGGGTAGGTAAAAGAAAGCATAAACTTCCAAATGATACATGCCATTGCCATGCTATATATGTTCCCAATGAATTTCACATTATGGATTTGGTAATTTTTCCAATGCATACACTAAATATAAATTAGAAAGTAGAATTGACATTTCCTTCATTCTGTTTATTGCAACTGCCAAGTAGGAAGACCGCAAATGGGCATAGTGGATGGACCACTCTAGTCAAATCTCATTCAAATCTTCCAATCCTTTTTTGCTCTAGTGTATTAGTTCCTGAGATCAAGACAAATTTATTGTGTATATACCAAGGGCATGCAAATGTTTATAATCACAGCAATCAGAGCAATGGTAGATACAGATAAAGACTAAAAACTAGCTAACATGAGATTGTCAAATATCGTGCAATGAGTTTTCCTTCAAGAGGCTCTATCTCTAACACGCAAAGGCTTCTTATAAGACTGCAACATGAGAGAAGAACAAACCACGCTAAGTGATGAAGCAGCCATACAAGCACCAGCAAGCCAAGGTGGCAACCGAATTCCAGTGAACGGGTATAGGATACCAGCAGCAATAGGCATGCCGAGTATGTTATAGCCAAGAGCCCATACATAGTTTAGCCGTATCCGGGACATGGTTTTTCTTGATAAATCGATGGCTGTAACTACGTCTTCTAAGTTGCTTTTGATGAGAACTATATCAGCAGCTTCTATGGCCACATCAGTGCCGGCACCAATTGCCATCCCAACATCAGCTGCAACTAGAGCTGGCGAGTCGTTTATTCCATCTCCCACCATTGCTACAGTCATTCCTTTTCCCTGCATTCAGTTTACAAATTTATGCAATTTGAACACCAGTAAGAAATCAGTTCACACCCAACCCAACCCTATTGCTGTTCAATCAAAATGCAAAAGAATGACTAAAAAACAGAACCGCTCAGACTCCTTTTAAAATTACATTAGCTGCCAATTCTGGAAGTTAAAACTCAAAAAAGTTTCATGTCGTCGTCTTGCCCTGGGACTCATCTAGGATTTCATCCAATGTAAACCGTTTAACATTTTTTTTCATACCATAATACCTTCAATATATAAAGGGATGGGCATTTGCATGTTTCCTTGAATGTCACCATCCTCATAAGATTAGTAAAGGTTAATCATTATTCAAAGCTCCAGTTCATTAACACATAACAGCACGTCACAAATTTTTATTTGCCTACTTCTCTGTTTATTTTCTTGCATTGGAAAGTAAGCATACCTGTAAATCTTTAATCCTGTCAGCCTTTCCTAATGGATCTGTTTCAGCAAACACCTTCTCAATCCCAACCTCCTTAGCAATGGCACTTGCTGTAGCCCAGTTATCACCAGTCACCATGATGCTTGAGATGCCCATGGAACGAAGAAAAGATATGACACACTCAGCCTCTGGCTTCACTGGATCAGTCACAGCAAAAGCTCCAGCAACCCCTCCGTCTATGGCTACTAGCACACATGTTCTAGCTAATTGCTCATGTTCTCGAATGTAGTTCTCAACCTCAGAACCAACTGAGACATTACAAGCCTGCATGAGCCTCCTGTTCCCAACCAAAACATTTCTGTCACCCACTTTTCCACTCACCCCAGCTCCAGTGTGCACTTCAAAGTCCTTAACCTCTGCAATATATTCTGCATTAGGAGCAATCTTCTGGCGCAGCCTCTTAGCATGCTTCACCACAGCTTTTGCTATTGGATGTTCACTATTTGCCTGAGGATATGGATGGGGAAATAAAAATAAGCTATCTTCCCCAACATGTTATGAGTATGATTTCAGTATCTAAATATATCAATGATTGTTCAAGAAAACAATAACTATTCATATTTCTTAATACTTTAGAAATGGAAACTAATCTTATTTTTCAGACAGCATTATTCCTTCCCGCCCCATGGTAAACCAAGCTGTTTATTAAAGTGGCTTCTCGAACCTTTTTTTTATGAAAATCAAGATGTTTTTATGAAAATCAAGATGTATCTAAATCCTATAGTTTTGATATCAGAACAATGCTCGAGATACAGATGCCCACCTCTGCAGCAGTAACCATGTCACAAAATTCCTCCATTGAGAAACTGGAAAAGAGCACAGCACTAACTACCTCTGGTTTTCCAACTGTTAATGTCCCTGTCTTGTCAAAGACAACCGTTTTCACCTGGAGGACAGTAACAGCATGATCAGTTACAAGAGATATTGAAGTCGGCAATTGACTTTGTCCCTAGTGAATATGAAATGTATTTGTGAAATCTACTCTTGCCTAATGTAAAAAATGGCCAAGAAATTGCTTCATGGGAAACAAATCTACCACGGATAAGGCTTGCTAAGTTCTCATAACAGCAAAGGAGCCCATGCATTAAACCCAATTTCTGACAACAGAGATGAAGGTTTATCAGAAAAGTTGCCATACCTTGTGTGCCTTTTGAAGTGCATTTCCGCCTTTGATGAGCACACCTTGAGAAGCACCCTTTCCAGTGGCAACCATGACTGCTGTTGGTGTTGCCAGACCTAGAGCACACGGGCAAGCAACTACCAGTACTGAAATACCAAACTGCAGTGCAAGCTCAAATCCGTCCATTGCTTTGGGTATCCAATGTTTTGGGTAAAGACCAGCTTCTCCAGGTATAAACCATCCCAGCCATGTAATAAATGCTGCAATAACAACCTGAAATGGCATTTCCAAGATACATAAAAATTGGAATGTTCTGCATTCCCAGTCATCCCATATAATTAAAAAAAAAAAACAGTATTGAAACATGTGCAAGAGTGAAAAGATCAGAAGGTGCCTTGCCCTCACAATTATTATATGTACAAATGGATGCCTTATATCATGAAAGTGCAAGACCTCGGAAAGAAAAGAATATAAAGAGAGAACTAGATGAAAACACACACAAAAGGAAGGAGGGAGAGGGAGAGAACTCTTCAAGAAAATCAATTAAGCCTCAGAAAAAGACAGATAGAGAGACAGAGAGAAACTCGCTCCATTTTCTAGAATGATGCATCTCCCTCCTAGTCAGACAGCAAAGTCTATTATTTTTAAATTACTTAAGATTTTTACTGATTCAAGCAATAGCAAACTTTTTTGTAAAGCATGTGGAGTGTGTCATCTCATAAAAGACCTAATAACCAAACATTAATTAGGAAATCAAACGAAGGATATAACGAACTCACTGTAGGAACAAAAATCTTGGAGATTCGGTCAGCTAGTTTCTGAACAGGGGCCCTGGAAAGCTGAGCAGCTTCAACAAGTTGAACAATTTGGGAAAGTGCAGTTTCTGATCCAACATGAGTAGCCCTGACCAGTAAGCACCCATTCTCATTCATGGTCCCGCCAATCACCTGTTAACAATTGAAACAGAAATTCCTGGCTGAGCCTTCTGAATTGTACAAATGCTGCATATAAAATCTATGTGAACAACAGATGAATTGCAGTGTTATACCTTGTCTCCAGGTCTTTTAGCAATGGGCCTTGCCTCCCCTGTGATCATACTCTCATTCACATAGCTTTGACCATCCATAACAATCCCATCAACAGGGACCTTTTCCCCTGGAACAATCTTAATCATGTCATTCCTTTGTATCAGTTCAGTACTAATGTCCATCTCTGAGACAACATTTCCATCACTGTCTACTGTTACCAAATGAGCTGTATCAGGAGCGAGTTCAGTCAGCTTTGCTAAAGCATCTGAAGTCTTGCCTTTAGCCACAACCTCCAAATATTTTCCCAAAAGAATAAACGATATCAACATGGCACTAGTCTCAAAGAAATCTTGCCCTTCAAATGTATCTGACGTTATAGCTTTTATCACCATGTACACAGAATAGAAGTAAGCTGCATTAGTGCCTAGTGCAACTAAAACATCCATGTTAGCAGATTTCCGCCTCAAAGCATGGTATGATCCCACATAAAACCTGAAAATAACATCAATAGTAAAGATTTTAACAGGCTGAATTTCACTTATCAAAGACAGAAAATGTAGAAGTAAAAATAAAATTGATGAACATAAAGGTAACGCTTATTTCAGTACCTTCGGCCAACAATGAACTGCACTGGTGTACAAAGGATCAACCTGAGAAGCATCCCAACTGTGAGCATGTTGTGAATCCTGTATTCTAACCAGTTACCATAAGGATGAAGCATTGGGAGTACCATGGAGAATACAAGTACTGGAACAGAGAAAAGGCAACACAACAAAAATTGGTTTCTATACATCCGAACTTCTTGTAGTTGCTCTGTTTCTCTTCTTCTTGGAGGAACGTATAATTCTGCGTGGTAAATGTTGGGACCAGATGATGCATCTCCAATGCGCTGTATAATAGATCTTGGGCCAATGAGATCTGGATCATAGCAAACAGTTACCTTATGTTCAGCTAAGTCCACTTCAACATGATTCACACCTGGTGTGGACTCAAGACAGGATTGGATCATGCTACCATCTTCTGCAAAATTAAATCCTTCAACTTTAAGGTGCACCTTGTTCATGTCATTCCCAGAACTGATGAGCTCAGCTCCAAAGCCAGCATCTTGTACTGCTTCAAGAATGCCGTCTGTATCAATGAGGTTTGGGTCAAAGTGGACCTTTGCTTCTTCAAGAGCTAGACCCACCACTGCTTTTTTAACTCCATCAGCCATTAGAAGGACACGTTCAACAGACTCAGAGCAGCTGGTGCACATCATTCCTTTAATCCTAAGCCGGCATACTTCTATATCATGCTCTGGAAATTCATCAACAGGAAATCCAGCATCTTCTATAGTTTCCTTGATTTTATTAACCTAAAGACATTAAAAAAAATCATAAAATTGCTACTCATCAACAGGAGAAAAATACCATACAAATTAGTACCAACAAAAAATTCAAACTAGCTATCTCAAATCTGAAATCAAACAAATATCACAGAGTCCACCACATGTGCCTTTTCATCCACATTTGACAAGTATAAATAATCGAAACAAAACAACTCTAAAACATACATAGACATACTTATTCTAACAGGACAAAAGAAACATGACTAACAATAAGCTTATACAAGTTTTCCAAGCTGACTTACATCAACAAGCTCAGGCACATAAGTGATAGCAGCACGGCCATCAAGGGGCGATATTACAGCACTTTCAACCCCATGAACCTCTCCCAACATAGATTCTATAGACGTCGAGCACGATGTGCACTTGATTTCCCCTATTTTGAACTTAACAGTTCTGACCTTCTTATCTCCTTTATCAGGGAAGACAGTAATTGCAACATCCTCCGACGGCTTCAAAAAAGGTGCCTTCAGATCATCATCTGTTTTCCCGTTGATTTTCATTTCACCATCCGAGCCCATATCTGCTAAATCAGAAAAATAAAAACACTAATTTTGCACTGTTTAATCCAAATTTTTTTTAAAAAAATCAATCAATCAACCCCCATGATTGAAACTTTAACAGGATCACAAATACAAAAAAAAAATATTTCTAATTTACCAAAATAAATCCATAACTTATTGAAATCGAATCATTTCAACACAAAAAATATTAAAAAAATCAAGTTCTCCAAGTCAACAGAAAGGCGGGGAAGGAGAGGAAAAGGTCCTTACTTTATTGAAGAAATCGATCGTTCTCAAAGGGGGAATTTAGGGATCACGATTTGATGATTAGGGTTTTGTTGATTTTGATTGAGATGAGATACGTGTAAAACGTCGGCAGGAGGCGGGAGAGAGGGAGAGAGAGAGGGTTGCGTTGCGCGAGAAAGTTCTGTGCTTAGGGCGTTTGTGGGTTTTTTAAAGTTTTTGAATTTTTGAAATCTTAACGGTTTATATAAAGCCTTCCCACCCGGTCTAGACTGACCCACTTGGCACTGTATAATTGGTGGATGGACTGCAAGTGGAGAAAATGGTTTTCCCTTGTGTTTTTGAGAGCATT
>Ga0325403_1000899_pt1 | contig 23306 bp, 14 predicted proteins | sample PopdelMetagenome_19_FD_205665 | JGI IMG/M metagenome (GOLD analysis project Ga0325403, IMG submission 205665) | Populus deltoides microbial communities from Bellville, Georgia, United States - Xylem-PdKOR-R4 | ecosystem: Host-associated > Plants > Phyllosphere > Stem > Wood/Secondary xylem... | reverse complement strand
AATAATGTGAATTCAGGGCCCACCTGATATCGAAGGTATCTTATTTGTGCATTAAGTTTGGTTGACTCCACAGAAGACCTAGTTCACTGACTCTAGTTTAAACTTGGCTAAATATTTATTACAGCTCCGGCTAGTTAGGTAGGTATTAGTATTACTACATAAATCCAAAGTTCCCCATCCATTGCCCATGTGAATGCAAAGCTCAGTCATAGCGATCCAACTCCCCTATTTTGAATCTATTCATGTCTGACAATCTCCATCCACTATAATGTCTTCATCTTACAAAAGCAGTTGGAAGCTGCTTATCAGGGAAGTTGTTGCTTTTACCCCACAACTCTCTGGTTGTTGAGCAGCTAACAGCAGGCAAGACGAACCTTTTAACTACCGCTATGAAATTATTGATGAATTATTTTTTAGTGGTAATGTCAAATGATAACAGCGATGGATTTCTGTCGGCAATTTCCAATGTAATTTCTTACATGAAAAATTCGGTCCGTAATTAAAGATGAAATCTCCACCACAATAAAATAAATTAAAAAATAAAATAAATAGTATGTCAATGATTTCATTCTTAATATAACACGTCATTATTTTTCAACGGATTGACCTGCAGTATTTTTCATTACAATATTTATCAGTAAAATTAAAAATGCTATAACCGACATTAACCCCATTCTCCTCTTTTCTTCTTCTTCTTCTTCTTCCTCTTGAACTACAAATCAAAACAACAACTCCACCCACCTATTTTGCCATAAATCTAGGCCTTATTATTATAAATTCGGTCACCCAACACATTACAGTGCTAACATCATTGTCTTGGTACTATTTTTTTCTAAATATTACCTATACCAAGTAAGCAAACTTATCCATTTATGTTTTAAAATAATGTATTAATATTTTTCTCTGGTATTGCTTGTATATTTAAGTATTTTACAATCTTTTCATATAGAATTAAAATTTGATTTGTATATAAGAGTTTGTTTGTAATTTGATGAAATTTATTTAGTAACTTATGTGTATTATAAATAACTATCATTTTTTGTTAATTTTATTGTTATGTTGGAGATTTTGGGGAAATTATTTTTTTATGGAATTGATAAAAGTTAAATTATAATAATTTAGATTGAATAAGTTTGAATTAAAAAAAATGATAGATAATTAGTTGGGTACCAATTAATTATTGTTAGTTGGATTTATTTAGTTAATATTTTGACATATCATTACATTTTTATACAAAAATAATAATTGGTTATTACACTGTGAATTCATTTTTAATTACCAAAGTTGAATTTTAAATTAATTGTTATATTATTTAGAAATGTTGTCATCATTATTCTATATAGGTTTCCTAAGTAATGGATGATCATTTTTAGATGTATCAAGATTCACATCAAAAGTTGTATAAGGAGGATTATTGTAAAGGGATTGAGGGTTTTATTAATTTCACACTTTTAAATTCAAAGAATATTAGTTAAAGCGAAATTAGATGTCCATGTGTGGAGTGTAAAAATAAAAATTTCTGCCAATTAGATGTAGAGTTGATGCATCTTCTTAAAAAAGGTTTATTGAGAAATACTTATGTTAGTTTGCATACAAAGAACTCTATATTCCTTACAAGACCATGTTAGAAATGATTGTTGGCTCAACATCTAGTTCTAACAACATACATAAAATTATATATGATAATAATAATCGTTATAGGAGTATGGTGATGTATGTAATAGAACTAAATCATAGTTATTCATGTGAAGGTTCACATGTAGATGAAGAACCAAATATAGATGCAACTAGGTTTCTTGAATTTCTAAAAGATTCTGATTAACCATTATGAGATGGATGCACAAATCACAGTAAATTATCAGTCATTGCACGAGTGTTTACCGTCAACTTTGATTATGTTATGAGCAAGGCTGGTTATGATAGCATAATTAAATGAGTAAAAAGCATTTTACCTTAAGGAAATAGGCTGAAAAAGAACTTCTATACTGCAAAATTCATGATGAAATCCTTTGGCACAGGATACCAAAAAATAGATATGTGCCAAATTTCTACATGTTGTAATATGGTAAAGATATAAATTCAACCGAGTGCAAAACCTGTGGGCATGCTCTGTATAAACCCAATATGAGTAGGGGAAGGACACTTGTTGCATATAAAAAAATAAGACACTTCTTAATCACTCCTAGGATACAAAGGTTACTTATATCTCAGGAATACATCTAAGCATATGACATGGTATCATTCACATGATACGAAGGATGGAGTCATGGTGCACCCTTGTAATGATGAAGCTTGTAAACAGTTTAATAGGGTGCATCCTTAGTTTTCAATGGAACCACGAAACATGTATCTTGATTTGTGTAAAAATAGATTTAATCCATTTAAGTCATTTGTTGCACCATATTTTGTTAACCAGTCATACTAACAGTTTATAATTTGGCCCTGGAGATGTATATGAGGCCAAAATCCATGTTATTATCTACAATCATACTTGATCTTACAGTCTAGTTAGGAATATAGATGTTTGTCTTAAATCATTGATTGATGGGTTTAAATAGTTATTGTTATTTAGAGCTTTGATATATGATGTCCTAAGGAAATATAATTATCAAATGAAGATAGCTTTGAAGTGGACTATAAATAATTTTCCCGTGTATGAGATGGTTTCAAGATGGAGCACACATGAAAAATTAGCATCTTCATATTGTATGGAAAACAATAAGACCTTTACCTTAACAAATGGTGTTAAAACTTCTTTTTTTATTGCCACTGAAGGTTCTTGTCAAGTTATCATTGATACAAAAAGAAAAAAAAAGACTTCTTAAAAGGTAAAGCTAAAAGGGATGTTGCACCTCTGGTACTATTGGGTGAAGAATTGTATAATGTAGTCTCATAGTATGAGAACATTGTATTTGGTTTTCAATTCGATAAATAAAAGCTTCTTGGTTTTGATGTGATTCATAATTGAGTAAAGCGGAGTATTTTTTTAGGAGCTTTCTTATTGAAAGACTAATGTCATCTACTATAATTTGGATGTCATGCATATTTAGAAGAATGTATTTGAAAATATTTTTTAACAAAATAATAAACATCAAAAGGGAAAGAAAGGGACAATATCAAAGCTAGAATGAATATAACTTTGTTTTGTGACCGTCAAAATATAAAGTTGCTTAATGATAAGGTACGTGTGACAAAGCATAAAACCACCTTTTTCTTAGATAAAAATATGATTTATTGTTCATGAATGGTTTAAGAGTTTGCGATTTCCTGATAGATATGCTTTGAACATAGTTAAATTAGTGAATTTAGAGGAATACAGATTGTATGAAATGAAAAGTCATGACTGCCATGTGTTTATACAAACACTCATTCCAATTGCATATAGGGATTCATTGCTAAAAAGGATATGATATGCACTCAAGAAGATTAGTTATTTTTTTAGAGATTTTTGCTCGAACAAGTTATGTTCACAACTTATAGAGCAACTTGAAAGGAACATCATTAAGACAATCTATAAACTTTAGATAATCTTCCATCTTTTTTTTTTACTCCATAGAGCATTTGTCTATACATTTAGCATATAAAGTGAAAGTTGAATGGCTTGTGCAATACAAATAGATGTATCCTATTGAAATGTTAGAGACTTCATGCATTATAAGTGTGTAATGTGTTTTTTAAAACTTTTGGTCATTCAATCTATACATATTTATCTTAATACATATATTTGTTCAACCTCAAGAAAAAAACTAAAAACAAAAAGCATGTTGAGGCTTCGATATGCGAGACTTATATTGTTTAAGAGATTTCAATATTTATCTTATATTATTTTGAACCACATATGAGAATAATAATCAATCATGTTCCAAGACATAATGATGATGGTGAATTTTCTTCTAGTGATAATTTTTCAATACTTTTCGATCCTAATCGACCATTGTCAAATAATGTAGTTTCGATAAGATATTTGAAAAACATCGAATTTAGACAAACAAATAATTATATGCTATTTAACTATGATGAATTAAGACCTTTTGTTTAGCAAGTCAATTTTACAATTTTAATGAACGATTATTTTCTCTTGTATTTTCATTTATGCTAAATGATCACTAACTTCTTTATAGGCATTATCGTAATTTTTTGTTATTCTAAAATTTGTATCTGACTAAAACTCAAATTTTCCAAATACAAGATGAAATATTCACCACATGGTTTAAAACACAAGTATGCAATAATTTATAAGTGCAACAAAAATACATTGACTTTACTCTCTCTTTTTCAATTGTTCATGGTTGTTATCTTTAAATAGGTATACAACATGAGAAGTAATGCTAAAAGTTTGAAATTACCATCATGGTTATAACATATATTTCATCAATGCATATGTCTTTCATACTAAAGATTATAATATCATGGTTTATATTAAGGGATCAAATTCTAATAATTTTGAAGTTGATTATTATGGCAAATTAAAAGAGATCATTCAACTGTAATATTATAGGACATAAAATTTAGACCTTTTTATTCAAGTGTTATTGGTATGATACTGATAGAGAAATTAGGCTAAATCCTCATCATGGTTTTGTCAAAGTCAATAAAAAAAATATTAGACTTAGGAACATCAACAATGTTTTTGTATTTGCCAAACAATGCCAACAAGTGTATTATAATTACACTCCTTCCTTTAGAAATGATCATAATAAAAATAATCGGTTATTCATTATGAAAACTAAACCTATGAGTCATATCCAAGTTGTTCATGATGGTAATGAGAAAGTAACTAGGGGAGAAGATATATTTCAACTAGATGAGTTAGTTGATCTTTATTGAGTTATTTCATCTACTAAGTTAGAAGAAGATTTAAATTTTCTTGTAGCGGAGAATACTTATGTTCATTTTGATCTTGACGAGTTAAATGATATATTGAGTACAATTGAAAATACAGAAGTTGATAAAGATGAAATAATCGAACAATTTAAGTTCAACAAAGAAGAAGATGGACATGAAGATGATAGAGATTTAGACTAAAGAGTGGATCTGAACTGATTTTAGTTGTAAAATATCATTATGCAATAACATATTTATTGTCATTGTATAACGCGTTGCACTTTTTACATTTATTAAGGATTTATTATTGTTGTTGTTGAATAAGTTATGAATACACATGTTACTACTGCTTAATTAGATTTGATAGGGATTATATCCAATATATATAAAAAAATAAATTACAATAAATTTACTGATGAAATCACTAATAAATAACATTAATAAATTATTAACTAACTATCATTTAATAAATCTTCAAATATAACTTCATTGATGGACTCATCGGTAAACAATAAATTCATCGGAGAATTACAGAGAGTTTAGGGAAGGATTTAACAATTTTAATTTATCGACAGATTTACCAATATAAGTTAATAACTTTGGAGAATTACAGAGAGTTTGGGTAAGAATTTAGAAAGTTTAATTTACCAATGAAAGTTAAAAACATCAGAGAATTATAGAGAGCTTGGGCAAGAATTCAAATGGTTTACTTCACTAACAGATTTATCGACAAATGAAAATTCATTGGTGAATTTAGGGATGTTCAAAAGAATTCTGAATTTTTTTAAATTACTTATGAATTTACTTACGACTTTAAACTCTTATATCAGTTAACCTGTTAGTGATGTGGTGACGTGGTTAATGATCAAAGGACTCACCGATGAAAATTTTTATTGGTGATGTTTAAACCTAGATATATCAAGGCAATCCTTAACTTTTCCCCATTTCCCTTACAATCTCATCTTTCTACCCTTCTATCCTCTCTCTCTCTCTCTCTCCCCTCTCACAATATGTATTACTTTTCCTTTTTTATTTATTTCACTTCAGAATTTTCTTGAAGATTCTTAATTATTAAAGTTTAGGTATTTTCTTGTTTTTAATTATTTTAGTTTATGTTGAAACATGTTTAGTTTCATGATTTTGTTTATGTGATCTTTACAGTGGTATGACACTCATAGATTGGCTTCAAAATGCTTTCTTATTATACCATGATATTAAATGATGATATATAGGATGAGAAATGGAACTTGTTAAATTTAAATGGTAACATAACTTAGTTTATTTAATTTTTTATTGCATGGAAAAAAGTAGTTGGTGTTACTTTAATCGAGCATTTTTATTATTAAAATTGCGTTGAACATTATGGTACATGGATGCCATCCTTTTTTCTAGATGTACTAATTTATATGGTGGTAATCTTACAATCATCTTGAAAATGTGCAAACATTATTGGTTCACCGGTTAATACTTTAGACTCTGCCTTTTTTCTATATAAAAAAAGGTGACTATTGATGTAGAAATGGGTTCTTATGATTCTATTGTTTCTAAATCACTTGTGTGCTCAACGGATTGTGTTATCATTTTTTTTATTTTCAGTACTTTTGATTCATGTTTTTAAAATGTTCGGCTTGTGGGTGATAATTTGGTTTGTTGTATTCAGTTGTTAGTATTTTATTTTTTAAATTTAGGTAAGGCTCCGTGTAGGCGGTGCTGCCAAAATTTATTTTAAATGGATAGATGGACTAAAACAAAAAAATTATAAATCATAGATTGAAAATTTAATTGATTATTCTTAATTATTTAGTTATATTTTTTAGACGCCGATGAAAAGTTTATGGTTGAAATGGAGCAGTTTTGCATTGTCAAGCAATGGTGTTCCCAAGCTTGCGATGCATTTAGGTGTCGATTATGAATGCACCAAATGCATATCCTAACTACGCAGGCTCTTCAAATATGGATCGCAGATCTGGCGTCCTATCTGGTAGAGATCCTTATTCTTGCAAGTTAATAATGTAATGCAAGCTCGATTTTAGCATGCAAGAAAAATTTAAATATAACATTAAATTAATGATTACGTGTTTATATAATCAACCGTTAATTAATTGATTTTTAGGTTTACAAATATAAAAGATGTGTGAATGATTACATTGATTATGAAAGTGCTCTTGTTTCATTGGGCCAGCTTAAAGAGCATCCTGAATGGATTCCCGTGGTTGAGGCTTAGTGGAGAAAGTTTAAGGTTAGTACATATATAATCATGTCGCAACTATGTAAGTTTTAATGTGTAAAGTAATATTTTTTTTAATAAGTTATAACTGTTTTTCATTATATATTTTTATTTAATAAATTTATGAACTAGGTTATGTGATTTCCGGTATGATGCGCACATTTATGTTAAGAGATATGCATATTCAAATGAATTTGACAAGTGGAAGACTTGTAGACCTTCCCTTATCAATAAGAGTAAATGGGAGAGAAATTTAGAGTTCTTCATGCATTAGGGTTTTAAGCATAGTTATTAAACCTGAACCGGCCTGACGAGTTGACCCGAGACCCAATCGTCCCGGTGGATGAATCAATTCAGGTAAGGTGAAAGACCGGCACGAGCAAAAACCCGGCAAAACCTAGTTAACCTGCCAGGTTGACTCATGACCTTGATGACCCGACAAAACCAGGTAAAAACCTTTTTTTTTTTCAAATGTGTTTTTTTGTCTTAGCCAAAGACTTCTTTTTTATATATTTTTTAATTGGTTATTAACCCTTTTCAAAGTTCAATACATAAATACTAGAAGAATGCTTTATTTTTTCAATTTGAGATTTGAAACCATTTAGTATATATACTCTATATTCACAACAAAAAAGTTATATTTTTTCAATGTGGAATAAAAAAATTTTTGGTTTAAATACTTCAACTTAAAAGAATAACCTAATATATTTTCAATGCGGGATAAAATATCTTTTGAAATAATCTTTTAAACTTCATTATTTACAACATATATAACTTACATTCACATGAATTGTTTTTTAATTTTTTCATATGAAATATTAAAACTTCAAATATATATATATATATATATATAATTTTTCCAGGTTAATCCGGGTCAACCCGTGTAACCTGGGACCCGGCTCCTTAGCCCGATCGATCCCTGGTTTGAGTTTGATAACTATAATTTTAAGAGGCATTCATGGAGTGGGTCCTCAAACAGAAACAAAAAAACTCATGGTTTCATTAATAAGTATACCATTAGGTCTCTTCCTTTTAATAACCATGCAAGACATTTGGTAGGAGAGTCTATTTTAATTTTAAGTATTTTTTAAAATAATAGTTATTATTTGTGATAATGTTTAATTAGTGATTTATTTTGCAAGCTATATATCTTGGGTGGCGAACCAACTCCTAGAAATATACATACAGAAGAAGGATAAAAAAATATATATATGTAACAGTTCATGAACAACTGAGGAGTGGAGACGTTTATTTATTATAAGTAAACTTTTAAACCTTTTGATAATTTTCATCAAAAAAAAAAAATTATAGAGAGTTATTAAATATTTTGATATAGATAGATAGAATCACCCATATAACATAGAACATAATTGTCGATTATTCTATTGGGTATTCATTGAAAGGACGCGATTCATTTTCAATGAGTTACCTATCAGAAGTCCGTCGAAAATATTTTTAATTTGATTGATATACTGACAAAAATTGATTGTCGTATATTTTCATCACCGATAAAAATTTTCATGGACGAGATGGTTACTACAGTAAATCCATCGAATATATTTTTACTGACAAATAAATAGCTGCTTTTACACCGACAGAATACTTGGTCAGTATAATTCAATTTCATGGTGGTGTCCTGGCTCCTAAAGACTTTCAGCTTTGTTTCGGTTGAAACATGAAAGAAGTCCAAGCACAACTTGTTAATATGCTACAAATTACATGTTATTCTCAAGCCCTACGTGGAGGATGACAACCATAAATTGTACCTTAAAGTAGTGTGAGATCATCCATATGACATCACTATGACAATAATAGATTAATTGCCGCTGTGATAGATTATTGCTATGAACATAGAACAAGTAATGAAGGAAAACATACGACAAAGACATCAGTTTTGTAAGGTGTTAATTAAATATAGGCCATTCTTACAGAGAAGAAGAAGAAGAAGTCAGGCAGGCCCCCTATCGGAAACTCCACCAGAATGACAATATGATTATGTCATGGTGCTTGCATCACCTTTATGCGGTATGCAACACAGCATCATGACGTTGTTGCCATTATTCTTTTCCATCCGTAGTATCCACTCCAACTACAAGCTATCTTTCCAGAAGAAAACAGAGGACTCATTGTGGTTTTCAGTTGCTTTTGCCAGAATTCAAATCAAAATTTTATTAGGCCTTAATGATGAGGTAATTTTTTAAATCAGCTTTTGTACATTGAAACTAAAGTTCGCACCAATCGAGTCTTAAACAATTGTTTATGTATGGGTAGATGCTTTCACATTCAAATCAAACATGAAAAGCCAAGCCCATTTCTGTAAAATACTTCTTGTGATACAGGCATAGAGTCACTCTCTACATAGAGTCAGCTAACACGGTCTCTAGAGTGGTTATAGTGCAAGTGTAGCATGTGGTTTGGTTTCACCCATCAAACATTATACAATAAGAGACACTCTATGGTCTACTGCTGATGCTTCTCTCTTTGATATTTGTTTTTGTTGGGGGAAATAGCTAGCTAGCTTGGCATGGAGAGGGAAGCAAAGAAGAGGAAGATGGAGTATGTTGAAGAAGAAGAAAAGGGAAAGGAAGATGATGATGAAGAAGAAGAGGAAGAGAAGATGGAGAAGTTCTTTGCTTTGCTGAGAAGTACAAAACAAATGCATGATCAAATAAGAAGAAACTCATATAGAATATTTAAAGAGAAAGAGGAGATCAGGAAAGTTGGAGAAGAGAAGGTTAGCGTGGCTTGGAATCCATCATTTCTGCCAGAAGATTTCTTGGAGGATGGCAAGGATAGTCAGGCAGCAGCCGGTCCTTCCAAGAGAAAGGAAGCAGAGAAAAAGGACGATGGAGAAGAAGGCACTGGCTTGGACCTAAAGCTTTCTTTGTAGAGGGTAGCTGGCCTCCTCCCCCAACTCCCTTTTCTCTTCTTGCATGTTGAGAAGCTCTTACAATGAAAGCAAGGATCAATACAACATGTAAACTGTAATACTGGTCAGCATTAATTTCCATGTGATCGATGTGCTGAATTTATCGAAAACATATTTTGTATCCTGTCTCTCTGCTTGTTTGGATCTATGAGGTAAATAAGATTTTCTTCTTAAGGTTGATGTTCTTACACAAGTGAAGGGATGACCTCACTGGTTGAAGTGGAGAGTACACCAGGTCATCTTGATCGACGAACTCATCTTGTGTTTTTGAAATAGGTTTAAGACAGTTCAGAAGAATATACCTTTTTTTTCCTCCAACAACAACAACAAAGCCTAGTTTCAGACATAGTTATGACCCGGTCAATTTCTAACAAAAAAAATAAATTAATATTAATAAAAAAAACTAAAACATATAAGTGTTTTACTATATAAACATTGCTTATTCTCTTACACTTCATTATTCATAGCATTGTTCATTTACCACATTTTCGTTCTATGTCTCTCGAATTTTAGATTCTTTTTTACTTGGTAATATTCTAGCTTTATTCTCTTTCAATTTGGTCCTCAAAGAATTATGTTATCACCATCCTATCTTTTCTCATTGTCGTCTTTGGATTGCAAGCTATCACGTGTTGAGGGAGTCAAAGATTATTCCAGAGTTAAATGACATGACAATTTTACATTAACAAAAGAATTTTAGTTATAGTAATAAAATTAAAATAACAGCAACTAAAATTAACATTGGCAATAAGAAACACCTATTTCCCGCATTCATTGTTCAATAGATGCATAAAACTAATTTTCATCTCTCAATTTTTAATTTATTTATATTTGGGTGTTTCTATTTTTAAATTTCTTATTTATATCCTAAATTTCATTTTCTTACATTTCAATCTTTCGATCTAAAAAAAAGAAAATCACTAAAAAATCTGGTTTATAGAAAAAACTCTCAGGTGGCTAGATTCTGACAACCAATAAGTTTAATTTTTGTGTTTATGAATTATGGTTTAAGAGAGAAATTCAATAGAGGTAGTTTTGACTTTCAAAGATACAATTTTTTTTTTTGAAATTCAAGAAGTTTTTTTATTTGATTTTGAATTTTTAAATCAATTAAAATATGTTTGGTTATTCGGAGCAAAGATTTAGAAGTTTATGAGATATTTTTCATGTTTTTAGGTGAAAAATAATAAAAATTTTATTTTTAAAATTTTAAAATATAAATTTTAATTTTTTGATAAGTAGAAACACCTCCCATGACCCTAAAAGATTGCAAACATATAATGCATCATCTATCTAAATGGGTGGTGCGCCATTCGTTCACATCAAGGAAAAAAAAAAACATAGCCACGCGAACCTAGGCACTCCTATATATGATCTTAAGATGGGCCAGTTCTTTCAACACATGCATGCTTAGACCTTCAAATTTATTAAAATGGTGTTTAAATAATTATTTAATTATTTTATTGTTTCTAAATAATTTAGCGTCTTTTATGATAATATTAAGAATTATTTTTCAAATAATTATATACTAACATTTCATATTCAATACAGATATTTAAATATATTTGTGTCAAAATTATCTATTCATGTTTTTTTTAATCAAAACTTTCTTTTAAGATTATTATAAGTTTTGAATTAAAAACAATACTATTGATAAAAAAAAAAAAGAGAAGAAGAATTCATCAATAAGGGAAATGAGTTTTTATTAAAGAAATATCTTTTTTATTCTTATTTCATATTGTTGCATTTTTTATATCTATTTTATTTACTTTTAGTTTTTATGCAATAAATAACATAGCTAAAAGAGGTATATTTTTTTTAAAAAAATACATTAATAAAAAAAGAGAATTTATACAAAGAAAATGCATTTTTTTCTTATAGAATTTAAATTATAAGTTCTTATAAAATCTATTTTTATTGTTATAAAATTAATAAAAAAAATTTAAAAGCACCCCACAACTCGAGATCAAATATTTCATATATTTGTATTTTTCAACATTTTATTTTAATTTTTAATTAGGATTAACAACTCTTTTTAAGATTTATTAATTGATATAATGTTTAATATATTCTATTAAATACGTTCACAATGCTCTTGTATTCCTTTTTTTTTATTATTATTATTATAAATTGACTGACTTGGAATTCTATTCGAACTTTGGCTAGTTGGCTAGTAAAAAATACAAAAATAAGGGATTTGAACCCTTTACAGCTTTTCTTTTCACACACACCATTACTAATTGACCATGAATAAACTTGCGATATAATATTAAAATTAATATATTTATACATCTTGAATATTTTTCTATAATTCATCTATTAAATCAACCCACTACCTCGATTGATTTCACAACCTGTTGACCTGAGAACGTGGCTGAATTAGGGCCGTTCTGCCAAATCTGTGACTGGACTGAACGGTAGGCTGTAATTCTATGGGCAGCAGCATCATTGGAAATTTGGAAGAACGTGGTGCAGGCTTTACAGCTTGTCAAGCCTTTCATAATAAATTTATTCCAGGCAAAGTAAAAAACTTTTCTTTACTGATCAACTAGGAGGAGGCTTTTACCTTGCTAAGCTGCACAGTTGCCTTTAATAATTTATGCCATTTGCTTCAAGCAACCTTTTGTTTTTTTTTTTTCTGTCGGGGCAGCCTTGCATTCACCTCTAATAATTGATGCCATTCGCCTAAAGCAACTTTATTATTATTATTTTTGTGTGTGCTGGGGCAGCCAGGATGATGCTCAATGTTTCGTAGATACTTGTCTCATCACAAGATTATCTGCTTAAAAAATCATGATTCTCATTCATTAGCATTTCCGAAGATAAAATCTTTTGAGGATCGAAGTACTTAGCCACTAACAGGTACAGTTTCAGATATCATAGAGCTCAACAGATACAACAATGACAGTTATCGAAGTTGACAGAAAATTTTACAGGAAAAAGATTCTTGACTGATGCAATCCTATGACGTCTATGATCAACCACTAGTTAATAGCAGCTTTGAAAGAAAGCATCCTAGTTGATTCACTTCGGTCACCTTCACTGGACCAAATTAAAAGGCATCGCAACCTCCAGCAGGTCTATGTCCCCACTAGAATGACATATTTTCTGTGATTTTGTACCTGGGCTGTATAAATATACAACTACAGTCACCCTGCAGTGAGAAGGCAGGAGCTGATCAACCACTAATATATAGTGTGTGTCATAAAAGTTCGGTGAAACAGCACTAACAAAGCAAATGGAAGAAGCAAGGAAAAACAAGCTGAGTACCTTTTCTGAAGAAGAAGAAAACGATGATGAGGACGAGAGAATTGAGAAGTTCTTCGCGATAATAAGAAGGCTTAGAGATGCTCGCATGTATTCGAGAACCTGTTTGCGAGAACAGGAGGCATGTAAGATAGCAAAGAAGGCAAAGAAAGCCCACGCACCTGTATGGACTCCAAAGTTTCAACTGGAAGATTTTGAGGAGCCAGGGTTGGAATCCACTCGCATATCTCAACCAAGTTCCTCAAATAAGGAATGTGGAAAGGAGAAGAAAGAAGAACTAGATCTGAACCTTACCTTGTATTGACTGTGGAGGTCAAATACAGTGCATGGGATATGATATGCTTCAGAGTAGTATTTTCAAGATGCATGAAACATGTGATGCAGCAGAGTTAGAGCAGTAGTGTGTGTTGAATAAAAGGTTGCATGTATGTTCAGCTGGGTCGGCTTTAATTTTGCAAATTTTTTTTTTTTTTTGTAATATTGTTGTTTTTACATTGATGAATCTTTCATATTCGAGGTCATCAAGATATTAAAAGATGGATTAGGAGTTTATTTCCACTTTATAGTCATCATCTCAGATTACACTACTAATAAACAATCAAGCATCCAAGCATTGACATATTCTGTGAAATTATGTTCGCGTGCAATGCATTTCTATTATTCTGGCTCAAGAGCAAAAGTCACTCGGTTATGCTATTGCAGCAAAAACCACTTCAAAGTTCAAAAAAAGACATACAAAACTCATTCCAGATATATGAACTCTTAATTCCCTATAAAAGTCAATCAACAATAGTTTGTATCCCAAGCACCTGAGATAAATTTTACTCCTGGATCTAGAGACAAGGTGTGTTTATTACCTGCAGAGGTGTCTGGAGATGTTGGTACATGGGATAGTGGACATGTAAAGTACTTGAAGCCCGTTACTTGAATTGGTTGGAATAATAAACATTTTATATAAAAAAATACTTAAACCAAGTAAAACATGAAACCTTTCTTAGTTAGAATGTTACTGTAAGAATTTAGCATGCTACAAAAGCTGGAAGTTTCTCCCTCAACAAGCTATACTCCAGAACTAACTGTAGAACATCTGCTTTTCAATCCTTTGCGGTTGCTTGTCCGCACTCTATTTCTTGCAAACTTCCATTGATAAATTATTGATTTAGCTGATTGGAGGACAGTGCTTTACGTACTGAGTACTGCAAATGTGAGGAAATAGGCACGGACATTCCATCGTTCCTCCACTGGCACAAAGCCTGGGGACGTGGAGATTGCTCTAAGGTTTGAAGGATGCAACAATGCATCAACATCCGTGACTTTGATAATTAAAGTGTAAAGCTTCTGAAATTGTTTTTCCTTCAATTTTTTCTGCTCTTCTGGAGAAAATGGTATGTATGACTACGTCTCTGGACTTCATTATGGCTTTTATGAGCTCCGGTCAGGATGTTGCTGGTTTATTCATCAGCATTCATATGAAATATAGCTGACATTAGCATCTGAATTCAGGATTGCACCATACCACATCTTTAGGCACCAAAATCTCTGGAGGAGCCTAAGAAATGTTGCCATCTTGATCTTGGCATCAAAAGCCACAGCCAAAGCTGCATCCGTCCAGTAATAAGGTGTAATTACCATTAGTCACTGCAAGAACACAAGCCATCCTTAAAGTGATGGAATCTATTAGTATCCCCCAAAATTATTTCTCTCCCAGTTACTTGAGCTATTAATTTAATTGTTGAATGGCTATCCCCACAGACTCGAAGATTTTTCATCACTCGAATAGGCATCCCTTCTGGCACTTTCAGAAGTCCATATGCAACAGCCAATTTCTCACTGTGATCCCGTAAGCTGTGCACCTTCTCTTCTTCGTCAACATCATGCATCACAAAGCTACCATCAGGACAACATCCAGCTTCCCTTAACAACGCACCTAATTTTCCCAACTTTTTCAATATCATTTCATGCTCAGGATGGCTTGTGCTACCTCCCCCACTGAATATGTGCACTTTCTTGTCCACTTCAATCCAACTACAACCAGGCGATTTTCTCAAATTCTTCGCCCTCATTGTTTTTCTCAATTCTACAACATCTTTCCACCTACTTTGGGACGAATAAAGGTTTGATAGAAGGATGTAAGGCCCAGCATTGTTAGGTTCAAGCTGTAGAAGTTTCTTTGCTGCAATTTCTGCCAAATCCAAATTCTTATGGGTTCTGCATGCACCTAATAAAGCACCCGAAACAATAGCATCTGCTTCCACAGGCATATTTTCAATCAAATTCATTGCCTCATTTAGCTTCCCTGCTCGGCCAAGTAGATCAACCATGCAAGCATAATGTTCAGTTTTTGGATCCACTTGATACTTTGATTTCATTGACTCAAAAATTTCAAGCCCTTCTTTAACCTTCCCAGTGTAACTACATGCTGACAGAACTCCAATAAAGGTAATTTCATCTGGTGCAATGCTTGAAGAGAACATGTCATGGAAAACTTCTAAAGCTTTCTCTCCAAAACCATGCTGCGCATAACCAGCAATAATGGAATTCCACATGACAATATCCTTTGAAGAGAACCTATCAAACACCCTTTTTGCTGTCACAAGATCACCACACTTGATATACATTGTGATCAAAACTGAAGAGACGTATATGTCTATATCGAATTGTGATCTTACCAACTGTGAATGAACCTGTCTACCATGATCAAGACTTGCCAAGCTACCACAAACAGAAAGAACACTTATGACGGATGGGAAACTTGGCCTAACCCCTTCTCTTTGCATCAAACTCAATAAAGCAAGTGCTTCCAATTCAAATCCTTTTCTCTCATAAATCTTAATCATCGTGCTCCATGTCCCGTCATCCTTCTCCCTCATTTGATCAAACACCAACCTCGCTTTCCCCACCTCCCCATCCAGCCCAAACCCCATAATCATCTCATTACAAGCAGCAACCGGTTTCACAGGCATTTCCTTAAAAAGTTCAGCAGCCTCATTAATCCTACCACTCCTCGTATACCCCGTCAACATCGCTGTCCATGTCACCTCATTCTTATCCGGCATCACTTCAAACAACTTCCTAGCCACATCCACCTTACTATTCATTGCGTACCCACTGATCATAGAAGTCCAAGCAACCACATTCCTTTGAGGCATCTCATCAAAAATTTCTCTTGCTTCAATCAACCTTCCTTCTGAACACAATCCACCAATCATATTAGTGCTAGCAACAACATCCTTCACGGGCATCATATCAAAAAGTTGTCTAGCCTCATCGACACGGCCATCTTCAATCAAACCACCTAACATCACAGTCCAAGAAACAACATTCCTTTCCGGCATTCTCCAAAACAACAATTCAGCCTCCTCTATCAATCCCTCTTGCACGTACCCTCTAATCATCGCTGTCCACGAAACCACATTCCTCTCTGGCATTTTATCAAAAACTTTTCTCGCTTCAGAAATCATTCCATTCTGAACGTAACCAGAAACCAATCCATTCCATGAAATCGTATTTATCTCAGGCATTTTATCAAACAGTTTCCGGGCTTCACGCGGCCGTTTGTTTTGAAAGTAACCAGCCATAATTGCATTCCAAGAAGTAACTGTTTTGTCTTGCAAATCATCAAATATCTTTCGAGCTATGCGTATTTGTCCAAGACGTGAAAAATGGGAAATTTGAGATACTGCAGCAAAGGTTGAAGAATAAGTTCTATATGGAATCAAACGGGACAGCATCGAAGAGCAAGGAAGGGAAGTTCCCAGATGGCAAAAATGGTTAAAGTTTCGATTTTGATGGTGCCCAGATGCCAAAAACAGTGGAAGTCAATAAATTTGATGATTAAAATTGACAAAAAGCTTCGAAATAACATGGGGGTCCACAGGACGAAGTGGTGGTCATGACTGCTGATAATTTCTTCCGACCCGACCCGCATGATCTTAATATCACCCAATTCTATAGGGATCTGTTTTTTATTTGGTTTGATAAAGTCGAAACAGATTAGACAAAAAAAATCCGATCCAATTTCACTTACATCGAGTACAAATAAAAATCTCACCCGATTCATCACTCAACCGATACTTGACCCGGTACTTTTACTTTTTTTAAAGAAAAATATAATTATTATAAACCCTATTAAACTAAATTTTTCTAAATAAATTACATAAATTCTTCTCTTAGTTTTTTTCGTATACATAATAATTATTTTTACAATATTATGTTGCAATTCTTGTAAAAATCAATCTAAATTTTTAACTTAACTTTATAATTAAAGTTTAATTTATATTTATAAGTTAGATAGTTGATATATATAAAAATAGATTTTAATTTTCTAATCATGAATATGTGATAATAAAAATGATTAAGATTATCATATTAGTGTATATAATATTTTTATATGAAATACCATGTAAGTACATCATGTAAGTTATATATATATATATATATATATATATATATATATATATATATATTTGAATTACATGGTATAAAATCTTTTAACAAATAATAATCAAATAATTAAACACTGCACGCATAATTTCTAAACATTGAATATCTTGAATACTTCATCATACTAATCACTAAGAATTTGTTATTTTTTATAAATCAATCATATATTTTTATGATTTATATATGGTGGTCAGGTTATAACCAATGATCATTTCTTTATTTTTTTTTTGAGGTAAAGTGCATGATTGTTTTTTTTTTTTTCAATTTCAATTCTTATTCTTTTAATTTTCTATTTTATTTTTATTCATTTTATAGAAACTTTGTTTTTATTTTTTAATTTAGTCCTTCGAATATAATTTCTCTTAGGTTTTGTTTTTTATTTTGATACTTATTCTTTTAATTTTTAATTTTTTCATCAGCTTTTTTGTTAAAGGTTTTTTTATTTTCAATTTCATCATTCAATCAAAGTTTTTTTGTTTTATTTTTTCTAATTTGACCCTTATTTTTTTTAATTTTTTTCTTTTGTTAAAGCTGTTTTTTAATTCAATTTAACCTTCCAATTGGTTTTTTTTATCTACTCTTTATTTAATTTTTCTTTTATTTTCACCTTTATTTTTTTCAATCATTTTGTGTAATTGATTTTTTTAACTTGTCTCATGTTTTGACATTTGATTTGTTGGAGATTCAGCTTACTACGATCTTATCGTTTCGTATTTTATTTTTTTATATTGATTTTGTGATTTTCTTCAATTTTTTTTATGAGTTTATCATAATCTCATAACTTAGATCACGAGTTTTACATGTCTTTTTTTAATATAAATTTTTTTAAAAAATATTTTATTTGTGTTTGATTTTTCAATCTCGATCTCATAACTTAGATCACGAGTTTTATATGTCTTTTTTTAATATAAGTTTTATTTTTAAAAATATTTTGTTTGTGTTTGATTTTTCAAGATATTTTTTTTAATTAATCTATAATTTTTTTTAGTTTTATACAAATGAACTTTATTTATCAAAATAAAAAAATATTCATTTTAAAATAATATTTATGATGTGTTTGGCCTTACGTAATATGTTTTTGAATATGTGAATTTATTCAATTAATTTTATTTGTGTTTATTTTTTAAGTTACAGGCTTTTTAAGGAGTGAATTTATCTTTTATCGATTTAAATAAATAAGTTCAATAAATATAATCGGGCGAATATCTTATTTTATATGATTGAATATTTTGACCTATATTCGTCTCTTAATTTCTCAATTTTTTTGGTTATTGTTAATGATTTTTTTTTCTGTTTATTTACATAGATTATTATCAATTTATTTAATTAGATACTTGCATATATTTTTTGATTTACACTTTAAATTTTTTATGTAAAAAAACACATCAAAATAGATTATACATTTGATAATTTTTTGAAAAAAAACTTATAACCCGGAGCGTGGTTTAGATATTATGTGTGTGTGTAATTTTTTCATTAATAATCTCTGTTCATTTTAAAAAAATCTTGTGGAAAAGTTGGGATTGTTTAATGTCTCAAGATAAAAAAAAAATATACAAAAATAATAGAAACATGTTTAACAAGAAAAACAAATATAGATATAAAATAAATCTAGCTTGCGTATCTAACTTGATAATAGTTTTTAAATGAATTTTTATTATTTTAAAATAAAAGACAGAGAAGCCGTCTCTTCGATGTCAACACGGCAACTAAAAGCTACACATGAGATGATAAGTCATCATTACTCATTTTCTTGCCATGGTAAACAATATCATGTCAAAAATCATGTTCACATCCACCAAATATATTGCCTTGAAAAAATATTTGTAATCACAGATTCCTTTTTGCTTATTCTCTGAACTGTCGGTGCTTCAACACCCTCCTACACAACTTGTTTTCCTTATCTCATCTTTTTATAAGCATCCTAATGATCCTGCATGTTTACTACGGCTAGTGCTGCCCATCCAGTTTCTTTAAGAATTATGGCAGAAGATTAGCCAAAAGTACCATTGTTTTTCATTATTTTCAAGAATTGCTGTGTACTTCACCAGGAGGATAGAGAGATTGCATGGGAATTACTCGTGGTTCTTGGAGAAGATTCAAGATAGGAAATATATGAGAGAACAGAGCTAATCCTCCCGACTCCTTATTAGAAGGCCAATAGCCAGTTTTTCATGTTGGCATGCTTACAATTACAACCCTCTTTCGACAAAAGTGAAATCTTCTCTATCACAGGCTGCACCATACTTTTGTTTGGTGCTATTGTCCAAGGAATTAAAACTATAGAGAAAATAGCTTATATGGAGATACCATCCTTCTTGGATGCTGCTCAATTGCGGCAGAAGAAATCAAATGGAATGCTCGGTGAAGAGTGAGCCATTGACAGCACTTTGGAGGCTATGATCGAATTAGCTGCTTCAGTGTAATGGATTCCATCCCAATTTACATATCGGGATCCTTCGTCGCAGACCTGATAGCCAGGTTGACTGCATGTTACTCTTATATCATAGTTGTAGGGAGGTCCTCCAGAACCGCAACATGCCATCAATGGACTCGAAAAACCTGCATTGCCAAATGATTGATCAGAACAATACATTTAGTTCAAAAACCTGCATAACTATTATTTCATTTTATGGAAACTCTAGTTCTAATATGAAATTGCATGAATTAGCAGTTCAAGCATTTGATCGAGCAGTTAAACTATGGATCAATATATGCCTGCATTGTATCTTTTATAGATTCGCAAGCAAACGGTAAGGGGTTTGGAATCCGAATACATGAGGAATAGTATATGCGTGCTTCATGTCTCTTCTTGTTTCACAGTCAGCATAATAGCAAAAAACAAGCAGAAAGTTTTTAAAAAAGGAGAAAGAAAAAAATTCACTGCGATGCAATTAGAAGGTTTTTCTTACCATATTTGGAGGAGTTGGCAATGAGATCGTATTTGATTGAGTAGATATCTACATAGACTATAGTTGCTCCGGACAATTGAGACCTCATCCTTTCACATAATCGACGCAGTCCTTCATTGAACAATCCTGCTGCCCTGTTGTAATCTGAAATACATCCAATTGGATCCAGATCCTTCTTCTGAACTAGTGAAAGTTTTTGAGGGAGACAGCCTAGCGGTCCAGTGTTATGTATCCAAAATTTTCTGCCTCCTTGATTGTATAAAACCTATTCAATATATTCTTAGTCAATAAACCAATACATGGGGGCGTAGTTACCAAGCTTTCTCAGATTGCTAAACTCACCTTCACAGCATTTTCAATCTCTAAAATGACAGAGGGAATCCTTTTGGTTACTTGTGCATAAGACATATTTTTGGAGAATGAATCAGCAATGTCATTTTGACCAATGTCAATAATGTAAAGTGCATTTCGGAGCCCTTCATCGGTGATGAAATTTCCAAAACCTGAAGGCCAATTCAATAGTATAAGTTGCAGATTGCCTGAACACTTCATAAGCTGAAAATACATTATCTTCCACCATGATTTCATTATTACTAAAGTATCTTCCAGGTCGATATGAGCACATCAAAGGCTAGGCCTTATGCTTCTGGAAGCCTAATAACAACCATTTATATATTGATCATAGGAAACTGTAAGCTTCATGATTAGACACGATAAGAATTCAGGAATGACGAACCACAGACATCAGATCATACATAAAGAAGTTATTGGCAATTCAATCTTGCCGCCCATCAATTAAAATTGAAGGTCCATAGCCAGGACTCACACAATCATTTGATCTCATTGCCTACAGTGTTGAATTCCCAGTTCACCACAACCATGAAATCCCCATTAATTTCAAATGTCAAAACTATCTCATATCTTGAATTTGGTAGAGTCATCAAAAGCTATTAAAAGCAGAAAACTGACATATAATTCTTTGACGAGTAGGAGAAAATTAAACAATACCAGCAGTGACAAGTTCAAGAGTGCGAGCTTTGAAATGAAGGAACTGCATTAGTTGAATGTTCAACGAGAAGGGTACATATTTAGGGAGAGTAGAAGAGCCGACAACTGCAAAGTTGGCACCATTTGTGAACCCGGACCCCCCCAATGAGTCCAGGTATGGGCTTAGAAAGCTAGCATTCAAGCTTTGACCTGCATTAAAAAAATAAAATACAATAAAGGTTAATTAACACTTTGGTCCATGCAACAGTTAACCTGTCAGAATGGGCAAATGGGCACTGGGAATTAGATCATTTTATGCTCTACTGATGTGCAAGTGAGATTTGAATCTTGAGACAATACCAGGTCGCTTTACCAATGTGCTTGCAAAGACAACTGTGTTATGGCTAATTAAGCTATGGTCACTCACTAAACTAGGCTTTTAGAGCTTAAGCGTACATTAATTCCTTATTGATTCAAGTACAAGACTTGATCTAAGGATATGCTGCCATTCATTAAGTGTTCACATTTCACAGTCTGCGATAAGTTCATGCTTATTCACATTGATTTGTTAAAAGTGAAAGGTAAATAAGACTGTAAAAGATACCAGCCAAAATAGCTGAATTCAAGGGCAAATCCAGCCAAAATGTATAATTTCAAGACAGGTACATGCATTTCTGGGGCCTTATAGTACTGTGACAACTGACAAACAGAGAAATTTGTGGATGACATCAACTAGAGACAGGGAAAATTAAATCTTTGGACCCCACTTTATCAAATCAAATCTAATAACAACAGCACTACACATGATCAAAATCACGACTTGAACCCATGATCAAGGAAGGCCATTTGATATTCATACTTTGATCAATAAAAAGAAGAAAAAAGAAAAGTGGGGGGTGTGAGGCACTTACAAAGGAAGTCAATCAGGAGCCTTCCATCAGATAATCTACCAGTTGATCTATGAAAGAATGTACGGCCATTAGGGAGATTGACAGGGAAACCAAGTCCAGCAACTAGTCCTCCAGTGTCAGAGTTAGAGTCTCCAAAGTTGAAGATAATTGGTGGGTTCTTGCACTGAGAAGCAACTGAAGTGAAAAACAATGGAAGAAGAAGAAGAAGAAAGTGGGAGAGAGGTTGAGAGAGAAGTGGAGAGTGAGAGATCATAGCTAGTGAAGTAAGAAAGGAGCACAAAGTGAAAACGAAAGCGGCCTTTAAACTCTTTGGATTCTTTACTATTTAAAGGAGGGAGAGTGAGGTCACCTTTTGTATGGTGTTGATTCTTTCTGTAAAAGTATTTATTTAGTCCCTATATCTTGAGCACAAATACAGCATAGTCCTCAGTGTTTGATAACTCTATAGATCAATGCTTTGACTCTTTGTTGACCATTTTATTAAAATACCTTGGGTTTTCTCTAAGCCCATGGGTGTTTCTCTGAGAACTTCGATTGTCAAAGGGTGTTTTGAAATTTAGGAAAAAACCAACGAACTTTTTGATAAAACAAGGTCACGGGTCGATCAAAATTTAGAGCTTAGGTTATGGGCTATCAAGTACGAAGGACTAACTTGTAATTACAATTAACAAGGGATTGAATGGTAATTTGCTCGACAAAATGCTATCCTTGTCACAATCTAATGTTCTTTCAGTATTTTTGTTTTATTAGGAAAACAATGATCGAAACCATAAAAGTAGGAGTAACATATTTTACGCAAAGTAAAT
>Ga0325403_1000897_pt1 | contig 23322 bp, 16 predicted proteins | sample PopdelMetagenome_19_FD_205665 | JGI IMG/M metagenome (GOLD analysis project Ga0325403, IMG submission 205665) | Populus deltoides microbial communities from Bellville, Georgia, United States - Xylem-PdKOR-R4 | ecosystem: Host-associated > Plants > Phyllosphere > Stem > Wood/Secondary xylem... | reverse complement strand
TTCAATTTCTTCTTATTTTAATTATGACCCTCATTCTTTTGATTGCTTTTAATTTGTTTTGATTCATTTATTTTTTTTTAATTTCATCATTTAATATTTTGTTTTATTTGATGTTTATATTAAATTTAGTTCTTATTCTTTTGATTATTATTTTTAATTTTTTTTCAATTTTATCCCTTATTATTTGATTTAATTTATTGGATATTAAATTCCAATAAATTTTTAATCCAAAAAGTTAATGAACTCCACTTTTAATTTGGCTTCAAATATACCTATTAATTATGTTCTTCAGCATATAGGTGGGTCTCCAAAGTCGGTATTGATTTGCATTATTTAGGACCTATCCCTCATCAGCCTTGTCGGCAGTTCATTTGCAATAATATAGTGAACCTTTTTTCCTGTGATCTCATGTAGCATATTACTAGATAATTCTCCAAGCTATCCTATGATGAGAATAAATTTTTCTTACATGTAAAAAAATAATTTCCAGATTAAGGGAAATTTTTTGATGATCTTATTATACTCAGCTCAATAGATCAAACTTAAAATCTCCCAATTATATTTCTTGTCTAACTCAAATTTTAAATTAAACTATATAAGAGTTATTTCGGTATGACCTAGTCAACTTGATGGGTTAAAGAAAACTTAAATAACTGGTAAAAACATGGTTTGAACTTAAAAATATTTTCAATATGATATTTTTTTTTTAAAAAAATATTGAGACGGAAACATATTAGATTAATCTAGGTCAACCTAGGTTAACCCGTCAAACCTGCGATTTGGTTATGAACTCCATTGAGTTTAATAATTTTTTCTTAAATATTTTTTTATTTAATAATATGATAAAAGTAGACACTTGCAAAATTGAGTGTCAATTCAATATCGAGATTTTTTTTCTGAAACTATGATAACCCTATAAAAACTAAATCAAAATAAATCATAAAAATTAATTCTCAATAATTATGTTTTTTTTTCTAGATCACTTTTTATTTAATAATATGCTAAAAAAACCAAGCACCAACCCAACATCAGTATGTTTTTCTAAAATCAAGATAACTTCATATAAAGAAAATCAAAATAATTATGAAGCTCAATTCATAATAATTATATTTTTTTAGGAGCTATTTTTTATTTAATAATATATAGATTGTTTTTTAGATGATGGTAAAAGTATCAATAAACCAATGTCGAGATTTTTTTTGATACCATGATATTCTCGTATAAAGAAAACAAAAATAACTAATAAATAAAACGTTGAAATATAAAAATAATAAGAAAAAAAAAAGCAAAAAAAATGTTACTGTTCTAATGAACAGTAACATGGATTTCTCTTACTCAACTATTTCTTCTTAATCTTCCTCAACAGTTTGTAGCTGTGTTAATTAATCTGTATATAGGTGGTGGGTGTAGTTAATATTGGATATTAATTTGCATTATTTATAAGCTAGTGAGTCCGTCCGTCCAGTGCATTATTTGGTAGGGCCAGGCATTGCATCTCATTTGACCACAACAGAGACATTATATTATAGTCCTTTAACTTTTATGATTCTTTAATTAAATCTTTCAACATATTTTTTTCTTGTTTTCCCCCCCTTTAATTTCATCCGTCTTTCATTTTTATTCTTTTTTTTATTTCATTTTATTCTTTAATATTTTATCAATTTTAAATTAATTTTCATAATTTATTTCAGTTTGTTTTTTATAAAATTATTCCAGTCCCAAATAAACATCTTAATATTTGGTTTATAATTGATTTTGTAAGTATGTATTTTTAATATTATATAATTAAGTAAACTAGTTTTTTTTGAAAAATCAAAGCTATCAAATTTAATAGAGTTTATGACTTGAGTTATATGTTTGACTAGTTAAACCATGAAACTCAGAACAATCAATATATTATTGTCTTAATATTAAAAAAAAATTTATCTTGAATTTTTTTAAAACAAAATAAAGCTTTTTACTTACCATTCAAGTTGTCTATGAACTATACAGTTTAATTCTAAACACATGATAAATAAAAAGTCATAGATTTCAAGAATATCATACTAATAATATTAAAAAAGTTTTTTTCCACCTAGATATTTTTTTACTTTTAAATATTTTTTTATTACTCACTTATAACCTAATATTCACTTTTGAGGGTGTTTGAGAATGTGATAACGATTGTTTTTTAAAGTGTTTTTTACTCAGAAATACATCAAAATAATATATTTTTTTTATTTTTTAAAAATTATTTTGACATTAACATATTAAAATTATCTGAAAATACCAAAAAAATATTAATTTAAAATAAAAAAATAAAAAATTTTAATACAAAAATAAACAGATCTTTTATCATTCATCACGTGAAAACAAAAACAAAAAAAAGAACCTTGAGGGGTGTAGATCAACTGGTCAGGTTCTAGGTTTAATCACTAGAGGTCATCAGTCTCATAAACTTTAGGGTTACTGGAGACTTATATAGTCGTTAATTTTAAGATTTATGGGATTATTTAAAGTGTATGTTAGTTGATTTGATATCCATATTAAAAAAAAAGAAAAAAAAGAAAAAGGAACGGGGGACATTCATTCCGCACACCAAAAATACAATAAGGGTGAGGTCCGCTCCCTCTGTCAATTCAAAATATTATACTTATTTGATCGTCTTCAGGTTGTGCGCGCACTAACCGGAAATAAATAAAACAAAAATCACTAAAACAAAAATAGCCGTTATGTCCTCTGTCTTGCTTGTACCACTAACACTAACAAATCCCAAGAACCCTCACCATCTCTCTCTCTTGTAAATTCAGTTACAAATCTTTCAACTTCTCCTCTGTAATTCTCAATTCATGTGATTTTTGTTGGTTTCTTACTCTATTTTAGAAAAAAGAAAAGAAATAATAAATCATATAAGCTACACTTCTTGATTTCTCTAATTCTCAGATACCAAAGCCTGTGCATTTCTTGATTCTCTCACTTGTTGCGACCAAAGCGGTGCAGTTTTCTCTGTATGTTACTAAAGAAAGATGGTAGGAACACCAGTAACACCAGCATCAAAGATGATACAGAGAACGCCGTCGACAACTCCAGGCGGTGGAACCAGGGTTCGCGAAGAGAAGATTCTAGTAACAGTTAGGGTTCGGCCGTTAAGCAGGAGAGAACAAGCATTGTATGATTTAATTGCTTGGGATTGTCCGGATGATCACACTATTCTTTTCAAAAATCCTAATCAGGAGCGACCTGCTACTTCTTATAAATTTGGTAATTATAATTATTTAGTTTATTTGTGATTTTGGATGATGAAATTGGTAATTAATTTAGTTTGCATTAATTGGTGGATTAATTATTATGTTCTGATAGATAAGGTTTTTGATCCGAGTTGTTCGACGCTCAAGGTTTATGAGGAGGGAGCTAAGAATGTTGCTTTGTCTGCTCTTACCGGAATCAACGGTAATTATTATTATTATTAATATTATTATTATTAATTTGCTTTTAGAGATATTTGGGCAAGTTTTAGTAAGGAAATTTGATTTTTGTAGCGACAATTTTTGCTTATGGGCAAACTAGTAGTGGGAAGACATATACAATGAGAGGAATCACGGAGAATGCTGTTACGGACATCTTTGAGCACATAAAAAATGTAAGTTGTGCTTTATAAGTGAAATAGTTAGTGAATTTTCACGCTTGAGTGAAAGGCCTTGTAATTGCTTAATTTTTGTTATGCAATATATATATTTTGTTACGAATTGTTGGGATTAAGAGATTTTTAGGCGGAGTGGAATGGAATGTATTTTTCTTTTTGTATGCTGACGACATTTTTCAACCTACAGACTCAGGAGAGGGTATTTATTCTAAAGGTGTCTGCGTTGGAGATCTACAATGAGAATGTTATAGATCTTTTGAATCGTGAATCTGGTCACCTTAGGCTTTTGGATGATCCTGAGGTATGCAGCAGGTTTTTGGAAAATGTTGATGAATATTTCCAATGGATTTAGCATGGCTAATAATTTTTTCATTCTTCTGGTAAACAGAGAGGGATCATTGTGGAAAAGCTAGTTGAAGAAGTTGTCAAGGACATCCATCATTTGAGACACTTGATTGGCATTTGTGAAGGTAATTTTACTATTCATGTCTGTTATATCTCTTTGGTTCAGATGTTTCAATCCCTGTACTATCCACCATCATGGCTGTACCATATTTCGGGGAAAGTTGCAGTTAAATCATGATACGAACCAATGATGCATTATTACATAATCCTAACAAACATTGGCCACTGCAGCTCAAAGGCAAGTAGGAGAAACTTCTCTGAATGATAAGAGCTCTAGATCACATCAGATAATACGGTTGGTGAGTTTAAATCACATTGTGAATTTTACTTAATAGTGCTTAGATTTAGTTATAGTTGGTTCTTTGTTACTTAATGAGATTTGCAATCTCAAGTGTTCATCTCATAATCAACTAGGTTTTATTTTATTTTTATTATTTTATTTTATTTTTATTTTACAAATGATCTGTTATTTCAAGTATACAAATAGCTCATGGGAATCAGGTTCCTTGTGTCTGTAATCATTTGTTACTTTCTTGGTTAAAGTTCAAATGTTCACTCATGACACTGACATTTTCTGTTGCTTGCATTACTGTTTCGAATAACAGACTGTCGAAAGCAGTCTCAGGGAAAAATCAGGGTGTGTGAAGTCCTTCCTAGCAAGTTTGGTATGTTTATGAACTTTCTCCTCTTCTCTATCAAGATTCATTGTAGCATGATTAATTCATTGAAGTGCTGGAAGCTCTACAGAATCTTGTGGACCTTGCTGGTAGTGAGCGTGCCTCACAAACAAACGCTGATGGTGCAAGATTCAAGGAAGGTAGTCATATTAACCGCAGTTTGTTGACACTCACAACAGTGATCAGAAAACTAAGGTCAGTTAGTGCTAAGGACCCAAACTAATGCATCATGGACTTCAGATTCTATACTATGTATCTGGTCATATTTAATAAACAAACTTACCATAAATATCCAAATCTCTCTACTGTTTTGTATTTGCTATGACTACAAATTTCAAGATCATTCATTAGAACCTTAAAATGACTAAAAATGAAGCAATTTTATTGAGATTGTTGAGTTAAGTTGAGTGTTAATATTTTTCCATTTGTTCCAAGCATTGGCAATTGGAGAATTTAAATATATTTTGAATTGGTGAAAACTTAGGCATCCTGGACTCTTTCTCTTGTCTAATTTATTTTTGCAGTGGTGGAAAGAGGAGTGGTCATATACCATACAGGGACTCAAAGCTCACACGGATATTGCAGCATTCACTTGGGGGTAATGCTAGAACAGCAATTATATGCACCATGAGTCCGGCTTTAAGTCATGTGGAACAAACAAGGAATACACTTTCATTTGCAACTAGTGCAAAGGAAGTTACCAACAATGCCCAAATAAATATGGTATGTTGTTTTAATTATAGTTTCCTCCTACAGAGAATTAGCAAACTATCCTTCAGTTATCACAAGATTTTTCTGTCTCCATAATGGATTAACTTGCTGGGTGCTTAGCATTGGTGTCACCATGAATCTACAGCATCTTAAATTTGAGCTGCTTATCAACAGAGTCTTAGAGCACGTTTGGGAATGCGGCTGCGTTCCCAAAAAATTTGAATTTTTTTTTTTACTAAAATTTAATTTGGTTTGTATGTTTTGGATCGTTTTGATGTGCTGATGTCAAAAATGATTTTTAAAAAATAAAAAAACATCATTTGCATGCATTTTGGCACGAAAAGTTATTTGAAAAGCACCCGCAACCACACTACCAAACATGCTCTTAACGTTTCTTTTGTAGGCAGACAGCAATTATTCTGACTGTCATCAGACAACTATTCATCAGTTGCTGTCTCATTAAATGAGTTTGTATAGCATGCTGATTTCAAATACCCTTTGGAAACCATTCTTTATTGAATGTGGTTTCAAATAATGTAGCTTTCATCATATATGTGCATGTGTCTTTTCAATATCATTTTTTTTTATTTTCATACTACTAAGTATAGGATTTACATACTGTGTTATCTTTGATTGTCTTGTCTTCATGCTGTGCGCAAACCTCAAAGGTGCTCTAATGGTTCAGGTTGTTTCAGACAAGAAATTAGTTAAGCATTTGCAGAAGGAAGTGGAAAGACTTGAAGCAGAGCTGCGGAGTCCAGAGCCTTCTTCGGCTTCTTATTTGCAGTCTTTACTAATAGAAAAGAATTTACAAATTGAGCAGGTACATGAGTGTCTGGAAAAATGCAAAAGTAAATGATTTCCATCTCAATGATTAGTTGTGAATAGTGGATTTCTGACTGGAAGTAGATTACCAGTCGAGCTAGTAGAATGGAACCATTGACATTAAGAATTATTTGATTTTGCATATTCTGTTACTGTCTGATGAAAAATCTCTGAGCTATAGTGAAATCCTTCTCTAAATTTAAATTTCTTGAGCATAGAATAGGAAATTTATACATCTATTATATGCAAAATATAATGCTAATTTAAAGTGCTTTCCCTCTCTTCTACTAAATGGTTCATTTGTTTCACCTTTGATTCGTAGCTGCATATAATAGCTTTTTCTTCAATTGTTTTAACTGGAATGAAAACTTAACAAAATGCCAAAGGTGTTCATATTGTAGAATGACTCATACTACTTTCCCATCTTTATAGGGTTAATTTGTAAATAACTTCTTCTATGCAGATGGAGAGAGAAATGAAAGAGCTGAAGCGGCAGAGAGACCATGCGCAATCCCAACTTGAAGAAGAAAGAATTGCACGCAAAGAGCAGAAGGTTGTTCTAGTGACTACCTTTGCATCTATTTTTCAGTTTCCATTTTGTTTCTAACTTTTGACATTTCCAGGGTACAAGTCAATGTGGACCCTCTGGACAAGTAGCCAGGTGTCTTTCATTTCCCGTTGAGAGTGGACAGGTTATTGGTGGTAAGCCTACAGAAGCACAACAGATGAATGTGGTTGGAAGGCAGGCAATGGTTCGACAGTCAGTCACTTCTACAGATCCTTCCATGCTTGTTCAAGAAATTCGTAAGCTTGAGCAGCGACAGAGGCAACTGGGTGTGGAAGCGAATCGAGCACTTGAAATACTTCATAAGGAGGTTGCTTCCCACAGACTGGGTAATCAAGCAACTGCTGAAACCATAGCAAATATGCTGTCTGATATCAAGGAAATACAAGTAGTTTCCACTTTTGCAGGAGAAATTGTAAATGGAGAGAAGGCCAACGCTGCCAGCTTGAAAGAAGAGATCACTCGGTTGAACTCTCATGAGTGTACCATTGTGTCTCTAGAAAGGAAGCTTGATAATGTTCAGAAATCCATTGACATGTTGGTTTCCTCTTTTTCAAGTACTGAAGAGACTCCAAACTCCAAGGTCCAATTAAAGAAGAAGATCTTTCCTTTTGCATTGAACAATAGTTCAAGCATGCAAAACATAATAAGGTCCCCATGCTCACCTCTGACATCTTCTGGTGGGGTAGTGGATAATGAGATTGAGAACAGAGTCCCTGAGAACAGTAATGCATTGTTTTGTAGCAATTCATTAGCCAGGCCATCTGAAACTACTCCACTGAAGAGTGGTAAAAATGGCAACCGTACTCCTTCAAGGGAGGTAACTCCAGCATCTGGTTCTAATTCGGTAAATGTGAAGAAAATGCAGAGGATGTTCAAGAATGCTGCAGAAGAGAACATACGGAGTATTAGAGCTTATGTTACTGAGTTAAAAGAAAGGGTGGCAAAGTTGCAATATCAAAAGCAACTTCTAGTTTGCCAGGTATAAACTATTTGTGTGCCTTGAAGTTCCTTATTCTTAATTTACATCTCACATCTCTTGAAATAATTGGTTCTTTGATTCATGGGTTAGGGCCAATGAATATACTAGTTTTGGGTCAATAAGACAGACAAGTTTTAAAGGCATTGATTTTTTCTTACTTGCAACTATGACACTGCTAGTTATTTGAAACAACCTTTATCCTTCTGTCCTCTGGTCTAACAATTGCTTGATCTTTAATTCTCTTTAATCTTTGCATTCTATTGTTAGGTTTCTGCCATCCAACCATATGCATGATAATATATGTCAATCCTGAAAGAAGAAATGATAATCGTACTATGACCATCACTACTAAAATTGAACAATTTATTTGATTTCTAATTTCTTACTTTTTTATCAAGAATTCCAAAGGAAATTTAGCTTCTGGTGTGTTCTCCCTGCAAAGCAGTGCAATAGAGAGAAAAACTAGAAAAAAGAAAAGAAAAGTTTGCAGTCCATTGATGATCGGTATGGTTATTATGTTGAATTAATTACTTATTATAGAGATACATGAAGCATTTTTATCATCGACAGGTGTTGGAGCTCGAGGCAAATGAGGAAGCAACCACCGAGACAGAAAATATGGACCAGTCTCCCATGCCATGGCACTTGGTTTTTTATGATCAAAGAAAACAAATTATTATGTTATGGCACTTGTGCCATGTTTCAATCATACATCGTACACAATTTTATTTGTTATTCAGAGGGGAACCTGGTGATCAGATATATCTGGAAGTTGAGCTTAGACGGTTGACATGGTTGGAGCAGCATTTGGCTGAACTTGGCAATGCAAGCCCAGCACTGCTAGGTGATGAACCTGCAAGCTCAGTGTCATCAAGGTAATCTCAGGTGTCTTTAACCAAATATGCACGTGCTGCATTTCTCAATCTATTTTCAGTAAATGATATGACCACTGACCATTTGTAACTTGGTGTTTTTATGCAGTATCAAAGCTCTGAGACAAGAAAGAGAATATCTTGCTAAGAGGGTGAATTCAAAGCTTACAGTAGATGAAAGAGAAATGCTATATGTGAAATGGGAAATCCCACAAGGAGGGAAACAAAGGAGGCTTCAACTGGTGAACAAATTGTGGACAGACCCTCTTAACATGCAACACATTAAAGAGAGCGCAGAAATCGTCGCAAAGCTTGTTGGGTTTTGTGAATCCGGTGAACATGTCAGCAAGGAGATGTTTGAGCTAAATTTCGCAAACCCTTGTGATAAGAAGACATGGATGGGGTGGAATTTGATATCCAGCCTTTTAAATCTGTAGCAAAAGAAGAAACAGGATATCAATACATGACCATTTTGTAAGTAATTCTCAGAACTCAGATCCCTTGTAATTTTTTTTCGCAGCAGAAATGAAGATCAGTAGTCTAAAGTTTTTCTCATGGTGGTAGTATTTATTCATCCATTCATTCCTCATCTTTGAAATTGAACTTGATAAATCATTGATAAGGAATGTGGTTTATTCATCCATTCATTCCTCATCTTTGAAATTGAACTTGATAAATCATTGATAAGGAATGTGGAGCTGGGGAAAAGTTGTTAGCCATGCAAATGCTGTATAGAAGCAGGGTATTTGGACTGTATTTCTTGGTTGTGAGATTATACTTGGTTATGGTTGTATGAATTTTATCAAATTCAGATAACAGCATGTAAGTCGAAATTGGAAAGAATTGCAATGTTTGAACATTTTCCCCAGCAAAACCGTTTTGGCACTCGGCACTTGATAGCAAAACAGTTAGTTGGAATGCGCTGTTTAATAAAAAACAATTTTACTAAAAAAAAATAAAATTGTTAATACTAATTAAAAATTAAAAAGCTAAAAAATAGATGCAAATTAATATATTTGGTTATATTTTATGGAAAGCTCTTAATTTTTTTTATTTATATGGTGATAATCTTTATATATATATATATGAAAATATTCTCACAATTTTAACTTGAATGTATTAAAACTATAAGAATAATACATTGTTCATGCATTGTCGTATGAAACTTTTTGACAGTGATATTAAACTTGACAAGGTCTAGCAAGTCAACCTGGAAGGCCCCTAGATCTAACTCTTTTCTTGGCCAATTTTTCAAATAAATTGTGTATAAATTGACTAGTTATGACTTAGTTAAACTGTTTTGGCACTTGACAACAAAACTATTAGTTGATATATGCTCCATCATGAGTTTAATAAAAAACAATTTTATTGAAAAAAAAAATACAATCTTTGTGATGCCTTTTTTAGCCTCAAGAAAAGTTCTAATAAGCATAAAATTGTTCGAATCTTACATGTACTAATAAATATTAAAAAAAAATTGTTATCACTAATTAAAGATAAAATTATAAAGTTGATAAATAGATGTAAATTAAGATATCTGATTATATTTTGTGGGACCTCTTAATTTTTTTTATATTTATTTATATGGTGATAATCTTTTTTATATATAAAAAAATAATAATCTAAATTTTATGAAAAATAATTTGCTAGTACAACACCTTTTTCTTATTAATATTTGTACTATAAGAAATTTTTTTGTTTTATGTCATTTATTTAATAAAAATAAAAAACAATCCAAACAAATAAAAAAAAAGATTTGGATAATTTAAAATAAAAATAAAAAACGTATTTGTCTAATTAAAATCCCTTTTATCTTATTAACGCAGTCGGTTTATTTGGGTAATTTTTTTGTTAGAATATTTGTTTTTTAAACATCTTATAGTAATCTTAAAAACAGATTTTAACTAAAAAAATATTTTGATAATTTTAACTTGAATTTATTATCACCATAAAAATAATACATTGTTCGTGAATCATCATAGGGAACTCTTTAGCAATGGTATCAAAACCAACGGGTCAACTTGGAGGGCTCCTGACCCAGCTCCTTTCTCGGTCAATTTTTCAAATAAAATTGTATATAGGTTGACTCAATTAAAATCTGATTTGATTAAAAAAATAAAAATGTGTTATTTTATTTTTTAAAAAATATTAAGACAATGATATTTTAGATTAATTTGGATCTTCAAGACGTTGTCATTTACTCTTCAACAATATTATTAAACACAACAAAGTCTATTGGATCCATGTGGTGATCTGTAGATCTAGCCTCTAGACTAGGCCACATTTTAAAGTTATTTGCATGAAAGTTGACTTGGCAAGTGCGATCGTGACAAGATCAACTCGAACAAAACTTAGTTTGTTCTTTAAAAATAAATGACATTGTTTTAATATTTTTTTTTATAAAAATATTTAGAACGATGATATTTTAAATAGATCTGAATCAAATCAGATTAACCTTACCCTGTCTATGAGTTAGATCATGGCCATTACTTTGTGTTAATAACCTTGTTTTTTTGGAAGCTATTTTTTATTTAATTGAACAATGATAAAAAGAGAATTTGCTCTAAAAACAACAAACAAAATTACTGAGAAAAGATGTATTTCTTCAATTCTCACCCAATTTCCTTATTAATGCGTATCTTTATTTTTTAATGAAAGCATTTTTTTTATTGTAAGCAATGTTTTTAAATAAATAAAAAATCTATCATGATCTCAAAAGAAATTTCTTAAAAAATATTAAAATAATATTTCAATATTTTGCATATGATTGAAAAAAAAATAGTAAAATCATATTAGAAATATATCTAAAAAATCTAAATAACATAGATTTTATTTTCATCAAATATTCATGAGAAATGTTTTATTATTTCTTATCAAATACATAATAGTAATAATTAAAAAAGATGATAACATTATTATAAAAAAAATATATTATTATTTAAGAACTATAAGAAAATTGAATAATAATTTAAAAATCATGTCAGGTGTTTTTTATAATGCATTTCAATAAACAAAAATCTTATAAAAAAACATAGAAAAGAGCCAAATTCCTGATAAAAAGAAGATCAAACTCACATGTCTAGCCTTCATCATTTTTTTTTACTCACAAGGAAGGATACATGTTATTCACCATTTTGTTTTTTAAAAATAAAACGACACATTATTTGATATCTTAGGTTTTAATGATTATAGTTTTTTGGACCTGAGAATCTATTTTTAAGCTATTTTAACTTAAAGCACTTAATAAACACTTTTAAAATCTCAATTTCTCAACTCAAAACATCCTTAAACGATTCAAAAATATAAAATAAATAAAAAAATTCTTATCAATCCCGATCTACTTTTCACACAATATTATAACTTAAAAATACATTAGTAGCACTCATCTCATTAAGAGAAACACATTAACATCAAATTTGACTTTTTTTATTTATAAAGTTTTTTCAACCAATCGCTTTCTCTCTCATTTAGTATTTTTTTTAATGACTTTCTCTCCTCTCTGAAATATAAACATTGAAATATAAATAAAATAAAGTATTGAATCAAAATGTATAATGTATATTTGTCGAGGTAAATAAACCATAAAAGTAATTGAAAAAATCCAAAGTAAAAGGTCTTTAAAAAAATGTTGAATTAACAATGTGAAAAAAAAGCTTGTATTTTTTCTCACCATCAATTTTGTCTCCTCATTTTTAATCTTTTGAAAATAATAAAACCAAGTTTTTTTTTTTTACAAAACTAAAAACTAACATAATATGGATGATCTTTTAAGACCATAATAATTTTATAGAAAATAATACAAAATAAATTGTAAAGTTTAATCTTGAATTAATGTAATATGAAAGGATAAAATTAAAAAAAAATCAACAACTAGAGTAAAAAAATTAAATAACCAAAATATTCATAAACACCATAGGTTTTACAGTTTTTTGGTGAGTGGTGAACAATGAAACACCATCTATTTCAGTTTTTTTTTTTTAAATAATGTAATGTAAAAGGAAAGTGAGGTATTTTATCTTGAATGTGTTTGTAACTTACGGTGGTGTTAAAAAAAAAGTTAATATATAATATTTTTATTATTTGACTAAACCCAATATATTAAAGTTCAATGATATAAATATTATAAATGATACTGAGTCAAAAACTTAATAAATAGATACTTGAAACCGTTTAACCCGATCTAATTCGTATAACCTAATATAAATAACCTGAGTCCTTTATATAAATAATATTTTTCATTTTTTCTTTTTATTTTTTTCCTCCCTGACCTTCTCACTCACAACTACCTCTCATTCTATCATTGTCTTTCCATTCTCAATATTCTCCACTTTCATATAAATTATAGCTATTGATTTTGAAGTTTGATATAATAAAATAACAATGCATTTTACATTTTCAATTTTTTTAGGAACCTAAAAATCATGAAAAAACAAATAAAAATTTCAAGAATAAGATTGAACTTTTATTTTATTAGTCAAATCACAAACCTAAAAGCACTTTATATTCTTTTCATACTAATTTATTTTTTTATCGTATTATACCCTAACTGTTTGATAAAATGGTTAACTATAATTTTTGTTTTGTTATATATATATATATATATTATGATAATTTTTATGTTGTTCATAATATATGTATTTCAAGAATTTTACTTGGTTTTAATAATTGTAAACAGATAATTTTTCTTTAGAATTGTCGAAGAATAAAAAAATTAATATATTCAACACTGGAATATTCATAAAATTTCAATCCAACCCTTAAATTAAGTACAAATATAAATCAAAACCCAACGTAATATAATCACAAATACCCAAGTAACTTGTATAAAAAATAAAGAGAGAATAATAATAAAAAAAAAAAGTAAAAGAAGAAAACCTATAAAAGCAAAATAAAAGGAAAAAGAGGTGGTGGACAGGGGTACATAGGTCTTTTAGAGTAATTATTGCCAGCGTAACGTTTCTGTACCGTACCCTAAATAAACCCTCCTCTTCTTCAGATTATGATCTTCTGAATCCCTCTCTGTATCCCTCTTGCTCTACGATATCTGTCTCAAAGATTAAATCCAATAACTGATAAATAATTATCTAAGAAAAAAAGAAGAAAAAAAATGGGAAGGGAAAGAGAGGTTCCAAATAAATCAGAAAAAGAAGAAATCTCATACACAGTGGAGCAGCTGGTTGCCGTCAATCCCTACAATCCTGACATCCTCCCCGAACTCGAAAACTACGTTAACGAACAGGTCTCTTTTTCTCTCTTCGCTCCTTTTTTTTTTGCTTTTCAATTCCTTCTTCGCTCTTTTTTTTTTTTGTTGGTTTAAAAACATAAACAAATGAAATCCAGGTTTCGTCGCAAACATACAGCCTAGATGCAAATCTTTGCCTTCTTCGCCTCTATCAGGTATTTATTGGTTCAGTAATCCTGACGTAGATTTGATATGAGTGGATGCTTTATTATCTATCTATTCATTAATTATTTCAGTTTGAGCCGGAGAGAATGAGCACCCAGATTGTGGCTCGCATTCTCGTCAAGGTCCGTTTAAGCCCTCCCTTAAGCTTGTATGACTTTGGTAGATTATTGGCATGTGATTGTAATGCTTACTTGTGTCTTTCCTTTTGGAACAGGCACTCATGGCAATGCCAGCTCCTGATTTCAGCCTTTGTCTCTTTTTGATTCCGGAGCGAGTGGTATCTTTCTTTCTGTTACTTTATTTTTTTCTTCTTTTTATACATGTGTGAAATCTCGCATGCATTTAGATATTACACAGGGTCATACAAGTACATGTGAGCATGCTTTATCACGGGATTCAATTTGTTATGTGGCAAGCTATAAAGGACATCCAATTGTTTAGTATCAGGGATTATTGCTCAAAGTTATACATTTGTTGACTATTTTCTTTTATGAGCTTATATATATGTGTGTGTGATCACGGGTTGGGTCGGTCAGCTATCTTTGGATGAGTTAGCATATAACATGTCAGATTCCGAAATCATTTTGCTTTCATGTTCTTTTTAAGTTGGTCTGTTAGTTTTGGGCTTTTTTCTGAGTTCCTTTGAAAATATAGTTGGTATGCTGGTTTTCTGGTAATTTAATTTATCCATGCAATGTATCTTTCAGCAAATGGAGGAACAGTTCAAGACACTGATTGTTCTCTCACATTATTTGGAGGTACATCTCTGATTCTGTTACTGGACTTGTACAGTTGTGTAAAATAGATGAATTTTAAAGCACCTACTTCTTCATCTGCAGACAGGAAGGTTCCGTCAATTCTGGGATGAAGCTGCTAAGAGTCGCCACATAGTTGAAGCTGTCCCAGGTTTTAATGAATTTTTTGATAGTTTCTTTTGTTTACCTTTTGCTGTCTTTTTGTTGCCTATTTGTCTAGATAGACATGTAAAGTTCAAAGAACTAACATTTGAGAGGTATTAGATCATCTTTACATATGACTAGGGTATTCCATTCACACACTGGAGCAAACAAATTGGCAGATTTAGTAGTATGTTTGTGGGCATGAGTACTATTCTATATAGATACAGGTGCTAGGGGAAAATCTGTCCTGTAAGTGAGCTTGTGGTCGCATGTACTTGCATTGGTAATTATGTGTTGTAGTAGTTGTTGATTAGTGTACAGTTTTGTGCTCTTCATTCAGCTCTAGAAATAGAGGGAGTTTAACTTGCCGTGCTTTTGTTACCAAGTCAGTGATTAATATGGCCCCTACTATTTTTATTGATGCCACCTTGTATCTCTCTTTTGTATGTTTGTGTACTGTGTGCTTTGTCTTACAAGAGGTCGGAATGCAGGTTTTGAGCAAGCAATCCAAGCCTATACAATTCACCTGCTTTCTTTGACTTATCAAAAGGTCCCTAGGTCTGTGCTAGCTGAGGTATGCTTCTATTTCATGCTTTGCACTTTTATGCAATATATGTTGAGCTTTGCTTTATTTTTGTGTCTGCTCTGTATGATTTGTTTGATAGCATGAAATTGGTGGTGAAAAGCTTTTATTATTTACAAAGCTGAAAACATGTTGTAGCCCTGCATTAAATTAGAGACGGTTTTGCCGTACCAACAAGAAAAAATTCTAAGTAAAATGGTGTCTGATTTTGATTATGGCATCACTGATGTTCTCTAGAGCTGTTGGATGCGTGTAACTGGTTTTGTTATATATGGAGTATTTGTTTGATGGTTAGCTTCATGTTTTTTCCCAAATACTGTGCTTATCTTCTGTGTCTAATTTCATTTGGTGTGATAAGAAAGATTCCAAGAAGTTATAACTATATTCTATGTCTAATTTCATTTGGTGTGATAAGAAAGATTCCAAGAAGTTATAACTATATTCTATGTCTAGACCAGCTGCTAGTTATGTCATCGATGCAGGTTTAATGACATTTTTTGCCCCTGAATTATTTGTGAATGCGGATTGAATCTTCATTATCATCTATAAAAATTTCAGTTGAAGATACTCGAATATGAAGTTTTTAGGATGAGTTTTGATCAAGGTCAAAGTTTTATCTGTTGACCCAACAACCAATTTAAACAGAGACAATATTGTCCAAATCATATTAGTTCAAGGAAAAAAATGATCAAATTAATAGTACAAGTTTCTATGTGCTGCAACCTCAATAGTTTAGAAGCTAAAATCATTGAACTCATCCATGCCAAAATCTTACTTAACTGGGCATGTATGTGGCAGGCAATCAACATCGAAGGTCTATCCTTGGACAAGTTCCTAGAACAGCAGGTGGCCAATTGTGGTTGGATATTGGAGAAGAGCCATGGGCGGGGACAACTCATTGTCCTACCAAGTAATGAATTTAATCATCCTGAGCTTAAGAAGAACACTGCAGATAGCATTCCTTTAGAGCATGTTGCCCGCATCTTCCCCATTCTTGGTTGACCCCTTTCTAGGGGCTAGGGATTTTTTATTTGGTTCCTCTTTTCAGCAAAATTTCTGGGATTCTAAGTTGGGCTGCCACTACTAGCTCTCAGTAACTTTGCATAGATGTTAAATCATTTTGGTGCTACGGTAACACTCCCATGGCTTGTTTGTTCAGTATATGGGATTTAGTCGAAACAACGGAGGGCATAATTGATGAACCTTGTGATGAATGAATCTTCTCTCTTTTGCATGTGTTGTGCCTTGGATGCAGAACTTTGATTTAGACGTTAGCAAGACAATGCAATTTTGAACCCAATTGCAGCCAGTTCTCGTATTGTAATTCAAAATCTAGAATTTGACCTGAGTGGATGACAACTTAGTGGCTCTTTTGGCACATTGAGAAGCTGGCTTTGAATGTTCCACTAGCATCCATCTTCCAATTCATTGCATTGCCAGAATGTGCATGATGTTTCATATATGCTGGCTGCTTTGAGGCCCTAAATTTTCGTTTCAAGCTTGCATAGTTGTGAAGAAATATCACGAGGCAGAAGTGTGTTATGTACATATGATGTTTGTGTCTGATGTTCGTCTTGGCGGCAGGCACCGAGACCTGTGTATGAAGATACAATGACATGAGATGAGACTGCTGCTTTCTGGTTTGATATCAATTAATTAACAAAAAACCATTGTCTTGAGCAAACACAATTTTTTTTTTTTTCCCTGTGTGTTTGGTTTGGAAGTTGATCGTGGCTGTAGCCTGTGAGTTGACATGCCTGTATAGAAGAAAAGAAATCGTTGATAACTGTCGAGTGTTTCTCCCGCACTTGCAAACCACTTCACATATTGACAAATGCATCTAAATGCTGTTTGATGGATTTTCCTCAATAATAATAATAATAATAATAATAATAACAAAAAGAGCTGCAGATGAACACAAATTCAAGTTCAACTAAATGTTTTCTTTCACAACCAATCAACCAGAAATGAGGCTTTAGAATTTGGATGGCTTTAAGACATCAGTCCAATAATAATCGTACTACTTTCCTCCAAACACTTCACTGAGTTGTTAGTATCACAACTGACCGCGGATAAACATGAAGGGAAATAAAGAATCGATGGTCTTCAATTCTTCTACACACGGAGCTCTCATTGAGCGCGGTTAAGATATTTACACGAACGAAAACCTACAAGATCCACAGGCTAGTAAGGAACGAGAAGAGGGAAGAGCTCCAAAAAGAATGTTCTTTCAACTGTCGGCTATTTACTCTCGTGTATTTTGGTATCAGGAGGTTTCCACGGTGGAATCCATGCCGTGAGTCACGCACAACGGCTGAGCGAACTTCCATATATTTTACGAAAGAATGCCGATACAGGTGCCCTTCATTTATCTTTCTGCCCTCTCAGCAACCTCTTTATATCAATTGAAAAGCATCTCAGAGCAGGTTGAACCTGAAGAGGTTGAACTATATTATAATTCAGGGGAAAATGAGCTCAACTTCAATGGCAGTGTCTCTCCGCAGTTTACCCATTTCACAAAGCTATCTGAAAACTCCTCGAGCACATTGGAATTTGCTGGATTACTATACGATAGCTCCATTCCTGATCGCTGACTTTCCTACAAAGCAGGAAACATGGAAGTAGGGTTGAATTTTTCTGGAATTTAAAAAAAAAAAATACAGACAGATGCAGTTAACATCCTTTAAATATTCTAACCATGTCATTGTGAACTTCTGTAAATTAAGTTCAACCTTCTATAATTTTAATTTATGAAATTGTCATATAGAACCCTAAGGGGAAATTCAGATATATCATTTAGTTTAGCCAATCATCAGGAGTCATGTCCAGATATATCATTTAGTTTAGCCAATCATATAAATTATGGAAATTCTTCAAGAACGTAAAATGTTCCAAGAAAGACAACCTCAGTTTTTTCAACTCAACATTCAGTAAAAGTAATGCTACAACCTCAAAGTTCTTCCAACTCAATTTTCAGTAAAAGCAATGCTACGAGAAATACTGTTCATTACTTGTTTCTTTGCAACTCAGCACTTTCTGTTGACTAAAAATAACAAGTTATTTATCGTAGCAAGGGCCTATAAATTGCCCCTTCTTTTCACATCAACTGGTTGGTTCAACAATGGTGTCTATTTTCTTCGTTGAACTGTAATTACTGGCCACATTTTGCCCAATTGGCCTGAGTGGCATATTTAATGGGAAAAAAAAGGTAATGTAGCAAAAATGAGGCAACATGACACGATGGCATGAGACCCACTTATAAGAAATGATGACAAGGCAATGCACCCTCCATAAACCTTATGCACAAAAATTGAATGGCAGTTCGATTGGATAAAAAAATCTCATCTACACCATCGCACAATAGTCTGCAAAACCCATTTCTGACATTTCATAAACAATTTATGCACTGTCACGACCATCGGATTTCACCATTTTCCCACCTCAGCAGCATTGTCATCAAAGACACTGTCAGCCATGCATCCAGTTCTAGCACATTCAGTTTGGGATGTTTCTCGTCATCATGCCAAAACTCTAAAGATCAATGATTATGACCACTTAAACTGAGAAACAAACAAGTTAGTTGTTTTCAACTGGGTATTGAACATGGCCTCTGCTATCCATGTTCAATTTGAACATGATTACTTCTACAATCCCGATTGTTGTCATCAACGATGAAAACTGCTTTGCAAAGAATCCTGGCAGGCTTAAAATCACACAAAGCTTGAACGTTTTGAGGGAGAAATGAATTTTGAGACAGCAACGTTGGCTTTGGTGATTTGAAAGGGTTCATTTCAAGAACTAGTCTTTCTTGAGCTAGGATGTTGATTGATGAATGTGACAATATCTCGGGTCGTCATCTGAATAGGGGAATTGAGTAGCTGATAGTGAGGATGATTGTGGTTCTAAGAGGTGATGCAGTGTTGGTTTAACAACACTTGTAAGCTCCTGTGTAAGGTTGGATGAGGTTTGGGACTGTGTGTGCACTCCAAAAATAGGAGGTAAAGCCAGTGAAGTGAAGGAGGAGCATTGGCAGTTACAAATGGATGGTAAAATGCTATTATGACATTTTGAGAGAATTGGTTGGAGGATCAATAGGAGTCAACAAAATAAAAAAGAAACAAAAACATGAACGTTGTGGCAATGAGAGTTGAAAATGGAGACTGATGTTGGTGTAGTTTATTATTAATTATGCAATCAATATTGATATGCCAAATTAAAAATAAGAAGGCAGCCTATAAAGTAGTCTTAGTGGTGTAGTTTAATGGCAATTACTTATTGCGATTGAGTTAACATTATAAAATAAAATGACGCAAAGTTTGTAATTTGACTGGAAAAAAAAACATGACAGCTCACTCAATCAATTGTTGCACACATAGGAGCTAATTTATGGGTTTGGCCAGAGTTTGACTCCACTTAATATCTAGCTATTGTTGAATTACTAAGAAACCATGCAAAATGCACCAACAGAATGGCGGAGGGGACTGACCTTCGTGCTGGATCCATATTCAATTGTGGATGGGGTTGTTCCACCCATTATTCCATTGACATTTTCAGATGACAGACCACTAATTGGATAGTTCGTGAGTAATGATGACCTGCACAAACATCAAAACATGATGAAGGAAACTATAATCACTGGTTCCAGCTTAGGGCATGATGTGACAGAAGCGCACACTCATACATAACACCTTTTTTTGTTAAACCAAGCCCTATTTTTGGCATTTTCTAACAAATAAATACTTTCATGCTCAGCAGTTTCATACTTCTGTTCCATAAAATTTCACAACAGCACTATCCATCCTCATGATTGATAAAAAAAAAAATACCTCTCAAATGGCTCTTCTTCACATGAGTTTCCAGAGGAAGACAGCCAGTCTATATCAACAAAGTTTGAGCAATTAAATGTATCTCCATGTCCAGAGAAGAAAACATTATCACTTTCCAGGTAGCGATCTCTTTGCACATATCTGAAAAGCTGTCTGCGAGGCATTGAGGGAGTGTACCTACATTTAGCAATGAACAGCTAGTATGTCAAAAAGGGAACATCAGTTAACATAATAGCAACACTAATGTAGTCAAGGAGGGATTCAACAAGTGATACAGTTAAAGTTTACAGCTGTCAAATTGATTAGCTGAGTTTTAGCCTAACTTTTAGCTCCTAGATTTTATCCTATTCAATTGTATAGTTGACTTATCTAAATGGTTGATATATATCCAGTATAAATACCCTCAGCAATATGAACAAAAATCATCCGGCCTAATTGTATTCTTCAATTTGGTATCTTAGCCTTAGGCTAAAGATCCTAACTTGATTTTTGATGAGATTCTGTCTTGACTCTTTGTCTTTCAACCAGCAGCCATTGCTGACACTCCCTTGCCGTTTTTCCTTATAATCATTTCAATACAACCATTTCAATCTCACATCTTTTGTCCGGACGAACAAGCAACTATGTCCAATATTGACAAGGTCCTTGTAAATACAGACAACAAGACAACAAGATGTTGCTTGCTGTGACTATTTAAGAGAATTCCTCTCAAATCCATATTAAACTGGATGGTATGAATTTTCATATTTGATTTAGAATTCTAGAAATGCATGTTGTTGCTAGGATGAAGAAGGGCTATATTACCAGGATGAAGGCTACATGCATCGAAGATGATCTAGGTTATGATGAATGAGAAAGCTAGGATGCTTTAACTAAGTCATGGCTTATCAACTCTATGACTCCTAATCTTGTATCACACTTTGTTCAGTGTGGAACGTCAACAAAAGTACGGGATGTTGTTAAGAGTTATCTTGACGCATCATGCACTTCTCATGTTTATGAATCGATGAAGAAAACCTTAAATTTATGTTATGGTGGCAGATTTCTCACTTAATACTATAATGAATTGAATTCCATTTTTATGGAACTTGACTATCAACGACCTAATGATATGAATTGCCAAGCCAATACAGAGAAACAAAGAGAGGTCGGTTGAGGATCCACTTTACATGTTTCTTGCATGTCTTTATCACAGTTTGGGTCATTTCAGTAGTCAAGTCCTGGCTACCTCTCTTTTACACAGCATGGAAGAAGCATACTCCTTAGTTCGTCAAGAGGTACAAAGACATGTTACCATAGGTACTGAAGATCATATTGAGGCTTCAGCCCTAGCCATCTAGAAGAATGGTTTCTAGCCAATCCCTCCTTATTCTTCACATACTCATCACTGCACTCACTAAAATAGCACCAAGCACACAATAAATACTTGCTAGAAGAAGCATTGCTATTTAGAGTGGTTTATGCTTAAACAAGCTGAGAGGAAAATGAAAAGAAAAGGAAGTCCTCCCAGATTGCTGCTACTGACACATCTTAATCTTTTGCTTCCCATTTTCTACTAACACTTGGGTTATTGATTTAGGGGATACCAATCACATGACTAGGAATTCTTCCTTATTTCATTTGCTAATGTGGTCAAGTTTGTTGAGGTTGCTAGTGAGGCTCCTATGCTAACTACTGAGGTCGGGAATGCCTCACTCTCTCCCATTCTTTCCATGTCTTCTGATTTACTTACTCCTACTCTTTCTAATAATCCTCTCTTAATTAGCCAACTCACCAAACATCCACTACGTGTTGGGGCATTACATTGGCACTAATAGGGAGAGAGGAGGTCTTTACCACTTAGAGGAAGTTGGGGCATTACATTCCTAGGCCAACCAATGGTTTGAAGTACATGAAGAGAATTATGCTAGGGAAATTTATTTTGTAATGACATTGGTGATTGAGTCCTTCATTTGCTTATTCAAAATGTTAATTTCCTAAGTTATTCAGTGAGATTTCTATTTCTAGTTTACAATATGAGCAATGCATTTATGTTAAAAATCATAGTGTTCATTTTAAGTTAATTTCAATAGAAGTTCAAATTCTTTTTCATACGTGGTTCTTTTTCTATCGCTTCTGCTTTAGGTCATAAATATTTTATTCCATTTATTAATGATTGCACTAGGATAAACTTAGTATATTTACTAAAATCTAATTCTAAAAAAAGTACAAGAGTTTTCATCCCTCTACGGACAAGTACTTGTCCATGGATATTCAGTTTTGTGACCAAGTGTCTCATTTTTTAAGGGATGTGTCTCTCATTCCTCTTTCAAGGGAGATTTGTAGTAAGGAAGAACATTTATGGTTGGAAGAAAAGAGATGGTGGATTTCAGGGAGGAGGGTATTCAATTGCTTTGGATAAGAGGGAGATATCTTTTGATCTTATAAAAGAAGTTGCATTTGAACCTGAAGAGGGTAGGGATGAAAGACTCGCTCAATCGACTTCTGACTCCATTATTCCTTTTGATGATATTACCATGCCATTGGAACTCTTTTGAGATTCACCCCGGAGAATGTGTCCCTTTCTTCTATAAATTCATAACATGTACATTTAAAGTCTGCCATTCAAAGATATCCCCTTCGTTATCGTAAAGAGCATGGTAGATTTTGTTTTTCCAAATAATCTTTTAACATCATTTATCTCATATATGATTTTGTCTTTTATCATTGTCTGTCTAAATCTCACTTATCTTTTGCCATTTAGTTGTCCTAAATGTCTATTCCTAGTTATTTTTAGGAAGCTTTTAGAGACAATAAGTGGAATTCTGCTATGGTAAAAGAAATGAAGGCACTCTAGAAGAACTCCACCAGGGAGATGGTCGGGTTACCTTAGGCAAAAAAAGCAGTAGAATGTAAATGAGTGTTTACAGTGAAGTACAAGTCAAATGAGATAGTTGACAAGTACAAAA
>Ga0325403_1000895_pt1 | contig 23350 bp, 21 predicted proteins | sample PopdelMetagenome_19_FD_205665 | JGI IMG/M metagenome (GOLD analysis project Ga0325403, IMG submission 205665) | Populus deltoides microbial communities from Bellville, Georgia, United States - Xylem-PdKOR-R4 | ecosystem: Host-associated > Plants > Phyllosphere > Stem > Wood/Secondary xylem... | reverse complement strand
CTTTTCATACCATAATTTTTGTTTCTAATTCAAAATATTTTTTTATTAATCCATGTCTAAAATTAGGGATGGCAATGATACTTAAGGGTTGAATTTTTTTATATTTATACTTTATCCATTATCCATCTAATAAAATTTTTACATATTGATATCTTATATATCGAGTTTCGAGTATTCATATGATTATTTATTGTCTAATTATTATTTAATATTAAAAAAATAAAAATATATATATATACTTGAAATATGTATGTGTATGTGTGTATATATTAAATGATTTTGGTCGGGTTGGGTTTGATAATATTTATATATCATTGATCACTTATCAAGTAAGTTAACTATTAAAAAAAATCATTTCATTCATATTGGTTTGGGTTAATATCTATGGATTAATTTTCATAGCTGTCTAAAATTCACTTAAAGAATGATTCAAAATTGTCTTTTAATTAACTCTTGAGGTTGCGTCAACTTTTCTTTCCAATTATAATTTTTTTTTATTAATATAGGTGTTTAGACTAGTTTGCGTGTATCTTAACTAATCTTATATACTTTAAAGTCAATAATTATGTAAATCTCCAGTGGCTCTAAGAGAGATTCGAACTTATAATTATTAAAAATGAAACTCAAAGTCTACCAGTTGAACTATCCTTCACTATTCTAATCATAATTTAAATATGTTTGGATATGCATTTTAATTTTGTTTTATATGGTGGGCTCTACCAACAACTGAGGTCTCAGTTATTGCGAAGAAATTTTAGATTGCTTTGATTGAGGTATGAACTCAATTTTAGATTATGAGAGAAGCTTGTTGACAATAAAATAATAGTAAAATAACTATTAAAAATCATTAAATCAAAATAATCTCATTCTTAATTATAAATTATTAATAATCTAATTTATAATATTTTAATTCAAAAACTATAAAAATATTATATATCTTTTTAAGTAATTTTATTATTAAAATTATTTTTAAAAACAGTTTTAACCAAACACTTTTAAATTATTATTTTTTTCAACATCAACTTTAATTATAGTTTTAACCTAATATATATTTTATCAAACTAATCAAAACTGAAAATACCTTTTCTACACAAGCTATCGAAAATGCCAAACACACATTTACATAAAATGTCCCTGGTTTGGAGAAGTTGCATCAGCTGCAATGTCTCGGCATTTCCATCGACCATCTGGGAACTGGGGCAGATGATTTGAACTTTCTCTCCACGTTGGTAAATGTGACCAGTTTGCAGCTAGTGAGTGGCTACAAGTGATAACAACTTTCAAGGGTCATTGCAGAACATGGAATGGGAAGTGAGGTTTTGGCCCGCGGTGATGTCTACAGTCATGGCATACTTTTGCTAGAGTTGTTCACAGGGAAGAGGCCTTCTGATGATATGTTCAAAGAGGGTTTAGACCTCCACGAATTTGCTAACGCTGCTTTGCCTGAGCAAGTGGTTGATGTTGTGGATCCAATTCTACTTCAGGAAATGAAAAAAATTCAGAGACAAGAACAGACAGTAGCCACAAGGTTCAGGGGTGTTTAATTTCAGTAATGGAGATTGGAGCCGCTTGTTCTGCTGAATTTACACAAGAAAGGATGAACAGGAGTGGTGTTGCAGCAAAGCTGCTTTCAATCAAACGCAAACTTCCTTAATCTTGTATTACGTGGAGCGTTCAAGAATATTTGGGCAGAGAGAAAAGGGGGGGAGAACAACACAGGACGGGAAAAAAAAAAAAAAACAGAGAACTAAGGACGAACGAACGACAAAGGTGGAAGCACAGAACAGGAGGACGAAGACGAAAAGGGACAGACAGGAAGCGAACGCAAGAATAAAACAGAGAACACAAATATAACAAGCAAACACAGGGGAGAGGGACCAAAGCAAGCCACCATCTTCGACTCCTCTCTCTGCACCAGGTAAGTCATTCTCTTCTCGCTTTGCATTATAATTCACTAATATTGTCGCTGTGGTTTATAATTAACTCTTTGCTGTGCTGCACGCGTCATGCGTGCTGCTGCCTAAGCCAGCCGGGCCACTAGTTTGGGTCAGAGATTGGACTGGTACAGCTAGACTAGATCCAGTCTAAAAAAAATTGAATCTAAGCCTCAGCCCAACCTATCCAAATTACTTTTTGGATTATAATTCACTAATATTGTCGCTGTGGATTATAATTAACTCTTTGCTGTGCTGCACGCGTCATGCGTGCTGCTGCCTAAACCAGTCGGATCATTAGCTTGAACCAGGGATTAGGTTGGTACAACTAGACTGGATCCAGTCTAAAAAAAATAAATTGAATTTAGACCTCAACCCAATCTATCCAATTACTTTTTGACTAAAGGTGCGTTCAGATTAATTATATATCTTAAATCCAAGATAATTTGGATTTGGGATTAATCACCACTCTCATTGCACATAATCACTAATTTTTTTTTAAGTAGGGGTTAAACATTATATTTAATATTTTTTTTATTCTAGTTTTAACACTCAGAAATCTTTAGTTTTTGTCCATGACTCACAAAAGATATTTCTAAGATTATTTATTACCTCAAAACTGCATCGTTGTTTATCAATCACACGATCCAGCTTCCAGCACCAATCACAAGTCAAACAATCAAACGGTCGGGTTTGAGATAGCAACGTGGTCCCCGAATAACTGTCACACGATCTGGCTTCTTAATAACGTTCAGAGTACACGGGCGCACCGGATTGCCACATCCCTGTCACGTCTGCCGAGAAAAAAATCCAGCCCACCTCCACTATCACTTTTTGGGTAAACTACATTTCGATCCTCCAACTATAATACATGTTTCGATGAGGACTCCCCTCAGCCACAAGTTTCAATTGCACCACAACTTATGCAATATCAACCTTCCATCCAATACTAGTTTTTTTTCTTTCCTACTACTAAACTGTTCATTATTGATAATATTTTTCCTAGAAGCATCTCATAAAATAATTATATCAAAGATAAAATTATTCGAAATTCTTTTATTTTGTTACGGTCAAGATTATTTTTTATCTGGAAATTTGATTAGAATTTTAACAATCATTTATCATATAAATGATAGATATTATGTGTCATTTAGATTTTTTAGACAGCATTTATGCATTTAATTGGTAAAAATTAACACTAAATTTTTTTCAAGTTGAAATATAAAAAAGAAGCATTTGAAAAAAAAAATATAGTGAGAAGCTCTGCATGTTTCGTTGAAAGTGTGGTTATGAGAAAAAAAATACAAGAAATAAAAGATAATTTTAATGCAAGATATGTATCCTCTAAGTCTATTATTACATATAATTAAAGGATATAAATGAAAAAAATAAATAAAACCTTATAAATATCTCTCCATAAAATTTCTTAAAAATATCTCTTTTAGTATTAAAAAAACTCGATTAGTGTGTGTTTGAAAGTGTTGTAATGGTTGTTTTTTAAAGTGCCTTGGGCTTAAAAAATATCAAAATAATATTTTTTTATTTTTTAAAAATTATTTTTAATATTAGCAATCAAAATAATTTAAAAACACTAAAAAAATATTAATTACAAATAAAAAAATTTAAAATTTAAAATTTTTTAAAATATAAAAACAAACATCACCTAAAAGTTTTAATTAGTCTATCGTAGTAATATTTAAAAATTCGTCGGAATCCTTGAAACCGAACAACCACATTTCTCCGTCCAAAAATTCCAATCAAATCCACCGTATCCCCATCCAAAAATCAAGGATTGATAATAGCAATTGTTAAATACTAAGGCCCAAAATGAAATAAGTTGAAAGATTCAAGGTCCAAGTCGAACTTTACTCAAAGAATCAATAAGAAGAAACCGCCAGCACAGTTATATCGACAGCAAAACCCAGTAGTACACATTCCACACTCCACTCCCCTCTCTCTCTGGTTGTCTCTCTCTCTCTCTCTGTCTCTCGCTAACACTAAACAGACTCTCGTCTCAAGTAATCTCTCTCTCTCTCTCTCTCTCTCTCTCACACACACACACACACACACACACAGACACAATGCGCTTATTTCATTTTTTCTTGCTTCCGTGTTTGTTTGCTGAGAAAATCAATGCAGCAAGAAAACAAAAACAGTAAAACGTTTGCGTTCTGCTTATTTTATTTCCTACGCTAGTTTTTTTTTCAAATGCTGGAAGTTGTTGCATTGGAAATGCTGCTGAGAGGTTCAACTGTTTGATTTTCTCTCGGTTTCCTTTCCATTTTCTCAGCATCCAAACGAAAAGCAAAACGAGATTCTGTTTATTTTTACTCTTCGAATAATTAGGAGCATAGAAGCTAAGGTTTAAGTTTGCTCTTTTGCTTTGCTTGTTTGGTTGCTGAGAAAGTGCAGCAAAGAAAGAATAAGGAAAATTGTTGAATGTTTGTGCTCTGCATATCTTACACGCTACTTATTAAAAAAATAAAAATAAATCCTGAATGTAGAAGGTTATTGGTTCGATTTTCGTACTGTTTCCTTTCCATTTTCTAAGCAACCAAACAGATCATAAATAAGCACTAATTTCTTTTGTTGTTTTGTAATAATGAGAAAGGATCGTAGAAACTTAGCTGAATTTTATTTCGTTTCGTTTCCTTTTTTTTTGTGGTATAGGAAAATGGAGGCTATGGCTAGGATTTTGATGAAGATGACGGGGATAATGCTGTGGTTAATGGTGCTGATAGCAATGGCAGTAGGAGAGGATGTGAAATACAAAGATCCGAAGCAACCAGTAGCAGTTCGGATTAAGGACTTGATGAGTAGAATGACGCTTGAAGAAAAAATTGGTCAAATGGTTCAAATTGATAGGTTGACAGCCTCTCCGGATATTATGCAGACTTACTGCATTGGTAATATCTAAAACTCCCCAATATTGTTTACTTTGCGTTAAATTTTGTCGGTGTGGTGCTAATGACAGTTTCTTTGAGAGCTATGATACTCACAAATTGTAGAGCTTGTGCCTGGATATGTTGTGAACAAGTGTTGCGCTAGCATTGCTGGTTTTGTAAATTGTGCTGCTTTGTTGTTCCTGTTTGATGGGATAATGAGTTTATGATGGTATTGAACGGGAATGATTGTGTGCAGGTAGTGTTTTGAGTGGAGGTGGGAGCGCACCACTTCCTAATGCCAGTGCTGAGGATTGGGTTAATATGATAAATGGGTTTCAGCATGGGTCGTTGTCTAGCCGATTGGGGATTCCAATGATTTATGGCATTGATGCTGTTCATGGGCATAATAATGTCTTTAATGCCACAATCTTTCCTCACAATATTGGGCTTGGAGCTACCAGGCAAGTATAAATTTTAAGTTCCTTGTTTATTGATTCTCTCACAACAAGAACTTTGTGCTACAGAGTCATCTATTTCACAAACTGCCTGTAGGCTTTAGTTCAGATAATATATTTAGTGTATGCTTTATGTAAAAGAAGTCTTCCACTTTCTGTCTCTTTGCTTTGTAATTAGTGCTAATGAAAGTATACATGTTAAATTCAACATGCATAGGTCGACATATCATTTCCATTCTTGCAGAAGAGCGAAGTAATCTACAGTAAAACTTGTTGGTGGTCTCACACATTGGTTTCCATTAGTCTGGTTTAACTTAATAATCCTGAAGTCTTCTGATCTTTGGATCAATCAATTTTAATCTTTTTTTTACCGGGAAAGCACCCGCACATTTATTATAGAATTTCATGCCGGCCCATTAATCTGTGTTGACTTTATATTTTATTGGACTTCTTACATATAGGGATCCTGACCTGGTGAAGAGGATTGGAAGTGCAACCGCTCTTGAAGTTAGAGCGACAGGAATTCCTTATGTCTTTGCTCCATGTATCGCAGTAAATAACTTACTTCACTATCAGTTCTTAAATCTTTTTGTAGATATTAAATATGTGAATCAAGCAGCGCCTTTCATGCACTTTTCTTATTAATTTTGTATTTTTCATTACATCTGCTCCGAAGGTTTGCAAAGATCCAAGGTGGGGTCGGTGTTATGAAAGCTACAGCGAGGATCACAAAGTTGTGCAGGCTATGACTGAGATCATACCTGGTTTACAAGGCGACATTCCTGTTAATTCTCGGAAAGGAGTTCCATATGTTGGTGGGAAGTACGGACCTTCAGAAGTCTAAACATCCTTCATAAATAGGGCTTATCAACATCCTTCAAGTCACTAGTTTTGCTTCTTTTATACGTCTGATAACCAAAAGAATTAGCATATTCATGTCCTGTCTCTTAGTATTTAGTAACAGCAGCCACATAAATCAGTTCTCAGCACTTGTAGTGTTTAACTGGTGTTATTCTACAAGAATGAACCAGAGCACCTAAAAAAGAAGCCTATCCCCTCTTTTTTCTACCCCTTCTCTACTGTTGATCTACTTATAGCAACCTGCATTTTATGCTCAACTGTTCTAAACATGCATTTGATTTGTCTTTTTTTTTTGTCCTTCTGATTTTTCTTCCTTTTTCCCTTTTCCTTTCCTGTTTTTGTAGGAAAAAGGTTGCAGCTTGTGCAAAGCACTTCGTGGGTGATGGTGGAACAACCAAGGGCATCAATGAGAACAATACAGTTATTGACAAGCATGGGCTACTGAGCATCCACATGCCTGCCTATTCAGATTCAATCATCAAAGGTGTTTCAACTGTTATGGTTTCCTATTCCAGTTGGAATGGGGAAAAGATGCATGCAAATCGTGAGCTAATAACTGGCTTCCTCAAGAACACCCTCAAATTTAAGGTCAGGTTTACATTTCAATTTTAATTTCAATGCTCAGCCAGCATCCACACTTACGAATTGTGGCAAAATTGTATTTTCTTGCATTAAACAAGGATTTGGACATAGGTTTTACAGCAATTCTTGGAACCTTCAGCTTCCAATGCCTATCAAATATTTTTACGCTGTCCCATGGGCAAAACCTCAACTTTTGGCATTTGAGACGATTCTGGTTGGTGCATGGCCCAGCTCAATAAAAACATAATTCCACCCCTTTGTGTAGGTTGGCTTTGCCTGGAAGTCTCCTCCAGCAAACACCTCGCCATCAAGTCTTTGATTTTTTTTTTAAAATAGTGGCATTGTTTTAGCCTCAATTATAAATGCACTTTCATGCTTAAGTATTGTTGTTTTGGCTTCATTCCAAATTAACCATTTCTAATTGTATTTTTTTTTTTGTGCTGATGCATCGGCTTCATTTTCTTGCATGTTTTTCATTATTTAATCCATCTTATTTCTTCATCTTTTGCACTCATTCTTGAGTTAATTTTTTTCTTACTGCCCAAAATCCTTTATGATCAAGGATGGTTAGCCATCATTTTAACTCCCTTAATAATAGTAGGGATATCATGATCAAGAGCATGCTACCAGCACTGTTTGTTCATTGATCTTTCTATGATGCCCTGGGCACTATGGAGAGCATCGCGCTTGATTCTTTCCAGATCATGAAAGTGACCTTTGGGATCCTTTTGGCAATAAGCTTAATATCACTGGTTTTTCCATGGTTAGCCGTTGCAGTTGATCTCATTCTCCATGTAGATTTGGTAATGTAACCATACATATGCAACGTGAAATTTGGTACCCAGGCTAACTGCTGTTGCTGTCTTGATCAACTTTCAGGGTTTTGTTATCTCAGATTGGCAGGGTATTGACAGGATCACTTCGCCACCACATGCAAATTACTCATACTCTGTCCAAGCTGCGATCCAAGCTGGCATCGACATGGTTAGCAGCTCATGTTATGGGCTATGTCATTTGAGATTGAATTCAAGTGAACTCTTCTCTGCCCTGCAGAGATGGCTGAGAGTGAATAATTCTGAAACTTGGATTTCTGGTTCTCTATTTTTCAGGTCATGCTGCCTTTCAACCACACAGAGTTCATTGATGATCTTACTTATCTGGTCAGGAGCAATGTCATCCCAGTGGATCGCATTGATGATGCTGTGGGGAGGATTTTGCTAGTGAAGTTCACCTTGGGTCTCTTTGAGAACCCTTTAGCTGATCTCAGCCTTGTTAATGAGCTTGGAAGCCAGGTCAGTAAAGCAAATCATTGCTCAGTATCTAGAGTCTGTATTTTCGAATTGGTCTTTTAATTTAGAAATTTGGCACCCAATGCTTCGCATGAGGTAAGATGTTCAAGAAAGCTCTCTCTTGCATTACCAGGTGACATGCATCTTCTTTTTTGATTAAATTATCTTACTTTCCTCCCAAATATATCTCCCCTGTCTGTTTACCTGGTTGATATGCTGAGCGTAGTTTTAAAATATGGTGAACATCCTTTTACTTATCCAGGCACATAGAGACTTGGCTAGGGAAGCTGTAAGGAAATCACTTGTGCTGCTGAAGAATGGAAAAAATGAAACTGATCCATTACTTCCACTTCCCAGGAAGGTTTCTAAGATTCTAGTAGCTGGTACGCATGCTGATAATTTGGGCTATCAATGTGGTGGGTGGACTATTCAATGGCAAGGATTTAGCGGCAACGGATACACTAGGGGTATGCCTTGTTTAATATGCTGTTACAGACTGCATTATGAATCCCTCCCTTAAAAATATATGTATAACTGTCTTATTCTCACCTCCTTGGACATATTGAAAATTTCTTCACTTATTTATAACATAGATGACGCTTCTTTGGAATCATTTCTTTTTTCTTTAGGTTCGAAAACTTTAATGATGGTTTGGCACATGTCAAACATCTAATCTGAGGTCCTAAGATATCCTTCTAAGAATTTAGGAAAAGTGCATATCTACAATGGTTTAGAGTATCATTTTTTGTGGTGATTTCTGATCCCAATTCATCCAATATCCTCTGTATGCCTTGTGATGAGAAACATAAATTTTATACTTCCCCTTTCATGTTAGGAACCACCATCCTTGGTGCCATACAATCAACTGTTGATCCAAGCACAGAAGTTGTGTTCCAAGAGAACCCTGATAGCAAGTTCATTAAGGATAATAATTTTGCTTATGCCATCATTGTTGTGGGCGAGGCTCCTTATGCCGAGACTGCAGGAGACAGCATGGACCTCACAATGATAGATCCAGGTCCCAGTGTCATCAGCAATGTTTGCAAGACAGTCAAGTGTGTTGTTGTTGTCATTTCTGGCAGACCTATTGTGATTGAGCCATACCTCTCCTCGATTGATGCCTTAGTGGCAGCATGGTTACCTGGCACGGAAGGGCAAGGCGTCGCTGATGCCCTTTTTGGAGACTATGGATTCACTGGAAAACTTCCAAGAACATGGTTCAAAAATGTGGACCAACTACCAATGAATGTCGGGGATTCCCATTATGATCCACTCTTCCCCTTTGACTTTGGTCTGAAGACCAAGTCGGCTCCAGACATTGTGCGAAGGTAAGTCTAGTTCAATAATTGTTTTGAAATTTTAATCTGTGTTTCAGTATTATTATGGAATTCCATCTTACAATATTTTTTATTATCTGGTAGCTTTTATTATCGAGCACAAAAAAGAAGGAATTTGCAGGCTACTCTTAACTTTCTTTTTTCTCATATCCCTTGGTACATGCAAGTCATTGGATGGAGAGTTGTTTACGCTGTACAAGGGATATAAATAGTTCAGTTGGCGTGTGGTGTTTTCCTTGAGTTTATAAAGTGCTTCCCGGCATTTTGGTTCCATTAGACGTGAATTCAGAAACCGGTGCTATACCTATAGCATTCGTTGTTAATGGTTTTTGTTCAATAAAAGAAGCTATTTTTTTTTTGTATGGATACCTATTAAAACCCACAATGCTGTTTGTCTGCAGTTCAACATCAGCTGGAATTATTGGGAGGCCATATGCACTCTTCCTCATGGTTTCTGTAATTTTCAGTTTATGTTTCATAGGTATACTTTTCACCTGACCTACCACATGCGAGTTATTTTCTGAACGAGTCGAGCTCTCTCGTCAACCTTTATGATTTGCTTCCCAGGCTCCTTGATTAATGAAATCTTTTGCCAAATCATGATAGGTTAAACCCAACTTAGTGAGCGAGCTCTGGGCAGAGGAAGGAGGCTTCAAAGGTAACGAACATGATTTGTTTGACGTTAAATGCTCTGCTAGCATAGAGGGATCTTATTGACTTGTAGCCTGGAAGACGAGCAGCCTTTCCAATTCTTGTTCCAGAATTTCTACCTTTTTTTAAAAAAAATGTAAAGAAGAACATTGAAACCTTGATTAATTATTCTGAAATCTGCCGAAGTGCTTTCTATTCTCTGTATCTGTGTCCTGCGCGTTTTCAGCTCTTGTTAGTTGTCACAAAATCAATGGTTTATTATTGTCATTATTATTATCACGAACCAGTTAGATGGATACATTTGCATTTGATAATTTACTAGGGAGCCAAATACGAATGAAGATTACACCTCTCTAGGGAGCCCAATAGGAATTGAGTTACATTTTAGTATGAGCCCAATAGGAATGGGATTAGATTTTAGTAGTGAGCCCTGCAGCAGTTTTCCTGGGCCTAACGTCAATTGCGCAGAAATCAGCCCAATAACAACATGAAACCAGGGTGAGGCCTTTAAAAAAAAAAAATACCCGAATTACATGTACCAGCTTTTAGGGATTTGGGTGACAAATTGTCAGGAAATGGGTGATTTGAGTAATTATCTAAAATCTTTTCAGTGGTTATGGGTAAAATATAATAGAAATTCGGGTCATTTTGATCATTTGAATTTGGTCAAAAATATTTTTAAAACTAATGGGCTTGCAATTTCTCTGTCTTAATTTTGGTTAGTCATAAACTCTTTTAATCTAATTTTGACTAGTTAATTCCATTTTTATTTTTTTACAATTTGAGGTAAGAAAAAAATTAGGGAATCATCTGAGTCAGGTAAAAAAGATTTTTTAAAAAAATGTTTGGATTAAAATGATTATGTAAATTTAAAATTTTCATTGGAATTACCATCTCCCTTGAGCCCTAAATTCAAACCTCAAACTCAAAAAAAAAAAAAAATTCATAAATCATATTTGTCAGCATATATGACCCAAATGGTTTGGCACCAAAGATCGATCAATTTCTCAAAAAAAAAAAAAAAAAGAAAAGAAAAGGGATAGATCAAAATTCAGAAAGTGGCAAATTAAGGATGCCCTTTAGCCTACCGAAATGGCTATTTTTCGGCCAAATCACCCAAATTTGTCAGCACATAGGACCACACGGCATGGCACCAAGGATGTATCAAGATTCAAGAAATTAAAGCTTTGACGTGCATTAGCCAATTCAAGAATGCCCTTGGCTATTTTTTTTTTTCCTTTCAAGTACCACATGCTAAAATCTTTTCGGATACAGTAGAACAATACATTGATGGTATTGAAATATATTTTTAGTTTTAATATTTATCTATTTTATTAACGAACCTACCGAGTAATCATTTTAAAATAATTATAGGGTTGCTTGCTATTTTCTTAATTATTTTTTCATTGGTGATTTTTTTGGCCCGTGTTACTTTAAAATAATAATAATAAAAAAAATAGGACCAAAACAAGTTCCATTGCCCCAAATCTTCTTCCTCCATGGTCTTTCGAATCTATGACTTCCTTTTAATAATTGGATGTACGTAGCCACCAAAAAATCCCATTAACAATGATCATTGATTTTCGACTCAAATATCATATACCCATTTGGATCATGCATAGATGCTAAATTATTGATGTGATCATAGAAACAAAAAAAGAACTAAAAGCTTTCTTTATGTACGTGGTTTTAATTCGAGGAGACATAGTTGTATAAAATCATGATCACGAGGATCCAGTAAACAGCTTAGCAATGGTGGCACCGATTTCACAAAGACGTTTTAAATCACCATTCCTGCTCCCTAAAGGTGGTGAAGAGATTCCCTTGAAAGCATCCTGGCAATGATCAGAAGCTGCAGAAGCAATACCGGCCAATTCAGCCAACCCAAAAAAGGTCTCCGAGTTCAAGTCATTGTAGGCCTCTTCTAGTTTAGAAACTGCCCTGAGATAATCATGGCTGCATGTTTCGAGACGGTAATGGTAATCTTGACTAGAAGTATTCTTGAGTAGCTCTGCTATGTAGTAGTCTCTGATGTTGTTTGCATTGGTGTATGCTAATCCAAAGGAGATGAAGGCCAGCGTGTAGCTATCGGCATCTGGGGTACGTGAGTCGGAATAAAGAGCTTCGACACAGAAAGTGTAGTTTGATGTTTGGTTGCAGACCTTGTCTACCAGCTCGGTTGGCTTATCAGCGGCGGCTGGGGAAGCATGGATGAGGATGAAACAAACCAAGAAAGCAGGAGAGTGATAGGGGACTGAGAAGGAATGATATCTAGTCATTTCTTTCAGATACTGTAAGAACTAATGTAAGATAGAAAGGCCAACTACTTGTGTTTTTAAAGAAAAGATCGTGAGATAAAGAAGAAAGAAACAATTGAGTAATGTCCTTAGATGCTTTACCATCCTTGAAATTACCAAAAATAGCTCAAACCCTCTTATAATCTACGTAAAAACATGGGGATATCTCATACAAATTTCTCATTGATGAAGTAACATAGGTATTAAAAGAACAGACTGCGTGTTGAGCATTGCAAGAACTACTGCGTACCTTTTTTACTACCCTAATGAAACCCTAGAGTCTTCTGCGTAAAAAGATGAATATATGCTGGAAAAACCCAAGATTTGGGCTATCCCATACACTCTTGTAAAGCAAGGAATGTGGTGAGCTGGGCAGATACGATCACGTATTCGAAAAAAAAAAACCTAAAGAATATTAATGGCTTATATTTAATTTTATTCCGTGAGCTTTTGCTGGGCAAGGAATCCAGTGAGCTGGACAGTTTTGACCACGTTTTCAAAACAAGAATAGCTTCTCCACCCAGAGAACAAGATCTTATATTTTATGACAGAGCCATTGCCATAGCTACAATTTTCTGAAAGAAGAGCGATATCCCCAAATACCAAAATTTGTTTAATTTTGAGAGGTGTTGCATGACTGCATGTTGAACCTGGCAGATACTTGAGATTCTTCCAAAGCTCTGTCCTAAGATATTGAAGAAAGGAAAGGTTGGCAAAGCTTCCTCAAATTCCTCTCCATTGAAATCATTTATAAACAATTTCTCGAGGGCAGTGAGGTCTTGAAGTTGATGCGATACAATCTTCAATTTATCTCATTCATATATCCTTAGGAGTTTAAGGGATCTACTCAAGTGTTGGATTGAATTTATAACTTGTGTAGGAAAAGCCTCCAGCTCTTTTTAGCATCATGCACACAAGTCTCTCAATAAGTTTATAAACTCTTATTAATGTTTTTTTTTAACTATATTAAAAAAATAAAAACAAAATTTAACAGATAAAATGGTTAAAGAAAGATGAAATTAAAAAAAAAATTAATTTTATAAATCACAAATAAAAAAATTAAAACAAATATGACAAGTAATAAAAAAATTCAAGGTGGATAAAATTAAAAAACAAATTCCAATGAAAAAAGAAAACTCTATTTTTTTTTTTTGAAAGATTTAGAAAGTATTTTCCAAATAAAATAAAATAAAATAAAAACATTTTCTTTTTATTAAGATCAATTTTTCCTTTAACCGTGAAGTATTTTCTTCCTGACCAACTATCCTAAGGTTAGGAAGAAATTGGTAGGTTAGTGTTTTTCTATGAACAAAATGAGTCTTAATTAAACAAAAGAATGCAATTGTCGGAAACCCTGCAGGGGCGGACCTACGACATGCTTTGGTTGGTGGGAGCATAGCAGCCCCAAAGTTTTAAAATATTTTACTTTTAGTCCTTAGATTTTCAATTTTTTTCATAAAAATTATGCATTCAACTATTTCAAAAATAAAATATTTGCTCTCTCTCACTAAAACTTTCTAGTTCCGCCCCTACTGACGAGGTTATCACATGATACAATGGATAACGAAGCAAGGACACTTCCTGTAAATCATCGTCATTAAATTGGATAAGCCCCTTGCAATTTATTATCGAAAATCCCTCTAGAGATGCGCAACATTGTAGTCCTCTTGGTTGAACTCTTAAAATTTTAAATTCTCAGAAATCACTGAGAATTGAGATCAACTCAGGACAGTTCATGTTTTTAATTCCCACTAGAGCTGTGCAGAGTTTTACGCTTAGAATGGATGGATGGCAGCTTCTCACAATTCCATATCCTCAAAAAATGAATAGATGTGAAGCAATGAGATTCACCAGGTAAAATATCTTAGTTCATCACAATCAACGATTTCAAATCATGGAGCTCAGGTATCAAGTACGAGTAGTTTTCTCCACAAGTTACAAAGCTGGGCATTACAAGTTAATACTTACCTCGCAAATTAATATAACGTAAACCATAACTTTTTTCTAAATATTATTCTATTTATTTAGACTCGCAAGAACAAATAACGAGCCATAAAACGAGTATCCTATAGATTTAAGCCAATTTCATCCTTGCTTCTCAAGAAAAAGAGGAGAAAATGATTTCAAAATAGACAATTCTATTACTTGTAATGACATTCTCAAACTATAATCTTATGACTTGTAGCTACATCAATATTATGATAATCTTAAACTCTGCAGTCTATAAACAGCTATATTTTTGTATGTCATCACGCAAACAAGGCCTGTGAATGAAAAGCAAATGTCAATAAAGACCAATGTATTGGGTCAAAACAAACACTAACCCACCTTGTTTGAAATCTAGAATAACCAGGTTGTTTGATCTTTAGGTTCTGAACCTTCTAGCCATGTCTGATGCATGTGCATCCATGTGAAGCCATCAGGTACATTGGCCTGCCCAGAACCCACCACAGATTAATCACTGGTGTTGGGCATATATGGTGAAACCAGCAGGCAGAAAATCAACAAGGCAAATGATATTTAAATAGAGAGAGCGCCGGACTACAGTTCTACCTTTGAACTTAGCAAGACAGTGGTCAAACAGCCATGCCGTTCCTCCCCTGTAATGTAATTTTGTCATGGTCATGTCAAAGCAAATATAAGAAATGAGAATATAAATGAATCCAACATGACAAACCACAGGAAAATCAATTCGTACAGATGCAAAAAAAGTATTTATCTGACTATATTAAAACCGAAGGTCAAAAAGTTCCTTGTCTATCAATAAAAAGCAACTCCATCAAAAAATCAGTGCCGATACAAATCGGGGACATGTAAATGAACCGTAGGATGATGGAAAATAAATCTCACCAAATGACTCCCATTTATAAAACTTCACAAGCCATGTGTCTGAACCAACTTGTGCTGAAGAAACTCGATCTACCCATATGCGATAATTGGTTCCTTGCTTGTCCCCATGCAACCTTGCCATTACATCTATGCAGTGGTTGACTGGTTGCTCAACTCCTGAAGGATGCACAAATGTACCCAATGGAAACTGGGGAGCAAAGGAAACTCAGTAAGCAGATGTCAGTATCGTTGAAGGATAAAATGAAAAGGCAGCTCCTACAAGGGAAAAACAAAAAGGAAAGGGCAAAGGCAGAAAAAGATGACACCACCAAACAAAAGTTCAAGCACTCACAAAATTCAGGTGACAAGACAAAACTTGCATTAGCATGCTCCAGATAGAATTTTTTAATCATGTAAGCTGGGAATAGGTAATTTACCAAAAATGATGATTAAATGCTCAATTCAATAGGTGTAATAAATTGATCACACCAATATTTAATCTCCTAAACTAATTGGGAAAAAAATAAAAATAACTACGGAAAACAATAATTCTCCCTAAAAGCCATAAAAGCTCCTGCATAAGTTCCCCACAACTTCTAATGCAGCTTCAACTCAAAGAATGTCCATAAATTTACTGAAACATTCTGCTTCTAATGAATGCCTAACAACATGCAGATGTTACTTGAATTTCATTTTTAAAGTAAAAGGAATCCTATTAAACTTACAAATATTAACTTTGGGGTTTGCATATTCTTGGCAACTTCTGCACGTCTCCATCTCTCATAGAACAAATAAAACTTCACAACTTCATGACCACTATTGAAAATTTCCACTTTGCATTTCTGAAAGTCTCTAATATCTCTTGGAGAAACATTTTGACCGAGACTAAAATTACCGATGGCTTGTATTATCCCAGCTGCACATCTCTCTGTTGCATGAATTATATTAGGATTGTTCCTTGCATTTTCTGCATGCCACCGCAGCAATTCCTCCTGTGCATTGCTGACCTTCATAATAAAAATACAAATGTTAACATATGTGAGGGAAATGGAAAAGAATAACAGGAGTAGCAAATTACAAAGCTTATGAGGATACAAACCATCACACCATATACTTCAGGGACGCTGAATAGTTCAGCATCGTTACCAGAGTCACCGCAGACAAGAGTGTTAACTGGCATCTTCCCATCAACTTTAAATTTTTCAAGCAAATAAGCAAGAGCCTGTCCTTTGCCAGCACCTTTTGGTAATACATCCAAAGCCGTCTCATTACTGTATACCAGTTTAACATCTAACTGCCCAAGAAGAGATCAAAATTGAATGGTAAAAGGGACATATTCATTCATTGATATGAATCCAAATGCTTTTATAACTCATTGAGATGAAACTGCTCATATCAATATATTAAGAATCAGCGAACAAATGCAATCTTACCCCACGCTTCTCTAGACGTTCTGATAGAGACCTTATAACTTTCAAGGCTTTTATCTTCTCCACAAAAAAACTCACTTTATGAGGCCGTTGTTCTGTTTCAGACTGCAATGACCCATTGAAGTTCAGTATATTAGAACTCAAAATGCACAAAAGTCTGGTATCATCATAGTAATTAGTATATGATTTTAGCTCTTCTCCATGAAATAACAGTAATATTAAAATATATGCTCTCTTGTAGTCGATTTCTAGACTCAAATACCAGATATAATAATCAATGTCATTGGCTAAACACCGTACCTGAGGAGTAAGTTCTGGAAACTGGGCTGTTTCCTCTGTGACTATTTCCCTGTTCCAATTTTTATTTAAATATTGTTCCCAGTCCTCATCTCTTATCATTGATTCACCATACATAATTTCAGTTCCAACAGACATTATGGCTATATCTGGGGTCAACAAAGGTTTCTCCTTCCTCAACTGTTTATAAATTGTGGGTGACCTTCCGGTGGAGAAAACTAGCAGAGAATCTTGACGGTAGTAGGCTTCCCACATAGCATTAAATCTAAGAAGGCCTAGGTTGTCTGGATCAAGATGATCCACCTGCATCAGAAGCCACTACGTACATGACTAAAATAACCACAGCATGACACTGAGCAATTTTACAAAAAGCAGCCAACAGTTCTACCATTGTAAAATCAAGATCTGACACTATTATGAGATGCGCAGAACCATCAAGCCGATCCATAATAGGTCTATCAACTCTGCTAATAAAAAAAAAAACCAGCTTAAAAGATTAGCAAAATGAGAACTTCATATAATAACAAAAAAAAAAAAATCTAGTCTAAGCACAAGCAAATTTCTAAAGTTACTCTATTTATATCCATTGAAGAATCTGGGGATCAAAACCACCATCAAGACCAAAATTAAAGTGTGATCATCATAAACAACTGTGATACGACAAAGATGAACCAAAATGATGATAATGCTAAAAGTAATACAATGCAGGCAACATATTTTAACCTAGGAATAAAACAAGTTTAAGTTAAAAAGTGGCAGCATTCCTATACAGTAGCAAAATCTATCACAAAGTAATGTTCTTTAAACAATTCACCAGTTGGGCACAAAGAACTATCCTGCTTCATCAAAATTAACCATCCCACATACAAATTCATAATGTAAATCACTTCCAACAGTATCTTTAGCCTTAAGAAGGACATTCACCGAGCAAGAAAACATGGAAAGTCTGTTAAAGTAGAATGATTACCAACCCAGATAAACTCTCTTCATTATCTTTAAAATATCAATGAAAAATTCAAATAACAAGACATAACAGCTACATAGTTTACAAAACTTTACCTTCTTCTTCCTCTTCTGCTCTCAACAAATCAAGAACTGAAGTCCAGGTTGTCTCTTGGACAAGTAGTGCAGTGACTGTCTTGTCTAACTTGTCTTTTTATCAAGCTAAGAAAAGACGCATCGTTTAGAAAGAAAGTGCCCCGCAAACGACGCAGCGGTTAATAAAAAATTTAGTCAGTGAGGTTCGTCGACCACAAACCACTTCCGGCTTCAATCTATCACGTAATAGAGAAAAGGATAAGTTGGTCCTTCACCTATCACGTAATTATCAATTAGGTCCTAAACGAAGGAAATTTCAATTAGATTTTCAATCTATCAAATATTACACATGCCTCATCTTTAGAATCTATGACATAAAAGGAATAATTTTGAGAAAAAACAGGTCATTTTGAAGATATTATTACTAGGTACTTAAGAGTATTTTCTCCACAAATACAATGAAGGGGCTAGTAGATGTTCTATCAACTATTACATAATTATTGATTAGATACTAAATAAAAATAATAATTATATCTTTAATTTATCAAATAATACTGAAACCTCATCATTAAAACTTATAAGAAAAATATATTTTAAGAAAAAATATATATTCATTTGAATATGCTCCCTTTAACCATCATGGTAGGTCTCATTTTTTAAGATAGTAGAGTAACATTAATTTAAAATTAATAATAATTTTTTTATGAATTAAAATGAAAACATTTCCGTAAGAGGGTTAATTGAGTAATGTCCTATTGACGGAGGACTCAATTGAGAATAGTTTGTTTTGTACATGTAATTGAGAATTAGGTAATAATTGGGGGATAACTATGTCCTTTTCTGAGAGTAATTTTAGATGACAATAATACCCTCAATCTCTAATGTATAAAAACACCCGTATAACACCTGTCTTTCTAGGGTTTTTGTTTCTCTTATTGCAGTCAGGGTGAGAAGTGCGAACCTAGCAGCAGCCGCTTCCTCTCCCTTGCTTGATATCTAGCTCCTTCAGGTATTATTAGCCTTGTCTTCTTTGACATCTCTATTGCTTCTTTTAGTAATGCATGTTTTAGCTCAGCTTGAAAAGTTTGGTCTTTTTAATTTTCGTTCTTCATTGCTATGTTTAAAGTTCTGATCTCTAGTATTTAATTCTTAGTTTCTTTAATGGGTTTGCTTTAGTTTAGCTAATGGATTAGAAATTTGGTGTTTTCTGATGAAACCCATTTTGGGATTTCATTGACTTGTTTGTTGAAGTAATGTATGTTAGTCTTTGGGCGTAAAGTTTGGTTTTTGTGGTTCTTGTGGTTCTTGTTTGTACTCTGTTTTGTGCTTCAAGTTTAGAACTTTATTATCTGATTCTGGTGTTTGTCAAATGGGTCTTCTTTATTTTGTTTTCCTCAAGTGGGTTTGGCTTATTATTAGAAATCGGAGATCCGGTGTTTGCTATGTGAGCCACATTTATGATTTGATTGCATTAGAGTGAGACTGAGTTTACCTTGCTCTGTTTTTGTTGTAGTATGGATAGTCAAATTAAGCATGCAGTGGTGGTGAAAATTATGGGAAGGACTGGATCTCGTGGACAGGTCACTCAGGTTAGAGTCAAGTTTATTGATGACCAGAACCGTTTCATCATGAGGAACGTCAAGGGACCAGTCAGAGAAGGTGACATTCTTACCTTGCTTGAGTCTGAGAGAGAAGCTAGGAGACTCCGTTGATGGGCATCTTACTGCTTGTCCACAGGATTCTCATCCTGGTTTTGGTGGTAATCAGTCAGGACTATTTTGTTATGTAGTAGCTAGTGAGTGCTAATGGGTTTTGTTTACGGTTGGATTATCAAGACTTGGATTCCAGATTTATGAACTACATGTAAGAATGCTTTGAATTTTTTAAAATTTGGGTTGAACCCACGAGTCTTGTTTAAATTGTGTTTTCTGCAACTTTTAGTCTTTTGCTGTGTTTTAATGCAATGGTTTTTAGCTAAGCATAAAAGTCCTGATATTGAAGCTCAATATGGGGTTTTCTTGGAGAAAATTTGTAGCTGGTTCTTTTTCCCCCACCTTCCTCGATATTTTTATGGACCTCCTTGTTTGCCATAAAATCCAACTGACATCGCTATAAACTGGATTTGGCTTGTTTTGATTATGATTCAGAAATCTAGAATTGCCTGCGCTGCTACCACCTGACAGTGCATTTCCATGTGAACACTGTAGGTGTCCATGTGTAATGATTCACAATGGTTTGTACCTGTGCATTCTTAGATGCGTTTTTGGGGAATATCGGTAATGGTGCTGAGATAATCCCTCTGCCAAGTGTGTGATTTCCTCGTCGATTTGGTACATAGTTCAAAACCTGCCTTTTTGGGAAGCCTAACTAGGCGGGGTTATTCCCAAATAAAGAGCACAAAAAACCTGGGAAGTTCTGAGATTGCCCTGTAGTTACGCTCTGCTGGTGTGGCATGAGGTTGCCAAGCAGCTGCACTCTATTAGCTCCATTTGGGATTGCCGGGCTATTTTAAAAAAAAAATAATTTTTTTTTTGTGTTTTTGAAATGTTTTAATGTTAAATAAATTTTTAAAATAAAAAATATTTTTTTAATTTTTTTTGGTCAGTGAAAAATTTTCATTCTGAACACTATTATTTTAATATATTTTTAAATAAAAAATATTTTTTTTTAAAAATCGCTATTGCACAGAACACACAACCAGCATCGCCAACAAACTTTTAAGATCGCCAGGATAGTTATCCCATTACTGTAGGAAATTTTCACCACCCAATGCAAACAGATAGCCAGATCCAATGACGAGGTTGTTAACTACCATTGCAGTTTTTCACCAGCCAAGTTCTGCCATCTCCACGGTAAAAAGTCTACGTTGACGTTCCCATCACCATCAACGATGAAGATGACATTGATTTTCAATAGCCTCTCTTCCTTCCAAAACCACAAAAACAATCACATTTATCATTATCACCACCATCAAATTATTATTATTTTTTTAAAAAAAAATTATGTGATTCCTTCATTCCAACATATTTAAAATACAAAAGGAACGAGAGCCTTCACATCCCGGGGAAAATCTTTGAACTGTGAAAGGTACCATCTCCTCGTGGCATAACTCCTCCCCATCAGGTAAAGAGTTGATCCAATGAAGAAAGAAAAGGCATACAATGTTTGAGATGTGAGAGAGATCCCCAAAATTCCAAGAATCTCAAACAGATAGTGAGGGCAAATCACTAGGTCAAACAAGCCACCCTTGGGAACCTTGTATTCTTTGTCATTCTTGCTTCTCAGTTTGGAAAGGAGACGATGGTGGTAGAAGTTACCGATGATTCCTATCAGAAACAACACAATCCCTGGATACTTCAAATCAACTGCTGGCTCTGGGAGTCCTTGTGTTAGGTGTTGAGCATAGATGACAAACACAGAGGATGTGAAATAACTAAGAGTGATTGGAGTCAGAGACTCAACATCCACCCCCCCGCTGTATCTGTGAATGAATAGCACCTGGTGGACAAAAACATTTTCTGGTTACTATATGGCTTGTATCCTTCTTTAATAGGCAGCCAAATCGCTACACTCTTGCATGTTATCATATCATATTAGCTAGAGACAGGGTGGGAGGGAGGGATTAATTACCTCAAGTATTCTTTTGAAGAAATGGAAGGTTAGAGTGGATTTGACGAACAAAAACCTGAGATCCTCATTTGGGAAAAGCCCAAAGGAAACAGCACCAGTAAGAAATGATGGTGTGTAAGCAATAAGCATGCCTGTTCTACTAGATACTTGAATCTGCTTTTTGTTGGACTTCTTTTCATCAATATTCAAGAATTTGGAGTACTGCAGGTTCTTTCCTCTAACCTCTGAGAGCCCAACTTTTCCTAATGACACGACACAGACCACAGACATTGCTTTAATAAGCAGAGGAGGTGGAAAGAAAAGCCTCAGCAACATGGATTCCATTTTTATTCACTTCTGTTTTCTCAGAAACTTTAAGCAACTCCAGCTAAAAGGTGGGATAATATGGGCTTGGTTTAAACAGAGAAATAGGTCAGTTTGATATGCTAGTGGAGAAGAAACGGACACGTTACAAGGAGTTTCTTGGAATCAAACGTTCGACAGTGTGGAACAGTGAAACATGTGGTTAACAAGGTACTTGTCGGATTTTTTTTGGCTTGAGTTTTATATAAGTTTTGGAAGGCCCATATTTTTCATTACAAAACAACTTAAATAGATATTAGGCAATAAATATTTATAAATTAGGGGAGTTTAAGTATCGATGTTTGGTTTTTCTACTACGCATTGCATTTTTCGTATTCATATTTTATTTCTTAAATGTACAGAACTCGGAGTGAATCTTCAATCCAAGATTTTATTTTACTTTCCTTAACTTGAAATTGATTTGAAAATTTTCTACATGTAGAAGTGCATTCACAATTTCACATATTTGGACATGGAAATAAGATGTAAGAGGGAGGGATATATTTAATCTATAGTACATTTATTCCCAATCCCTTTGTAAGGTTTATATGTAAATCCAATGAGAAAAATGTATGGAAATATATAATCCAAACAAATCCATAGATAATATTTGATTTTATTTATTTATTTGTTCGAGAATAAGGATTAATTAAAGGGTATCGATCCTTACATTAGCTTCCATGTCAACTGAGACAAAAATCCCTTTTCAAAATGATATTAATTATACATCCCCAATCGACCTGATGCATATTGTTTATTACTGATAATGGCTGAAAAAACCAATGTGAACTTGAGCATGAGGTACGGCCTGTTATGCTAGTGAAGAAGAAATGGAGTCTGGGTCTGTTGGCTTTAAAGACTTCAACACCAATCAAAGATGTGGTTAACGAGGTACTTATTGAATGCTTTCGGCTTGTGTATGGCCCTCTGCCTGGATTGATATGGAGCCAGATGGAGTGATTTAATGAGCTTCATTAAAGATCAATTAAATCTTAAACTTCAAAAAGAAATGGGCCTTCTGCCATTCTTATCTCTTCCATTCCAGATTTAAATCTCACTTTAATTATGACACAACCAAACTGTAGTAACGAATAGTAATCGTTAGGACTCGAACCTATTTCATCAAAAGAAGTTATCGAAAACATAATCGTTGAACTATGTTGGTTTCTATGCTTACATGACCTTTTTTTTTTTTAATTAATATGTGTTCGAGTCAGTGTGCACACGACTAATTTCTCGATCATGAAATTAACAATTATGTAAGCCTTCAATAGCTCTGAGGTTTGTGAAACTCGAACTGGTAATTTTTAGAGAACAAACATAGAATTTTAATAGTTAAATTATACCCTTTAGAGTTTTACAGGAGCAAATTTAATTAGGAAGCTTACTGTATGAGATTACAATGGTATATTGAGACATTACAATGGCCAATATTATGGTTCACTTGTCAGAAGTGACAACATTTTGTTCTCTTTTCACAGAACACAACTTCC
>Ga0325403_1000894_pt1 | contig 23353 bp, 17 predicted proteins | sample PopdelMetagenome_19_FD_205665 | JGI IMG/M metagenome (GOLD analysis project Ga0325403, IMG submission 205665) | Populus deltoides microbial communities from Bellville, Georgia, United States - Xylem-PdKOR-R4 | ecosystem: Host-associated > Plants > Phyllosphere > Stem > Wood/Secondary xylem... | reverse complement strand
TTGGACATTTTCACATAGGCAATTAATCTCCAATTGTTGTCTCTAATTGTCAGATGACAATTCTTCGAGTAAAAAGTATATCCTCTCTCCAAAAGTTGACCTAAGCTGATCAGGTTCTGCTTTATGGCTGGGACATAATACACATCGGCGATGTAGCTCGAATCGCCGTTCTTCAACTTGATTGGGATGCTGCCTTTACCTTTGAATGGAACCTTTAAGGTATCTCCAAAAGTAACTAGACCTTGACTGGTCTCATCTAGATCACTAAATAACTCTCAGTAGCCACAAAATGACTACAGAAAGTACACAAACACTCATCCCGAAGCTGACCAAAGACAACTATGATAGTTGGTGCATCAGATTAAAGGCATTCCTTGGTTCACAAGAGTGTTTGTGTACTTTCTGTAGTCATTTTGCTCTTTGAATGACTATATCTCCTTCTGGGAGTTGAATTTGGCAACACGGACACTGTCGATCTATCCGGAATGGTTGAAATAGGCGGGAACCGGTCTGACTTTGTAGAAATCAGGTCAGAAAATGGGTGAACCGGTCAACAAAACCAATTCTGGGCGTCGGGCGGTTCGCTGGGTTGAACCGGGAATATTCTGTGGAATATTCTATCCGCTCGGCTGCGGCTATCGAGCGGCTCGGCTTGACGCGGGACTATTCTTGGGAATATTCTCTTGGCTCGGCGTTGACATCGGCTTAGTGGCTCGGCGCGGCTTGAATATGGCGCGCGTGTGTCTCAGTCGTCGTCTACCTCTGGGCGCGTGGGATAACAGTGCAGAATCTTCAGGTGGCGCGTGTAGGCTACCTCCGTCTCCGATCAAGCTGATATTTGCACCAGTGAGTTCGTATGGATGAGCTCTACACTTTGGAATGATCAAAACTTGTTTTTGACAACTTTGAAAATTCAGATATCTCCCAAAAACACTTCTGTTTTTCTGACGAATGGGGCTCTGATACCAATTGTTGGTGGGAGAAACCACTGGTGGTGGCTTTGAAACACTCAGAGGGGATAAAACACAAAGTTTTATTTCAAGAACAAAAGCTTACAATACACGCCCTCTCTCTTCTCTCTAGTGTTTCTCTCTAATCTCCCACTGCTACATAGGGCAGCAGCTGCATACAGCAGCAGGGCTGCTGGTGGCAGCCCTTCTCTTTCTTTCTCTCTTCTTCTCTCTTTTGTAGCTCTACTACAAGACTCTCTCCACACATAATAGCATAAGCTCAGCTTGCTATTTATACACGAATTCAAAACAAGATATTTCAACCTTCAAGTGTGAAGGCGGCTGGCGGCTGGCGGCATACAGCTGGTGGCTGGGCGGTTGGTGGCTGGGCAGTGACAGCTGGTGGCTGCCTTCCTTGACCTTCTAGATGGATTGAGTTTAATACAACATTAAGTTGGGGTCGAGCAAGAATTCATTTGACGTAAAATTCAAGAAAAGTAGAGGGAGACTGGAAATTCCACGATTACTAGTAATTGACCAGACAGAGATCTTATTCAGAAATCTTCAGGCATTTGAGCAATGCAATTGCAGTGACAAATATGTGACTAACTATATTACCATGATCAATTTGCTTGTCTATAGCACCAGGGACGTGGAAATACTCGTTCGGAAGAAAGGAATTATAGAAAACTGGCTGATTGATAATGACGCAGTATTAAGTGTTCTCCACAATCTTGACAAAGAAAATCTTATCTTCCTCGACAATTTCTACTTTTCTGAAATTGTTGAAGATCTGAATAAATACTGTAGAAAGCGGTGGCACAAACGGAAGGCAAGCTTGAAACAAAATTATTTCCGTAATCCATGGGCATGATATCTGTTATCGCTGCTGCTATTCTCCTCATGCTCACTGTGATACAAACTGTGTGCTCTATCATTCAAGTTGTTTAGGTCTCCTATCTCAATTGTTCTGCGTGTACTTGTGCTATAGCTTCTTAAATTTACCTGCTGTATTTCTTGATGGCAAAACATCAATAATTTTTTTAATAAATAAAAAAAAAGAGGCGTAGCTATTTCACTGTAACAAAATTCACGTAAAAAAAAATTCTGACTTGCCGTGCAACACGTAAAAATAAATTAAATTTATTTTTATATTTTTATCTCTATTTCTCCGATTACTAGAATTTATATTCTTAATGTATTTTTTTTATCTTGTGATGCTAACCAGATAAGTCTTAAAAAAAATTCTATTATGCTCTACATGATTGTTTGCTTTTTGCTATATTTTATACTTCAAAGGAGGTTTATAATAGAATATTGTTAGCATGTCAACCATTATAATAGTAATGCCTTAAAGCCATTGTAGGAAATGCTTCCACCTTTGATGCATTTGCTTTATGCTATTATGATCCTTGCTTTATGCTTTATGCTCTCATGAAGAGATTAATTTGCTTATATTCTTATTCATATTGTTTGCTTTATGCTATTATGCTCATTTGCTTTATGCTAACCAGATAAGTCTTAAGAAATTCTATTATGCTCTACATGAAGAAATGCCATTGTAGAAAATTTATATTCTTATTGTTTGCTTTATGATCCTTGCTCATTTGCTTTATGCTTTATAATAGAATATTCTTAGCGTGTCAACCATTATGCTTTATGCGATAGAACAGAGTGGCTCGTTAAGCATTTCATGCCATTTCTGCATCAATATTAAGTCCTTCATGAAGAGATTAATTTGGTTATCGGTCTAGATATTATTTGTATTTCTCTTGCTCTTCAGGGGATAATGTTTTGTTTGGACTGTCAATGCAATATAAAACTGACACAATATTATAGATATTAACCTCTAACTAAAAAGAGAATATGATGTTTTATTGCCTGGTTAAACAACCAAGTCGATCCAAGAATTTCTGTTCGCTTGCAATTAGATCCCTGTGATTCTTAACATTTATTCTAATCTAAGACTTTAAGCCTGAAATTCTAATATGGTGACAAGAGTATAGATTAAGGAATGTGTTCTTCAAGAGAGTATAGTAATTCTATTCAAACAAGTGTTTGGGAATCTTATCCACGTAGAATATTATCAAAGAGGATCCTTTGCCTGCCATTGTAGCAATTGTAAAGGAGAAATAGAACAATTTGGAATTCATATTAAAGAGGGAGAGTCTACCATTCTTGGCAGATCTTTTTGGACGCTAGAGGCAGAGCAAAACTTCTTAAACTGCCGGTTGTCGAGAGCTTTTTTTGTTCTAAATAATATTGTGTGAAAAATAATTTTCTCAAGAGAAAAGAATTATCAAAAAAGAAATATCATTTTTTCTAACGACAAACTCTTAGAATTCTTTTCACAAATATATATACAACTGATTAAGCAAATTTCATATGAAACAATATAAAATAATTATTTATTTTAATAATTAATTTATACCATTTGATACAAATTATGTGGAACAGACAAGGCACATTATTAATAATTTTAATTAAAGAAATTTTAATATATCACTTAATTTGTGTCACTTATGTGGGCCCATATATATATATATATATATATATATATATATATATATATATATATATATATATATATTGAAGGTTGATTTGTTGCGAGAGAAGGCAATCTTTTTTGAGTTTTGTAAATGCATGTGTTATCTCTGTTGTTTTGTTCTAAAACTAGCTATCGTCTCAATTCTGTCACAGGATGGAAACTGTTGGAACATCAAGCACTAATGATGAGCCGAGTCATCAAGTTTTGCTTGATATCGAAAGATTAGCCCAATCCGTGAAGCAAGAGCTGGAAATCTCATATGCTTTCTCCGACACATGTTGTATATATAAAGTTCCTGAGCAATTACGCGAGTTGAACGAAAAGGCCTACACGCCTCGTGTAGTCTCCATAGGCCCAATTCACCATGGTAATGAGAAGCTAAAAGCCATGGAAGACCACAAAAGAATGTACCTGAAACAATTCCTAGACCGGAGCGGGGTAAGCGTGGAGGCTTTAATCGGATTGATCAAGGAGAACGAAAAAAGATTGCGTGATTGCTATGCGGAAACCATTGGGTTTAGTAGCGAATACTTCATAAAAATGATATTAATGGATGCTGCCCTCGTCACTATGTTTTTTCTGAAGTGCGAGTCCACAGAATTCAGAGGTAGCAGAGACAGCATTTTCTATCCTCCATACAAGGGTGTAGATGTAAGGGTTGATATCTGTTAGCTTGAAAATCAGCTCCCGTTCTTCATCCTCCAAGACTTGTCTAGACTATCCAATATATTCGGCAATTCTCCAAAACCTACACTGATTGAGCTTGCTCATAGGTTCCTTACAGATGTATTCGACTCATGGGCAGTAGGGGACATTTTGGAGAAAGTAGATTTCTCCAAAGTCAAACATTTGGTTGAGTTTCTTTCAATTTATTTTCGGCCAACTAAACAGAACCCGAAAGAGAAACTCGAATTAGCAGCCGTACCCAGTGTAAAGGAGCTCCACCAAGCGGGGGTCAAGTTTGTGTTCAGTTCAAGCAAAAGTCTTCTTGACATAAATTTCGATAGAAATAGAGGGAGACTAGAAATTCTACGATTACAGTTGGAAGACAGAACAGAAGTCATAATCAGGAATATGCAAGCCTTTAAGCAGTGCCATACAATGGAATATCGTTATGTTGGTGACTATATCTGGTTTCCACTTGAGGGGATGTGTTAGAGAATAATATAAATTATATCTTGAGATCTTACATAACAGTTTAAGCTATTGGGTTGAAATGATTCTTTGACATGGTTTCAGAGTCTTGATGACTAAGTGGTCACGAGTTCAAATCCCACCATCCCTATTTACTTGATAAAAATCAAGCACAAGGTAATATGAGTTTTTGCAAATTTCAAATCCAAAAGACTTTCATTTGAGGGGATGTGTTAGAAAATTGTTTGAGACTTGAGAGAGTGTGCTAAAGAATGAGTTGAGATAGTTCTTTGATACTGGTTGATGGATTTCTTGGTCAGTGCCAGTAAGGATGTGGAAATACTTGTTGAAAATCGTATTATAGAAAACTGTCCAACATCCAGTGAGGACGTGGTAAAACTATTTTACAATCTCAACATGAGAAATTAAAGATCTGAATGCATTCTCCGAAAAGCCATGGAACAAGTGGAAGGCAAATTTAAAGCAAAATTATTTCAATACCCCATGGGCAGCAATCTCTGTCTCAGGAGCTATTATTCTTCTCATTCTGACTGTCGTACAATCCGTCTGCTCTATACTTGAAGTAGTTTAGCTTCTGTTTTCTTCCTTGAACTTTTCTGGTAAATGAAAAGGTTGTTTCAGTAGAAATTCCAAGCAATGAAGACTGTATAATTTGTTCTGATTGTCCCTTTGAAACTGAAATTGTTTTATTCTATGCCTTCCACGCGCATGCTTAACATGGCGTTTAAGGTCTTAGCGGCCGTTTTCTTTCATCTTATATTATTGATAAAGGAAGAAAACGCACCTCCTCACTCACACACCTTGAGATTATTGTTTACATTACCATAAATTAGGATTGAAAGGGTAAAGGAAGGGAAGAAAGAACCCTACGTTGAAGATCAATCTAGATTTCTCTACAGCACCTCCTGTTTTTAGAATTCTCTCCACTATTTCCCAAGTGTAAGAGCGTGTTTGTGTGCGAGAGTGAGTGGGTGAGAAAAAGGAGAGTTTAGGTGGTGTGAGAAATATTATGAAAAGGAAAGCATCTAGTGTGTAAGTGACATACAAATTAGGAGGTGTCCTCGTATTAAATAAAACCTAGTTTGTTTATTAACAAATTGCATTTAAATATCAAGTGAAACTTCATGGCTGTGATCCATTATCTGCTAGTCAGATAGGGAATAATATTAGTCATGAAAAACGTACTTAGTAAACAAACTAGAATGCCAATTAAGAGAAGATGCTATAACCTTAGTATATGATTTTATCTAATTTTTTATTACATACTGTCAAGTAAAAAAAATTTAAGCTTGAAATTTATATTAATTTATATGATCTTGTGTTTAATTTTTATTAAATAAAATAAATTATATATTTATAATATTTGGCCATGTTGAACTAACAGCTACATTACAATATATAGACTCACTATTTAGCATCTTATTATTTGGCCCATTTTGTTTAATGTCTACCTTTAAAAATGTGTGTCTCTATGTTACCCAATTTAAGATAAAGAGGGAAAAAAAAAGAAGACAGCAGCCATATGAAACCACTCTAAAAATGTATTTAAGTGTTTTTATAAGAATAATAGTAATTTTTTTTCAAAGTATTTTTTATTTAAAAATATATTAAAATAATTTATTTTTAAAAAAAATTAATTTTGATATTAACATGTTAAAATATCCAAAAACATAAAAAAAAATATTTTTTAAAAAAAATTTGATTTTACCGAACCCAATTTGAAATGTAATAGTATCAGTAATAAATTGCGAAATAGCTTATAAGAAAAATCAGGAATTAATCGAAAACCTTATAACGATCGAAGTCAATGCATGTGGGATTACTCAAAACAATAAAAAATGTCAGTAGTTGAGCCTAGAAGAATTTAGCAAAAATCTAATTGTTTAAGAGTGATGAAGTGAGATGATTCAGCTTACTATTGTGAGCTTTTGACTTGGTGAGTACTTTATTGGGACTGTTGTGAGGTTTCCAAGAGCTTTGATGAAGGTGGTAATCTCAACCACCATCAAAAGGAAAGCAAACTAAGGCTAAAAAATCGGTTGCTTCCATGGACTGCACTACTGTTGTTCTAGGCAGGCTGTTTGGGATCGCTGAATGGTGGTGATGGTGTTAGGTGCAGGGTTTTGGGTGAATTTTGATGGTGCTTGGAAGGTTTCCGATGGAGGAAGCCAGTGGTTTGTGTGTTTGTTCAGGGATAAGGCCAGTGACTTGTGGTGCTGTATATTTTGCTGGAAGTGTGTATGGGTGATTTCCATGGAGGTTTTCTAAGGAGGTTTTGATGGAGGAAAATTCCTCACCGCTTCTTATTCTACACAAAATTCCTTGCCAACCTTTTCTGACTTAGTTATTTAAATTATATTATTTTTTAATATATTTTTTTAACTGAAGATACTTTAAATTTAAAATTTATATTACTTTTATATTTAATTTTTATTAAATAAATAAAAATTAATTATTAAAATTTTAAAATCATATAAAAAAATAAACAAAACTTAAAAATTTTAAATTTTAAATAAAATATTATATATAATTTATATTATTATTCAACCTTGTTAAAGTCGCTGCATTTCCGCCCACTTAATTATACTGTTGCCCTTTAATTGCTACCTTCGTGGAAAGAAAGTTGGAAAGTGCAATATTGACAAGGTAGAAGACTAGAAAAGTTTGTGGGTTAGAAGTTGAAAAGTGCTACGTTTTCCTGTGATGCTATGTTTTACATGGATTTTTATTCGAGTCCAATTATTCACATTACTGTAAGAAACTCTTTCTAAAACATCATTATATAGAAAGTCTTTATATATTCATAAAAGTCAAAAGAATGATTAAGATGAGCTTATTATAGTCTTTAAATATGCTAAAAAGTAATTAATATTACTTTCACCTTTCCCCTCTTCGGATTACATTTATAGTTTTCCATTAGCTTACCGATCTCCCGCTCAAATCCCATTTCACTGTCTCCTTCCTTCTTCCTTCACCTCTCGCCTTGCCCCTATAAAAATCGCCAGAACCTCCTATCCCAACCCACCAAAAACTTGCAAATCTCTAACTTTCCCTCGTGTTCTCGAGAAACAAACAGAAACCCGAAACCCCAGTTTCCCAATTCATTTATTTCAATGGCACAAAGCAAACAGCACGAATATCCACCGGAGGGAAAGCCGTAAGGAACAAGTAGCCACGAAGGCAGCCAGGAAAACATCTTTTTGGACACGAGCTAAACTTCTAAAACTGCGGTTGTTGAGAGCTTGTAAGTAGTTTAGTTTCTGTCCATTTGGCTTTTTATGATAGACATCATGTTTTTTTTATTCAAAATAATACTACATGAAAAATAATTTTCTTAAGAGAAATTATCAAAATTATTTGCACTTTCTTTATCATATGTTTTTTTTATGATAAAATATCAATTTTTTCTAAACACAAATATACAACTTTATTAAGCAAATTTCATATGAAACAATATAAATTAATTCATTAATTTATATCATTTGATACAAATTATGTGGAACAAGCTGGCACGTCGTTAATAATTTTAATTAAAGAAATTTTAATATAGCACTTAATTTGTATCACTTATGTGGGGTGTGTGTGTGTGTGTGTGTGTGTGTGTGTGTTACAGGTTAAATTGTTGCTAGTGAAGGCAAACTTAAGGCTGGAAGTTTCATCTCTCTTTTGGGTTTCGTAATTGAATTTGTTTTCTCTGTGGTAACAATTTTTTTGATCTGCTTGTTTAGTTCTAATAGTAGCTACCATCTCAATTCAGTCACAGGATGGAATCTGGTCGACCATCAAGTACTAATCATGAGCTGAGTCATCACGTTTCGCTTGATATCGATAGATTAGCCCAATCCGTGACGGAAGAGCTGGAAATCTCAAATCCTTTCTCCGACACATGGTGTATATATAAAGTTCCTGAGCGATTACGCGTGCTGAACGAAAAGGCCTACACACCTCGATTGGTCTCCATAGGCCCAATTCACCACGGTAAAGAGAAGCTAAAAGCCATGGAAGACCACAAAAGAATGTACCTGAAAGAGTTCATTGCCCGGACCATGGGAAGTGTGAAGGGTTTTATTGAATTGATCAAGGAGAAGGAAACAAGATTGCGTAATTGCTATGCGGAAACCAATGGGTTTAGTAGCGAATACTTCATAAAAATGATATTAATGGATGCTGCGTTCGTCATTATGTTATTGCTGAAGTGGAAGCACGCAGAATTCAGAGGTAGCACAGACAGCATTTTCAATCTTCCATACAAGAGGGTAGATGTAAGGTTTGATATCTGTTTGCTTGAAAATCAGCTCCCGTTCTTCATCCTCGAGGAGTTGTGTGGACTATCCACTATACTCGGCAATTCTCCAAAAGCTACACTGATTGAGCTTACTCATGAGTTCTTTTATGAATGGGGTTCATGGGCAGTAGGGGAATATTGGAGGACAATAGATTTCTCCGAAGTGAAACATTTGGTTGACTTTCTTACAATTTATCATCGGCCAACTAAACAGCAACCGAATGAGGAACTTGAGGTTCAAACCGCACCCAGTATAAAGGAGCTCCACCAAGCGGGGGTCAAGTTTGTGTTGAGTTCAAGCAAAAATCTTCTTGGCATAAAATTCGACAGAAATAAAGGGAGACTAGAAATTCCACGATTACGGTTTGTTGACGAAACAGAAATCATAATCAGGAATATGCAAGCCTTTGAACAGTGCCATGACATGGAATATCGTTATGTTGGTGACTATATCTTCTTGATGGCTCTCTTTCTCAGTGCCAGTAAGGATGTGGAAATACTTGTTGAAAATCGTATTATAGATAACTGGCTATCATCTAATGAGGAAGTGGTAAACCTCTTTTACAATCTCCAGAAAGAAAATCTAGTGCGGTCACGTACTTTTCTCTTTAAAGGTATCATTAAAGATCTGAATGCATTCTGCGAAAGGCCATGGAACAAGTGGAAGGCAACTTTAAAGCAAAATTATTTCAATACCCCATGGGCAGCAGTCTCTGTCTCAGGAGCTGTTATTCTTCTCATTCTGACTGTCGTACAATCCGTCTGCTCTATACTTCAAGTAGTTTAGCTTCTGCAATTTCAATTCTTTCATGTTGCTCCGTACCCTATACCCATAATCCTTGTTTTCAATAGAAAATCCAAGTTATCTCCTCCAGAGGTTAATTAGCAGTCTCGTAATTGAATTTGTTTTCTCAGTGGTAACAATTTTTTTGATCTGCTTGTTTTGTTCTAATACTAGCTATCATCTCAGTTCAGTCACAGGTATGGAATCTGGTGGACCATCAAGTACTAATCATGAGCTGAATCATCAAGTTTCGCTTGATATTGATAGATTATGGAGGCACCTGTGAAGGGAGAGCTGGAAATCCCATACGCTTTGTCCACCACATGTTCTATATATAAAGTTCCGGGGCGATTACGCGAGGTGAACGAAAAGGCCTCCACACCTCGTGTAGTCTCCATAGGCCCAATTCACCACGGTAAAGAGAAGCTAAAAGCCATGGAAGACCACAAAAAAATGTACCTGCGGTAACTGGGTAAGTGAGGAGGCTTTTATTGAATTGATCAAGCAGAACGAAAAAAGATTGCGTAATTTCTATGCGGAAACCATTGAGTTTGGTAGCGAATACTTCATAAATATGATATTAATGGATGCTGCCTTCGTCATTGTGTCTTTGCTGAAGTGCAAGTACACAGACTTCAGAGAAAGCAGAGACAACATTTTCCATCCTCCATACAAGGGTGTAGATGTAAGGGTTGATATCTGTTTGCTTGAAAATCAGCTCCCGTTCTTCATCCTCGAGGAGTTGTGTGGACTATCCCCTGTTTTCTTCCTTGAACTTTTCTTCTAAATACATATTTGTTTCAGTAGAAATTCCAAGCAATGAAGACTGTATAATTTGTTCTGATTGTCTCTTTGAAACTGAAATTGTTTTATTCTATGCCTTCCACGCGCATGCTTAACATGGGGTTTCAGGTCTTAGCGGCTGTTTTCTTTCATCTTAGATTATTCATAAAGGAAGAAAACACACCTACTTACTCACACACCTTGATATTATTGTTTACATTACCATAAATTAGGATTGAAAGGGAGAAGGAAGGGAAGAAAGAACCCTAGGTTGAAGATCAATCTAGATTTCTCTACAGCACCTCCTGTTTTTAGAATTCTCTTCACTATTTCCTAAGTGTAAGCGTGTTTGTGTGCGAGAGTGAGTGGGTGAGAAAAAGGAGACTTTTGGTGGTGTGAGAAATATTATGAAAAGGAAAGCATCTAGTGTGTAAGTGACATACAAATTAGGAGGTGTCCTCGTATCTTGTTATTAAATAAAACCTAGTTTGTTTATTAACAAATTGCATTTAAATAGCCATTTGAGCAGAAGATTAAATAAAATCTTTTCATTTTCACTTGCCGTGCAATACGGGCTAAGGATATAGTTATGCTCCATAATGTGACATGATTGTTTGCTTTATGCTATACTTCAAACACGTTTATAATAGAATTAGCTATTTGACCGCATGAAATAAAATAAATTGATAACTATATATATGTTAATAAATAAATAAAATATATCATTTATAATATCAAAAAATAAAATTAAAAAAATTAAGGGTTAGGTATAGATTATGGCATTTAATATCGTAAAATAATATATTTACGCGGTTGTATTTATTGAATCTGTTTATTAAAAATATTTTTTATTAAATCAAATGATATTCAAAACAAGCACACATATTAAATTGATTAAATAAAATAAAAGTAAAAAATATCACGCAATGGTGCACATATTAGAAATATTATTTAAAAATAAACATTTTTAATTTTTTAAAATAAAATTCTTCAATACAAAAGATTAAAAAAATATTATAAATGAATCAGAATAATCTTTTTAAAAATTAATTACGCATAACACCATTAAAAAAAAGTCTATATCAGAAAAAGGTTAAATAAAAAAAATCACAGATAAGGGATATTAATTAAATCATAAATTTAAAAATTATTTTTTAAAAATATATTATAAAAAGACAACAGTAAAGAATAGCAATATATAAAAAAAGAAGTCTCGATATTGTGGCTTAACTTGTCAAACCCGTGTTTCGAACCATGAACTCAATCGGGTTCAATAATTTTCTTTCCTTAAATTTATATCTAACCTTAATTAAAAAAAAAAAATGAGCCAAAGCCTAGACTAGTGAGCGTATGGGTCAGCACACTTGGGCAACTGTAATGAAGAGTAAAGGAGCATTGGCGGGCCTTTCAAGTCTAGAACTGCAGGTTTGGGCTTGTTTTTATTTTTTTAAAAGAGATGAATGAGTTGTTATTTGTTTCTTTTAAAAAAAAAAATCAAGCGACATGTTGCTTGCCAGGACAAACAACATGTTGTATGCAAGCCTAGATTTTATAATGGCCAGAAAATTAGGGCAGATAAACCATAAAACTTAATTTTTCAGCCATTACAATCCAAAAACACTTTACCAACACTGTTACAATACCTAAGAATCATTTTATCAATTCCAAATACCCAAAAATCCGAAATCAAATAAGGTTAGCTTTGACTTTGTAGGTTTAGGTCTAGTTTTTCATGCTATATTAGGGCTCCAAATAACCAACCCGACAAGATTGTTTACTTCAAACGAGGTTTATAATAGAATATTGTTAACTTGTCAAACACTGTAATTGTAATGCCCTAAAGCCATTGTGAGAATGCTTCCACCTTCGATGCATTGGCTTTATCCTATACTTGAAACGAGGTTTGAGAATATTATATTCTAAGTTCTAACCCTTCTAGCGCTGAATATTCCTCAAAGAAAATGGCAGGAAAAATCAATAATTTTATGGCTTTTTATGGTTTTAACTACAAGTGCAAATCCATTTGATAGAACAGAGAGGTTCGTTAAATATTTCATGCCATTTCTGCATCAATGTTAAATCCTTCATGAAGAGATTGATCTGGGTTTCGGTCTAGATATTGAATGTCAAGTTACCTCCGGAGTTAGCTTTACTCTCTCGGGTTATATAGCCTGATCTGTTGATCTTAATTGTGGATCATTTTGGAACTTATATTAAATAGGGAGAGTCTACCATTCTCGGTACATTTCTTGATCATACTTTTTTCTAATCATAAAATATCTTTTTATATTAAATCATTTAAAGATACCAAATATATGTTTCGGTTTCCCTACCTGCACTTTTTTTTTTCTCAAACTATAATTTGATCTTGAATTTTTTTTTTGTTTTGAGCATTTATCTAACTATTTGGTAATTGTGATACTAGCGATTGTCTAGGCACAGTATGAACGTTGCTGGAACATCAAGAGTGCAGATGGATAGTGGCGATCATGTTTCTCTCGACATTGCCAAATTAGCAGAGTCTGTGGAAGGAAAGTTGAAAACCTAGATTTCTCCGAAGTCAAACATTTGGTTGACTTTCTTTCAATTTATCATCAGCCAACTAAACAGAACCCGAAAGAGAAACTCGAAGTAATAACCGTCCCCAGTGTAAAGGAGCTCCACGAAGCGGGGGTCAAGTTTGTGTTGAGTTCAAGCAAACATCTTCTTGACATAAAATTCGATAGAAATAAAAGGAGACTAGAAATCCCACGATTAAAGTTAGTTGACAGCTCAGAAATCATAATCAGGAATATGCAAGCCTTTGAGCAGTGCCATGGCCTGAAATATGATTATGTTGGTGACTATATCTGTTTGATGGGTCTCTTCCTCCGTGCCAGTAAGGATGTGGAAATACTTGTTGAAAATCGTATTGTAGATAACTGGCTACTGTCTAATGAGGAAGTGGTAAAACTATTTTACAATCTCAGCATAGAAACTTTTGTGTCGCGATATGATTTTCTCTTTACAGGTCCCATTAAAGATCTGAATGCATTCTGCGAAAGGCCATGGAACAAGTGGAAGGCAAATTTAAAGCAAAATTATTTCAATACCCCATGGGCAGCAGTCTCTGTCTCAGGAGCTGTTATTCTTCTCATCCTGACTGTCCTACAATCCGTCTGCTCTATACTTGAAGTAGTTTAGCTTCTGTTTTCTTCCTTGAACTTTTCTTGTAAATGAAAAGGTTGTTTCAGTAGAAATTCCAAGCAATGAAGACTGTATAATTTGTTCTGATTTTCTCCTAGAAACTGAAATTGTTTTATTCTATTCTATTCTTTTTAGAGGCATGCTTAGTATGAGATTTACTGAATTTATTTATTTAAATCAATAAAAAAAATTATAATTTAAAAACAAATGATTTAAAAATAAATATAAATAAAATTGATTGAATAAACTTATTCCCTAAAAAATATTATGCAAGACCCAACAAATCAATAATATTATTTAAAAATAAATATTTTTCATTTTGAAAAATAAAGTTAAATTGTATAAAACAAAAAAAAATTATAGATGAATTAGAATAATATCTTGAAAAATCAAATACAAACAAAACAATTCTAAAAATGGCATGCGAAACTAGTGATCTACGTCATAAGATCGGGATAAACTCAAAGAAAAGAAATTAAAGTTGATTACGAAACCAATATTTTTTTTATAAAAAAAAACTAATATAGAACGATAAGATCACATAACAAATTAAATGTCAAAAAATAAAACAAAAAAAATAATTACACAAAAGGATCTAATAAAAATAAGGGTGAAAAAAGAACATTAATTAGAGGGAAAATAAAAAATTTTAATTTGAGGGTTAAATTGAATTAGAAATATCTTTAACAAAAGGAAAAAAAATCAAAAGAATGAGGGTTTAACTACAAAAAATAAAACAACAAAAACTTTGATTAAAAGATGAAATTGAAAGAAAAAAAAAACTTCAATAAAATGGCAAGAAAAAATATTAAAAATAAAAAATAAGAACTGAAATTAAAAAGAAAACATAAAAGAAATTATAATTAAAGAACTAAATTTTAAAACAAATATCTCTATAAAAGAAATACGAACAAAATAAGAAATAAAGGGAATAAAGACTGAAACTATAAAAAGAAAAAGGACTGAAATAAGAAATTAAAAAAATGAGGATTGAATTTAAAAACAAAACATATGAGACATTATAATTGAAGGACTAAATTAAAAAAAAAACTTCTATAAAAGAAATAAGAACGAAATAAAAAATTAAAAGAACGAGAATTGAAATTGAAAAAAAAAGGACAATGATATACTTTATTTGTTATAGGAGAGAGAAAAAAACAAAACAAATGACTATCATACACCTACACGTGCCTCACCATGTAATTGAGGGCATGCACCCTCTGAATGGTGCGGATGCAACCCACTTGTTAGCGCATGTACGTGTGCCAAAAGTTTTTTTATTAAAAAATTCAAACAAAAACGTGAAAATATCAAAACACCCATGTTATCATTTTAATTACACAAAGCACTCGTGTGAAAATATAAAAACACCCTAAATGCAAAGCTTATTTTTTTCTATCTTTTCTAAGGTTAAAAACGTGCTTTCACTGTACATGAATAATAGAAAAACCTGAAAACCCTAGTCTCGCATTTCAATAATTTTTTTGATCCTAAAGGCAAATGAATATTTTTATTGTAAAAAACTTGTGAAAAGTCATAAAAGCTTTTAGTCAACAGTTTTAAATGTTATTGACTTTTGGTTAAAAAAGTATTTTTCTTGTGTAAAAAAATAAAAAAAACACATACAAATCTAAATAATTTTTTAATGACCAATTAGCTAATGAAAAAAACTAGAAACCGGCCTAGCTTTTAGGCTTAATTTTTCTAATTTAAGGACAAAAATTATAATTTCATTATAACAATTCATGGTACATAACATTTAGTACTACATACAGTGAAACTCCCCCCTCAAAATGAATTTCATTGATTACTTTCTACATAAAAAGTAGTGTAATTTAATGAGGAGATTCAACACAATTCCATTGGGATGCATTGTTTCTTCTCCATGTTACGCAACAATTTTTATCACAGAACAGCTGAAACAGAAGGAAAACCTTGAGATATTGTTCCATGGCTTATTAGATAAATCTTTTGTAGAACTTACCATAGCCGCAGAAAATGTTATTGTCACTCTTGGACAATTATCCCGAGAATTATATAAATTATATTTTAAATTTTTATTTAATAATTTAAATTTTTAGGTTGAAAAGATTCTTTGATATTATTTCAGAACTTCATTAATTTAGCAGCTATGAGTTTTAAATATCACCATCTTTTTTCACTTGAGTCTGCGATCCTACCCATTCGAATGGCTTGTTCGATTCGTTCAGCTATAACAACCATATCAGAGAAGCTTTTTGCAGAACTTCCCACCAAGTACTCAAAGTATGGTGCTTTAAAAGTATTGGAGAACAAACCTATCATTTCTTTCTCCAATAATGGCGAATTAACCTGTGCTGCTATTTCGCGCCACCTTTGTGCATACTCCCTTACATATTCCTTATGACCTTTCTCCAATGAATGCAAGCTTGATCTATCAGGGGCTATGTCTATATTGAACTTATATTGCTTAATAAAGGCATCGACTAGATCTTTCCATCCCTTTATCTTGGTGTTATCCAAACGCATGTACCAAGTGAGAGCTACATCGCTCAAATTATCTTGGAAGAAATGGATTAACTTCTCATCTTGCACTACCTCGGCCATCTTATTGCAATATGACTTAAGGTGGGTTATTGGACATTGAGTTCCAGTGTATTTGATGAATTCTGGCACCCTAAACTTCTTAGAATGACTACGTTAGGTACCAAACACATCTCAGCGGCTTTCACCGGGTCATACAAATGATTTCCCTCAACTGCCCTCACCCTCTCCTCTAGGGCAACCCACTTCTTCAAACCTTCAGCTCCTATCATTTTGTCCTTATGAGACCCCTCCAAGGTTAACTCATCAGCATGAGGGATCCTCATCAGGTATATATGCTGAGCTGGGAAATGCGTAGCGTATTGGGGCTCATGCGAAGATCCACTTGCCCCCATGTTTGGTAGGTTAAAGAATGTTGAAGGCATCGATGGTGTCTGAGCGGTAAATGCTGGTTGGGAGGATGTCCCTTCTCCTGACTTAGATCTCAGGGTTTGTTCAAGTAAGCTAGTAAGCCTGGCAACATCTTCCTTTAGACCGTTCAACTCCTTTTGATGTTGAGCATCCAATTGAGTTCTTTCTTCATTTTCCATTTTTTTCCGCAACTGTGTGTTATGAGCGTGTTTTAATGGGGGACCTATATTTCACCTGGTGTGTAGCATTATGACAGTTCATAAGTGTATGTTCAAAAATGCATGAATGCGAATGCAACATATTAGGCATGGATTATTTCATGGGAGGGTGACATAACAACCGTTTTTCTTTAGATGTGTGGTCATATCTACATCTGATACTTATTGCAATGTCGAGAGGAGATCTGTTTAACCTTTTACCATCTGAGCTTTCAGCCTTGTATACACATTTTGAATAATAAATAAAGGTCTCCATCTTTTTTTATTTAACCCATAAAAACTTTCATTACAACAAATGATTCATCTTAATCTATTACATGGGGAAAGGCACTGCCTTTATTAGCTATAGCTTTTAGAAACATATCGGTGTTATTCATGCTCCTTTGATACTTCGCGATGTCCCCTCCAACTTGATGAGCCTCCACTCTTAGCCATTGAGCCTCGGCCGCAGCTCGGTCCATTTGCTCTTGAAATTCCCTTATTCTTTCAGTATGGATCAAGTTCTTTCTGCATAGAGAATTATTAGCAGTATCTAATATTTGAATGTGACTCTCCATCATTTTCTGACTTTCTAACAATTGTTCGGACTTTGCTTCTCCCTTTGCCAACTTTGTCCTCAATGCTTTTGCTTCAATTTTAACACTATTGAGTTCAGTTCCCACATTTTGGGTGGCTTTGACTATCTTCTTGGTTTTAACCAACTTCAATTCAACATCTTTTAACTGGCTCTTGAGTTCTTTTATATCTGTTAAACGCTTGCTTGACACAGCTTGAGTTTTGACGACCAATTCCTCCCAATACTGGGCCTTCTCCACCTGAAGCGTCTTCTCCTCATTGATGACTTTCAGGGATTCTAAGTCGTTAATTGCTTTCATCTGATCTCGGCCCACCGAGTGTCTTTCTTCCTCAGCCAATTTCCTCATAGCTTTTTCTTCAGCTAATTCATGCTCTAATGATAGTCTCAAATCCTCCTTTGTTTTAAGCTCGACTTGCAATTGTTTTACTTGCTCTCTCAGTTCTTCTTCACAACTCACCCTCTTTTTTGGGGTGCCCACCGATTCTGAAATTTCTACCATGTCGGAAACTCTTCTGTCACGCCATTCAGGATATTTTTCACTAACTGTGGGATTCCTTGATCCATTCTCCTTCTTTATTAGCAACAAAGAGTTCCAATCCTGCTTAATGTTTTCTAACATTTCCATGGCAGCCCCTTTATAGACCCCAGTAAATTGAGCTATGTCAATTGTCCTAGGAACACTTTGTATGCCCTCAAGCTGCCTTGCAACTAAAGCAGGTGCGTAACTAACGTATCTCGTTACTCCAATTAATGGTACCAAGGCTTTTCTCCACAACTCATCAAGCTTGTCATATTCCTCATCCAAGGAGCTTTCCAGTTAAAAATGCTTAATGGAAGCTGTCGCACGTCCCCCGCACGGTGATTCGACGATTTTTCATCTCTTTTGCTTGATTTGGGGTCTTGGGAGTCGCCACCTAGTATTTAATTGAAGGCTACTAGGAAATGCAGGTACACTGGTCTTTGATAGATATTCAAGGGTAAGGGACTAGTTGTGGTTAGGGAAGGTAATAGCACCCCTAACACACCCTACCTAAGATAAGCTGCTTTGTGGTTTGATGTGATTTGAAAATTTGAAATATTAATCAAATTCTAAGATTTTAATAAATCAGTTATTAAATCCCAGAAAATATGTAGAAACATGTTCTTACATTTTCATGGAAAATATAACATGATTTTATTTGTCCTTGAATTATTTAACCATATTCAAATTAAACAATTAATTCTTTGACTTTTTTTATATATAATTAAATAACATAAAAAAAACAAACACATTCTCTTTCACTATATTTTTTTTTCTTTTCCTTTTCTTTTTTCTTTTTTTTTTTTTTTTTTGCATCCAAACTTCCAAATACAAATTCAAAACAACTAAACAAAAATTACATTACACAATTTTAAAATTACAAAATAGCCCCTAAAAACAATCTGGAATCACAGGGAAGGTCTTCAGCACCACTGGAATAATGGCAGCACGTCTCCTCCACGCGCCACCGCCACTGGCGGCACGTGGGTTCACGCGCCGCCGCTAACAATGCCAGGGAATGGGCGGATCTGCCCTGCTTCCTTCTTCCCTTCCCTTCTCTACTGGCTGTGGGCACCACCGTTACCTGCAAAGAGGGAAAAAAAACACAATGCAAAGCTTCTGATTCTTTCTCCTTTTTTCAGATCTGCTCTCCTGTCTTCTCTTTTGGTTTTCTGTTCTTCTCTTCTTCAGGTGGCGGTCGGCTCTGAGTTCAGGGCGCTTTCTTCCCCTTTGCTTCGGGTGGCAGATCGAGCGGTGCTGCCGTGTCCCAGCTGCAGTAGAAGGCTGGCGGCCGGAGCTGCGGGTGCAGCCGTGCGTTGGGGAGGAGCTGCTGCGGGGCCGGGAGAAGACTAGGAAGAAGACAGCGGGAGCTGCCGCCGTGTTCGGTCTGAGGAAGAAAGGAACGGCGACCGGTCTCTGTTGGGTGGAGATGGAGACCGTGAGAAGGAAATGGGAGGCTTCTGTGCAGAGGGCAGGTCTTGGCTGCCGCTGTTGGAGGTTGATGTGGGTATGGCCTTGGCTGGTTTTTGTGAGAGGGAGCTGCTGCGACTACCGGCGAGAGGGGAGAGTGAAGGGGCAGAGAGAGGTCTCTCATTTTTTTTAGGGAAGGGGGCAGACCGGTTTTCGGGAGGAAACGAAAAAATCAAAGAAGATAGGGGCGGCGGCTGCCTTTCTTTTTTCCAAGGCTGATGGCTTTTTTAGCTGGGAGTTCACTGGTTAGTCTTTGGCAAGGCAAAGGGGGAAGAACGGCGCTGGTTTAGGTGGGAGCTGCCAAAATGGGGGAAGGTCCGGGTGCAAGCAGAGGGTGGCGGCTTTTTGTGTAGTTTTTTGTTTAGGTTAGGGTTTTTCTCAATTTTTCTCCGCCCCTATACCTCTCCATTTTTCTCTGTGAATAAAGTCCCCCCCCCCCCGCCTTTTGATTAGGTTAGGGTCAGAAATTGGGTAGCAACAGAAGCCTTTGCAATTTTACCCTCCAATCATCTTCAAAAAAGCTCTCCCACTCTTTTGATATGAACAACTGGAGTGGCTTTTGGTCAAACCACCAGAAATTATTGAATATTGGCGTCTCCGTTTTTATATAGCTTAACAACTAGATGAATAGTAAAAAGACACAACACCTTATGGAACCTTTACCCGTTTTCTTGCAATGACTAAGAGATAGGAAGGTTTCAGCCAAAATCGCGACACGTGGGTTGATCTATGTCTTTTCATATTCCACAAACAAATTAGCAGCTTCCAAACTAATAATTCCCGTAGTAGAGGGACATAGAACCAAACCAAATATTCTCAAAGCCAATATTCTATGTTTCTCTAATTTAACACCCGGGTTAGCTTTTTTAGCAATCAGCAACTCCTCTAGTCGTTTCCATCTAAGACCCCCAGAGTTATCTTTCTCTCTATACGGTATTAGCTGAGGGATCCCTAGCAGTTTGGCAAGCTCATCCATGGTGTCGTCAATTCTCTAGCGGAAGTACACTTTGTAGGCATCTTCAGGGAATTCAGTCAACACACTATACTCTTCAATGGTAGGTGTCATGTCGACATTTCGGAAAGTAAAACGATGGTAATCAGGATCCCAAAAATGTATCATGGCTTTTATAGCTGATGGCAAAACTGGCACCTTCAAAAGGTGCAAAATCCTCCCATACTTCATAGCAAATTCTGCTTCATCTATCTGATACTTAGTGAGTGAAAACAATTTGCTAGTGTTATTTATTATGCACCTAACATCTTTGAGTAGCGGTGTCCCACTGGCATTTGGTCTAGGGCAGTCTCCCTCGATCATTTGCAAGGATTCAGATTCGAGTCCATACTCAACAGTGGTTACCTCACGAATAACGGTCATTATGTCACCCGAAAATCCTGTAATGAAAATGCTTAAATGTTATGCTTATCTCAGTGAAATTATACAGGGACCAACCTAAAGAATATGTTCTAGCCATTAAGTGCATCTGGGTAGTTTGGCTATCTAGTCTCAAAGGTCTTTCGCATGCTCAGTGATCATCCTCGAAAGGTTGATATGAGGTTTACAAGCAGCGTGAAAATAGAGGCCCTGAGTAAAATTAATTTGGCATATCAACCACTATCGAGCAAACAAATCATGCAAGAGTTGGATAGTTTCGCGAGCCTTACCCAGGCTAAAGCCATTGGGGTGCCGTTACTCCTCCACTTATTTTAAAGTTGGAACCACACGTATATATACAAAATGAGCTTGAATGATGTGTGAAGGCCTTATATTCATATCAATATATATGCATGATAAATATGAGTAATTATGCTTGCTAAAACATTGAAAAGAGCAAAAAAAAAATAATAATTAAAAATAAAATAAAATAAAATACACAAAAATACATAATAAATAATAATAAACAATAAAAAAAACAAAAACAATCTCGGCGGTCCTAAGTCCCCATCGGAGTCGCCATTATGTCGCACCCGACATCGCGGCGGCCTATAAAATAATCTCGAATATGAAAAAAAAAGAACAGATTTCTGGCATCTTGTTCTTAAAAAAAAATGTCTTGTTTGGAGAGTCGCCACCTAGTATTATGGTCACTAGGAACCCTAACTGGTCAACAGAGATTCTATGGTTCGGGACTAGTTACGTAAAAGGGAAAATATTATCACCCCTTAAACGTTCTGCCTAAGGCAAACTGCATTGCTTTTTTTGTCTTAAATTGCCAAATTTTTTATTGGTTTACGTTCTAATGATTTATTCACGATATTCCTGACTCTGGCGTCAGTGAATATTCGACTACGGATAATTCCAACTCTGGCGTTGGTAACTATTACGTAGCTATAAAATAAATTTAGATTAATATTTTTTATTCCTGCCTCTAACGCTAGTGAATAAACAAGTAAACTAAATTCATTTTATTAAGCATTCACATATTTTTCTATTTCTTATGTAGTTAAATAAAAAAAACAATTAAATCAGTGTTTTTATTCTTGATTCTGGCGTTAGTGAATAAATAAATAAATTTATTTATTTTTCATACATGCACATATATTTTTTCCTTGCTAAATAAAATAAAATATAACGAATAAAAATAATATAAACTCAAACCAGTATTTTACTCCCAACTCTGGCGTTGGTGAATAAACCGGTAAATTTATATTATTTTTATTCATGCATACACATATTTTTTTATTTTTCTATTTCTCCTATTTTTTATTTTTTTCTATTTTTTATGGTTTTTTTGGGGCTGGGCCCAGCTCAGCCCACATGGGCTGGACTAAGCCCAGCCTCGTCACTAGCCCAAGCTAGTGACCCGGCTGGGCCACAGCACGCATGAACTAGTTTCATGCGTGCATAACACTGTGCAAAGGTAATTAATTACCTTCGCACATTACTAAATGCACTGAACTTAAGAAATGAAAACGAAGAAACAGAGAAGGCTTACCTTGCTGTATGTTGCTTCACCGGAGCGTGTCGAACGAAGATCAGTGGTGGTGTCCGTTGATAGGAAGCTAGAATTCCTCCTTCTACCTCTGCTTTCCTGTCCTCTGTTTCCTCTGCTCTCGTCTGAAAAATTATTCAAGTGCTCTGTTTTTTAAAACTCTCTCTACTCTCTCTCGATTTGTTTCTGTTTTCGTTGTTTTAAGGCCGGTATTGGTAAGGGAAGGGTTCACTTCTGGTATGGGGTTCTAAAAAACACTTAAAAATTCAACTGGTATCTTTGTGTTTCTCTCTTTTGGTTTCGTTCGTCCCCCCTCTCTCTCTCTAACCCCCCTCCTCTTCGATGCTGCTCGGTTTATATAGGGCTCGGTGGGTTGATAACGGGCGGTAGGCTAAGGGTCGGCCACCATTAAGGCGCCCATAACTGAAGCCAACGGACGACAATTACTGCTGCAACGTTCCTCCCTCCATTATTGCAGAAACGGTCACTGGCTTAAAGGAGAAGAAGATGAACAGCGTCTTCAAAACGACACCGTTTGGAGATAAACAGTGGCCATTTTCACTTTGACCCGTGAAGTTTCGAAAATTTTATAATTAAGCCCCTAGTTTAAACCGTAATTTTCCCTGCATTTCGACGCCTTTTACAAGTTAGTTCTTGGACTTTAATCTGCTGCAATCGTGTTCCCAATTAACCCCAAACTTTGCTATTTCTTCAATTAAGTCCCTGATTTCATTAATTTAATTAAATCCAAAGTCCAATTAAGTCTAAAATTTATCAATTCTCCAATTAAGCCTCTGATTGGATTAATTAAATTAATTCCAAGCTTAATTAAGTCTCAAAACTTATCAATTCTCCAATTAAACCCTTGTTTGGATGAATTAAATTGATTTCAAGCTTAATTAAGTCTAAAAATTTATCAATTCTCCAATTAAACCCTTAATTGGATTAATTAAATTAATTCCAAGCTTAATTAGATTAATTTCAAAGTTTAATTAAACCCCAAAACTTCCAAT
>Ga0325403_1000893_pt1 | contig 23373 bp, 15 predicted proteins | sample PopdelMetagenome_19_FD_205665 | JGI IMG/M metagenome (GOLD analysis project Ga0325403, IMG submission 205665) | Populus deltoides microbial communities from Bellville, Georgia, United States - Xylem-PdKOR-R4 | ecosystem: Host-associated > Plants > Phyllosphere > Stem > Wood/Secondary xylem... | reverse complement strand
GATTGAGTTTTTCTTTTCATCAATAAGTTTCTGTATCACGAAAAAGAATTTTGGTATGAAAAAAGACCAGAAAACATACCCCACCTCATGATATTAAATAAGAGAGAGAGAGAGAGAGAGAGAGAGACTAATGCCAAATGGTTCCTTGGATGGCAACACTAGTTGTGCAGCTGCAGCAGTACCTGGCCAGAGTATCAACTAGGATGCTTTTGCCACCCATGCTAAAACGCTTTGTGATCCCTTCAGACTGCAATGCCAAACATGCACTACTGCAATGAAGAGAACCACAACGCAAATTGTGTGACTGCAGCTATGAATACTTTGGCCAACCACACCTATGGAGCATTGTGGTCTGTGGTCGCTTGAACTGCATTGTCAAGCATGTCTACATCAACAAGAAGCAGAACTATGGAGTCAAAAAATCAAGCGTGAAAAACTCAAAGTAATCTACTATTCTTCTCTCCTTAGAAACTACTCATCAAATAAGGTGGTTGCATTCTACACTCCAACCATCACCTTCTAAAGATAAAGCAATACATGCAAACATTTTCTAGAAAGAGTAGCTAAGCAATCTATATTGTAACCCAGACTAAGTGTATGCTCCTATCCAAAAACTTTCAACTTCACAAGTACCACCATCTCATCCAATTTGCCTTGTCTTCTCTCCTATAAGTTCCTCTGCTTAATATTTCAGAAGACTATTAACAACAAGGAGCTTAGCAGGTCCATGAAAATGCGAAGTGCTTACAATGCAGTGGCTCTTCGAAAATGTTATGCTCTTAAAGCAAAGCAGGGTTTAGCTGGTTTTAGATCAAAAGGAACACCCTTTAAAAGGAAAATGACGTCTTCGAACCAAGAGTATGGTACCACCTGCTTTAGCCATTATTTTCTTAAGTAATAATACAATTTTATCAAAGCACTACAGTAAGCTACTAAACATTACACAACAGCGATGACACAGCACGTCGATACCATACAGGCACATAAAACCATGGGATGAAATGAAGATATTCAAAACTATCAACTCTATGATAAATATAGATTCTATTTTATTATATAAGTTTCTTCCGAATCTAGCAATTACAAGCTCTATCTTGTTTAGGACTTTGTCCTATTTCAGATTTTGATTAAAGGGCTTCCCTAAGAGTTTAGTGCTTATGACAGAGACACTTCTTTACTGTGATATGATGGTCATGGAATGAATATTGACATTTGAGATTACTTATCCTATCTACTGTGTTATAAAATCACCCCCCCCCCCACCCCACACACACACACACACCCTCCCCAACCCTCCTACCTAAAACATCAAAAGCTATCCATCAGAACACAGAGGCTCCCTTGGAAGTCTGAAAAATAATCTCTGATCCTTCCTAATACATCAAAAACTTCCCATCAGAGCAGAGGTCAAGCAGCTCAGTATCCTCAAGTCACTGAGGGAATCTGAAATTTCAGGATCTTTCTCTTCGAAGTCTGAAAAAAGTTCTCTCTGAATTAAAATCAATATGTGGAGATACTAATATCTTTAACTATTAGTATAGCATTCAAGAACTGAGACAGTTGATTACTTAAATAATACAAAAGGAAGTGGGGATACATGACAAAGTTAATGTCTAAGACTAAGGCAAGCATAAATCACGATATACATCCTGAACAGTATGTCTGATTGCTCGATGCATAAAAATAAATCAAGGGCAGGTTCAAGCATATTGCACTAAGAAGCACAATTTATTGGACTTCCAAACTAAAACAGAGTAGTAATGCAATATAAGTTCAAAGCATGAATCTAGAGATACGCATTCTTAACAGTATGCCTGATATGGACTCTTATGGCATCAAAAGGATAAAATACAGGAGAGTACATATTTCCTTGAAGCTAAAATTGGCAAGAAAAAGCAAACATTATGTAGTCAACGATTTCTAATATCTGTATTTGACTTAAGCAACTAAACTAAGATCTGTTTATCAAATACAGAATTGGTTTATGAAGTCCTTACAATCATGAAATATCAGAATGACAGAAGGCTGCTCTCTCTCAATATTCTCAAGCTCAATAAGCAGCCAAGGAAATACCAAGAAACCATGAAGACATGAGCCTGTGAAATAAAATCCAACTTCTAATTTTAAATGGGAAAAGAAGACAATTGAATGAATTAAAAGCTAGCCATAACAAATTTGTAGTTTCCTAATAACAGATATTTTTACCATAAAGATCAACCAGGGCAGGTTTCAAATTGTCTGAACATAACAAGGATGAACGATACAACATATATTTTAGCATTCAACATTAGGAGATGATTCATGCAGAAAAAGCTTTATAAGCCCACATCTCGCTCTCCACTTTCCACTTGTAGACTTCTAGTATAAGTTCTACCACCGACATACTATTATTTCTTTCTCTTCTTCTGAGCCTAGTCAGGTCCATAAATTGCCAAATGAGTCCGACCAAATCACCGGTCATTTATCTGCAGTTTCATACATATTCACTTTCATTGATGTATTAAAAAAAAAAATTATTCGTCACCATGTTGACCAACAGTAAATAATTCGTGGATAAGAAATTATATATTACTATATTAGAGAATAATATAAATCATATTTTGGGACCTTAACTAACAACTTAAGCTATTAGGTTGAGATGGTTCTTTGGCATGATATTAGAGCCTTGATGACCAAGTGGTCACGAGTTCAAATCTCACCATTCTCATTTATTTGATAAAAATTAAGCACAAGTTAGTGGGGGTCTGTGCAATTTTCAAGCTCAAAAGGCTTTCACTTGTGGGGGTGTGTTAGAGAATAATATAAATCATATCTTGGAACCTCACCTAACAGCTTAAACTATTGGGTTGAGATTGTGCTAGGAACCAAGCCAGTTGGCCTTAATGTGCTAAACATAATATCATCTCAAAGATTTCACAGTGATTTGTGGTGTAGATAATGGTTTATGGTAACAAAAGAAGGGTGCAAACTGGAGTACTTTAAACTTGATAGATGGGGGAGGGGGGCTAGACTAGGAAAATTCTTGATGTTAAGAAAAACTGTGCAAGAAGTTTGTCAATAAGAACATAAACCAAGTTAAATAATTAACAAAATTAGCACTTACAATAAATGTGTCTTATCTAACCATGGGTACTTTTGAAATTCGATCCATCAATATTCCATAATCAACTCGTGTATATGGAGGCATGACACTAATGAAATTACAAACAAAGTAACTTGATTCGTAAGAATATTCAGGAGAAATACTTTTCAACTTCTAATAACAGATGGATCGTCTTTAGCTGAGGAAAGGAGGTGACTATTTGCTTCTGGCAAAGCTGCATGTTCATGAGTAAAGTGCCTGAAAGAATGGCCACCACCACCTTTTCTTCCATTCTTCTATCCCTTCAAAACCCTTTGGGCTATGGCACTTTATAAACACTACAGAAAGCAAGGACCTTCTTACGCACAAGCCTATGAACCTAAACTATAGAGAGAAATTATGTATTTATCTAGATTATAGGATCTCCCCTTAGCATGTAGACCACCATGCGACATCAGAAACGAAGATCTAAAGTAACTAAACTCATAACTGCAAACACTAACAGCATAGTACACAAATAAATAAGTAAAATACCTGAGAGCATCCTCGACTGATAGCTTCAATACCAACAGAACCAGTGCCACTTAACAAGTCTAGCCACCGACCAGCTGCCAGTAGAAACAAAATTCATAATGAAAAGGGAAACAGTACGGAATGAATCACTGAAAAAAGTAGTGGTTAAAGTGCTTGCTGCCTACAGATGAACAAAAAGAAGTGACAGCGCCTGCAATAAATCAAAGGCTGGACCTTTTACAACTTCCATCACTGGCCGTACACCCATAGCATTGGGAGAGCGCAACTTCTTATTTTTTTAGCCTTTCCTCTACGCACCTTCAACACCCCAAGTTTTTTCTCTGTTTTTTAACTGGCCTCATAATAGTTCTCTCTCTAATTGAATTAAAATAATCAACAAATTACAAATTTCAAGAAAATTCGTACCTATGAGTGACCCTCAGTGGCTTATCCTCCTCTTTATGGACATGGTTTCCTCTACCTGGGTTTTGCATTTCCCTTCTCCTCTGTCTTTAAAAAAAAAAAAAACATGAAAAGAGAGGTCGAAAGGAAAACCGTATTGCCTTAGAAGAAGAAGAAGGTTGTGATAAGAGTGATTATGGTACAAGGGATATATTAATGGAGCCTACCTGGATATGATCCAGGGATGATTTCAGTGAAAAAGAAAGGAGTGCTCATGAGGTTAATTGGCAACTCCTTATAAACAATCTTATTACCAACATGCTTCTTCAACTGATAGACGATGGTTGCTGAAAAGGTAGTTGCAGGTTTGCAACTTATAAGCCACAGTTCTAATCTTCTCCAGAATCAAGTAATGGCCATAATGTGCACTACTGATTTATGCCAGTAAGGTTGTAGTTTGAGATAGACTAGGTCACCAATGTTGAATGCCCTCTGTTGAAAGAATGCCTTAAAAGCTGGAGATTTTGCTGTTGAAGGTTACTATTTGAAGACTAATTCCTTAGGAATAAATTTATTGTATTTAATTTATTTGTTATGTAATTTTTAAATTTAATAGTTATTCTGTCTGATTAAAACTCTATTTTTATTTTAGAGGTTTCTGGAATTAATAAAATTATATCCCTTAATTTTACTTTATTCTGCTATTATTTATATTCGCGTATTTAATGTAAAATAATTAATAAATTGATATTAAAATATATTTATTTTAAAAGACTTTTAAATTAAGAAAATCAAAACACAAACCAAACCACAAATATAAAACTAAAAGAACACTAGAAATAGAAACCAACTCAATCATCTTACACAGTTCATCACCGGTCTTTAATTGTGATAACTATAAAACTTGGATCATTAGAATAACAATTCATCTAGAAGCATTAGATCTTTGGGAAGCTGTAAAAGAAAACTATGTTGTTCCTGATTTACCAGTAAATTCAACAATAGCTCAACTAAAGATCCACAAGAAAAATAAGACAAGGAAGTCTACAACAGAAAACAATATTCACAAGAATCATAAATTTGGAATCTGTAAAAGATATTTGGAACTATCTTAAAAAAGAATATCAAGGCAACGAAAGAACTAAAATCTCAACTTAATCAGAGAATTTGAAATGTAGAAGTGAAGGAGACAGAAAACATCAAAGATTATGCTGACAAATTACTAAGCATGATAAACAAAGTAAGATTGCTTATAAATGAATTTTTTGATGAATGAATTATGCAAAAAATATTGGTAACCATGCCTGAAAAATATGAGTCTAAGATTTCTTCATTGGAAGAGACAAAAAACTTAACCAATATATCTTTTCAAGAATTGGTAAATGCTTTGCAGGCACGAGAGCAGAGAAGATTGATGAGACATGAGAAATCAATGCAGGGGCTTTTCAAGCAAGTGCTCAATACCCAGGAGGGGGCAAAGACAAGAGATTCAACAAAAAGGAAAAGGCTAAAAATTACAAAAACAAGGTGGAGACATATCTATCATGTCCATACTGTAAAAAAACAAATCACCAGTAGAGAAAATATTGGTGGAGACCAGATATTAAGTGTAAAAAATATGGTCAGACTAGACATATTAAAAGAATCTGCAAATCACAACATGAAAAAAAAAGCAAAAATTGTTGGTCAACAATCTAAAAAGGAGTAGTTGTTTATTGCATCATGTTTTTTAACAAGCAATAGCTCGAGTGATTCATAATTAATTGACAGTGGTTGCACAAACCACATGACAAATAGTTAGGAATTGTTCAATAAACTTGATAGAACTGTTATTTTCAAAGTTAAAATTAAAAATGGTGATTATATTGTTGTCAAAGGCCAAGGAATTGTTGTTATAAATAGTTTGTCGAGTTTGAAGTACATTTTAGATTTATTATATATGTCTGACATTGATCAAAATTTTCTCAGTGTTGGATAACTTATGATGAAAGGTTTCAAAGTGATATTTGAAGACAAATGGTGCTTGATCAAAAACAATATAGGCAACGTCTTCAGAGTGAAAATGAAAGCAAAAGGTTTTACTTTAAATATTATAGAGGAGGAGCAAAGTGTTTTTTCCATAAAAACATGCAATGATGAATTGTGGCAGAGAAGTCTTGGGCATTTTCATCATGCTGGGCTAATGTATATGCACAAACACAATCTTGTAAGAAGTGTTCCACAACTGGAGAACAAATCAACCAACTGTGCATCGTGTTAATATAGAAAGCAAGCTAGGAAACATTTCCTTCAAACTACATGGAAAGCAACATATAAAATTAGCACATACAGATGTTGGAGGTCCCTAGAGAACAACTTCATTAAATGGTAGCAGATACTACATAATCTTTATTGATGATTATTCCATATTTTGTTGGATTTTTTTTTTAATTCAAATCTGACATTACTAATGTATTCTGGAAGTATAAAACATGGGTGGAAAACCAAAGTGGATGTAGGATTTAGACATTAAGGTCTGACAATGAAAAGGAATATATCAGTGGAGGATTTCAACAATTCTGTGATGAATCCGGAATTGAACACCAACTTACAGCACCTTACACTCCACAACAAAATGATGTGAGTGAAAAACAAATAGAAGCATTATAGAAATGACTAGATGCATGCTAAATGAAAAAGAGCTGCCAAAGAAACTATGGGCTGAAGCTACAAACACATCAATATATTTGCTAAACATAATGCCAACTAGTGCATTGCAGAAAAGAACTTCATTTGAATTTTGGTTTGGATACAAACCATACCTGCAACATTTGAAAATCTTTAGTTGTCTTTGTTGCACTTATGAGCCACAGGTTAAAAGAGACAAGTTGGATAAAAAGGTTAAACCATGAGTGTTCATTGGATATAACAGTCCATCAAAAGCTTACATAATCTTCCAACCTCAAAATAGGAAAATTCTAGTAAACAGAGATGTTAACTTCATGGAAGATAAACAATAAAAATGGGAGGAACCAGAAAAGAAGCATGAATCATCAACAAAGAAGTATGAATCTTCAACTCGGGAGATTATTAATGACAATATTAATGATGAGTCAGTTAGAGGTACAAGATCCTTATCTGAGATTTATAAAAGTAGCAATATTGTTATTTGTAAACCTGCAGAATTTGAAGAGGAGGTGAAGAACAACGAATGGATTGAAGCAGTGAAAAAGGAATTCATAATGATCGAAAAGAATGATACCTAGGTAATGATGGACAAGCATTTATATAAAAAGGCCATAGGAGTCAAATAGATTTATAGAACCATACAAAATAAAGATAGTTCTATAAATAAATACAAAGCCAAGTTAGTTGTAAAAGGCTATGCTCAAGTGTTTGAAGAGGATTTCTCAGAAACCTTTGCACCGGTAGCATGACTTGATACAATTAGATTGCTATTTGTATTGTCTGCACTAAAGGATTTGAAAGTTTATCAGTTAGATGTAAAATCTGTGTTTCTGAATGGATATCTGCAGGAGGAGATTTACATAGAACAACCATGAGGTTTTAAAGTCAAGGGACAAGAGGAGAAGGTTTACTTGTTGAAAAAGGCTTTTTATGGCCTTAAACAGGCTTATAGAACATGGTATAGCAAAATTGATGAGCATCTACATAAACTTGGTTTTGTTAAAAGTCTGAGTGAGGCAATATTATATGTAAAAAGGAACTAATGCAAACTTAATTATTGTATTTATTTATGTTGATGACTTACTTGTAACAAAAGGTGATAAAACACTAATAGAAGAGTTAAAGGCTGAAATGCTCAATGAATTTAAGATGACAGACCTTGGTTTGATGTCTTACTTTCTTGGAATGGAGGTGAAACAAAGCAATGGTGAAATCTTCATATGTCAAAAAAAAATATGTTAAGGAGATCCTGAAAAATTTTCGCATAGAGAACTGCAAAAGCACAAGCACTCTTATGAATCTGAAGGAAAAATTCAACAAGAATGATGGAACAAACAAAATGGATGAAGGTCAGTATAGAAGTCTGATTGGGTGTTTGAGGTATCTTACAACAACAAGATCTGATATTGCATTTAATGTAAGTTTGCTCTCATGATTCATGCATTATGCAAGTGAATCACATCTTCAAGGCAAAAAAAGAATAGTAAGATATATCAAGGGTACAATAAACTGCGACATAAAGTTTTCTTATTCTTAAAATTTTATGCTTCATGACTATTTTGACAATGACTAGGACAAAATCTGTGGATGATATGAAAAGCACTTCAGGCTATTGTTTTAGCTTCGAATCAGGCACGTTCTCTTGGTGTTCAAGAAAGCAAGATGTGGTTGATTAAAGCACAGTTGAGGCCAAATATATAGCAGGTATTGCTGCTGTAAATCAAGCAATTTGGATAAGAAAAATACTTGCAGATTTGCATATGGGTCAACTTGAACCAATACAAATTTATGTTGACAATCAAGCTGTAATTTCTATTGCAAATAATCTTATTTCTTGTGGAAGGAATAAGCGCTTTAAAATCAAGTTATATTTTTTAAAAGAAGTTCAGAAAGAAGGGGAAGTTACTCTGCTTTATTGTAGAACTAATGACCAGATTGCAGATGTTTTGACTAAAGCTCTTTCAAAAGCAAGTTTTGAAGAACTAAGAAGCAAGCTAAGTTTCTGCAGCAGTTAAGACAAAGAAAAGTGTTAAAATAATGCTTTAAAAGCTGTAGAAGATCAAGAGATTTTCTTGTTGAAGGTTACTACTTGAAGACCGATTCTTTAGGAATAAATCTAATTATATTTGATTTGTTTATTATGTAATTTTCAAATTTAATAGTCTTTATTTCAAACTAAAACTCTATTTATATTTAAAAGTGTTCTGAAATCAATAAAATTATCTCCTTTATTTTTCCTTCATTCTACTATTATTTATGTTCATGTTCTGCACTTAGTGTAAAAAAATTAACACCCTCACCATGTTTGTGATTTGTAGTTTGTACCATTATGTTCTATACTTTATATAGATTACCTTTAATCTCTTTAATCATCTTTTGTCGCTTAGTAAGGAAATCATCAGTTGCTGCTATTGTGGAGTTTTTTCAGAGAGATAAGGAATGTGAATTGGTGGAGGAAGGAATCCATATAGAACCTCATAGGGAAGGAATCCATAATGAATTGGTTATCATTGGTCATGCATTATAGATAGGTTTTTAAGGAATTGTTGACTACCTCTTTCTAGCCATCAGACTAACGATGATAGGTTGTGGAGTAATATAAGTCAACTCCTAAATACTTAAACAATTTCTTCAAGAATTGGCTGAGAAATATTGATTTGATTGTCACAGGTTTGATTGAAAGTGAAGAAAAAAAGAAACAAAGAAATGAAACAAAGTAGATTAGGCATTAGAAAGTTTTTTGAATCTGAGTTAATTTTTTATTTTTCACCAAATTTTGGTTAATTTAAGGCAAAAATAAGTTTACCATGGTCAATAATAATATTTTTTTAGGTGTTTTTCAATAAAAAATAGTTGTAAATGGGTGTTTTTATCGAAGAAGTTAGAAACCTGATTTTTCAATAATGTAAAGTAGTTATTAGTGCAGATAATGCATTGTCTAGTTTTTAAAAAAAAACAAAAACAAAAGTTGGGTGGACCACTAAAAAAATAGGTCGAGTATATGGCAGACCCCTAAACACCTACCTATCTTATTTCAGGCCAGAAAAGGACCTATTAGGCCCAAAATCTTAGGCTCTTTTTAAGACCCTTATCTATTTTTTTAGTTTTAATCTAATTTATATTAAATAAAATAGAGAAAATTATTTTTTAATTTGATTTCAAGTGAAATTATAATTTTTTATATTATTAATAGACTCTCTTTTTATAAAATAGAATTTGTTTTCAAGTTTTACTCTAATTTGTTTTCCAATAAAAAATAGGTGTAAATGGATTTTTAATCCAAAGAATTAGAAACTCAATTTTTCAATAACGTAAGGTAGTAGAAATTGAGTTAGTGCAGACAACGCATTGTCTGTTTTTTTTTTCAAAAACAAGTTAAACAGATCACTAAAAAAATAGGTTGAGCACATGGGTTTGCCTATGCTGGCCCCTACGCGTCTGCCCATCTTTTTTTGGGTCAGAAGAGGACCTGCTAGACCCAAACTTGTAGGCTCTTTTTAAGACCCTTACTTATGTTATTATTTTTACTCTAATTTATTTTAAATAAAATAAAAAAATATTTTTGAATTTATTTTCAAGTGAGATTATGATATTTGTTTTATAATATTAGCAGACTCTCTTTTTATTATACCCTTCATGATTGTTTTTATTTTTTTCATAAAGTTTTATCAAAATTAATTATAATTAAATAAATATTATTAAATTTGAAACATTATTTCATCAGACATTTATTTTTAAATGAGATTCTTTTCTTTTATGATGTTAGCATTCATTTCGTTAGTAATTATTTAGAAATATACTGTGCATATTTTTTTATGTTTATGGTATGTCATATGAAAATAAAGTTAGGGTCACTATAATTATAATTATTGCAAAGCAAATTCATTGAATTTCTTTCACTTTTTGGTTAATGAAATGTTCTTTTTATAAGTTTTGTTTTTAAAACTGTGAATAATAAATGAAAGAAGGTTTTGAATATATATATCTTTTCTTTGTAATTTTATTTATTGTCTTTCTTGTTAATATTTTTTTTAATTATATAATTAGTTAAAAACTAGATTTGGAAAAGTTTTCTGTTACAACGCATGAGCGGTATATCATTTTTTTTTTCTAATACATTCATGAAAAATATCAAAGAATTTTTTTTTCTATTTTTATTGAAACTTGCTTTTATGGTTCCAATAAGTTATTGTTTTAAAAAAATTATTCTAGTGAAGTGTTAGTATATATATCAAGTAGTCAATTGGTTGGTTATATGTAAATTTGACTTTTTTTCATGTAAAAACATATTTATTATTAAGAAAGATTTTTTTTTTATCTTTAACATTGATTTGTGTTTGATTAATGAATTTAATATTTTTATAAATGACTCTAGAGTAAATATAAAGTTTTTGGGACAAAAATGCTTTGCAAATGAAATTATAAAGTTGCTATAATTATGATGTTCATATTGCATTAAAGTGTTGTTCTAAATGCTTATGGTCAATGCTCTATTAAAACTGAACATTAATTAGAATTGTTGAAATTGATACATATTATACTTTTTTTTCTTTATAAAAATGAAACAGTTGCTCTCATAAATCAATGTATGAGAGATACTTGAAACTAATATATAAATGCCTATCAAATGACAAGTACATTACACTGACCTATATCAGAATTTCATATATAGAGCTCATATGTGTCTATGAAAAAAACTCACTTGATAATTATGTGTATTATTTTTAGATTTAAGATCAATAAGTTATTATATAGGTCATAACCTGATCTCTTTTACACTTTTTTTTGAAAAATAAAAATTAACAAAAAATAACAACAAATCCAAAAAAATATATATTTTTGATGTATATGCATTGTTTTTGGTATTTTCAGTATTTTTTCAAAAGAATTAAAAATTAAAAAATTACTTTCTATGCATTTAGTTTTTAACATGCTCATTTCAAAATTATTGATCAATTTTTCTTATTAAATCGATGTTGATGTGGCCTGTTTCAAAACTATCAAAATATAAAAAAAATAAGAAAAAACAAAAAAAAAATATTTGGACAAGGGAGCTAAAAATGCAAAGGAAGAAAATAAAGGACTCAAGTAATTTTGTAGTTTCTTGGGAACCAAGCAATTGGAAGGAAAATGACGAATTATTTTACCTATAAATAGATGGTTATACCACATAAAAAAAAAAAGATTTTTAAGAAGTCATTAACAAAAAAAAAAAAAAACAGAATTAGTTAGAGAGGACACACACAAAAATGGCCTGACCCACACCTAATAAAAAAAACTCTCATTCTCTAAAAAAAAAAAAAAGATCCCTACACACCAGTTGTCAACCATACCAAACACCTCTCCCGACAACTCATCCTCACCAGTTCATCTCGCCAACAAATCCAACAGAAGCCACCTTCTTCCATAAACACTATTGCCTCCTCTAACAAACCAACTCCACACAACCAACCCACACTCTACTGGACACTTGCAACTCCTTATTCAAGTCAGCATCCTCTTTCTTCCTCATAGTTTAAGTTCTTCCAAACAAAACAAACTCGCCAACACTAGAAATTCTGACTGTTGACCCATATCCTTCACCACTGTGACCTAAACCACCAACCACCACGAGCAACCCCAACATCAGTCTCCTCTCTTCTTATTATGAGTGAGCAAAAAAACTGATAAGCTGATTAAACCGAGAAAATCGAAAAAACTAAACTGAAAAAAAAACCAATTAAACCGATTATAATATTTAAAAAAATTCTAGTTCGATTCAGTTTCTGTTTTGTAATGCAGAAAAGCTCAAACCGAACCGAACTGGTTCAGCCAACATTTAAACCCACTATAAAAGGAAACCCTAAAACTAAACTTCACAGTTCACAATCCTTCAACTCTCAGTCGCCCCCCTCTCCCAAATGTCTTTCAAGGTGTCCCTCTCCCAAATGTCTTTTCAATCCTTCACAGTTCACAATTCTTCTCTAATTCTCTCATTATTCTTTGATTCTCTGGTAGATGCTACGCTCCTTGGCAATCAGTCTCCACCCCTGACCCCATTCCTTCTAGCTCAAGAACTTCTATTTTGAATTTGAGTTTTTATCTTTCCTTGTTCTCGTGTAAGCTATTCCATGCGATGTCTTTCACAAAGGTACATGGATTTGAGCTGGTGAATCTTTTCTTCCCTTGTAGGAATTTGGTCTCTCTAGTACATCAATCAATATGGTAGATAGATCAGGTAAAAGATTAGCTGCTACTCTTGCTGTCTTTAATCGGCTTCAAAGCTTCTTCACTTTTTACGCTTAGCACTTCCACCGGATAGTATCGGTTTTTCTAATTTTTTTCCTTAATTAACCAAACCGAATCGAACAAAAAAAAATGATCAGTTTGAACTGGTTTCAATTCTGAATTAAAAAAAAATCGGTTTGGTTGGTTTTTTAAGTAAAAACCGAACCGAACTTAAAATGCTCACCCTTACTCCTCATCTTCCTTATCTCCAACAAGACTAGAAGCAACAAACTCAACGCCTTCAACCTCTTTCACCAGCAACCCACGATAACCACCATAACACTGGACAACCCTCACGATGAACCTGCAACAGTCTACAACAGTAGAGGACAACATAAAAAGAAACCAACAATAAAGGAGAAGGAGAGAAATCTGAACCTTGAGGTGTCCAGTTCTCCTTCCTCGAGTAGCTGTGGGTGTCACCACTGGTACAGGAGCAAAGAGGAGATTGAGGAACATCATATCCACCAGTTTGCCCTCCTCCAACGGCGACGCGTGAATCCACACACTGGTAGTGTTGGTGGCGTGTGGTGCATGAGTTATGTTTTGATTTATTTGGATTAGCATAAAATTTAAATGAAATGGGTGAAATTAATAAAATTTATGTGGATATTTGGCCTTATTCAGTTCTCAGTTGATGAACAATAATTTGTTTTGAATTGATATCGTAGTTAAAATAATCTTGATAAAAATGTTTTATTTGCATCTTGCTAAACATGGTCTCCGTCCAGTTTCTTATAAATTTTTAATTTATGGAAGATCATTTAGCAATTAATTTGAATTCCCCACTTTTTTCTACTCTCACCATGTTTAATATTTAGAATTGTGACTTGTACACAAGACACTTTTTGATATTAAACGAATCGATTCCTTTCTATAAAAACAACAACAAAAAATCTTTTCTTTCAAAAATACAATTTTTATTTTAATTTGTATATGGTCAAGTCTCTCAAAAATAAATTATATTTGTATATTTTAGCATATTAAAAATCTACAAAAATAATCTTTTTATTTCTATATACATTTTTGAATTTAATAATTATTTTATTAAAACTATGAAAACTTGATCTATATTTTAAAAATATTAAAAAAATTATTTTATTTGTCAAGAAGTACAAACTTATACATAAATGTATTTTTGATATCCATAACTCTAAAAAATAATAAAATGTAAGGAATTGTTATATATTAAATATAATATAAACTATAAAAATAATATAAAAAAAATTCGTCACCCTAGAAAAATGTATCTTGGTATTGATTGACTGAGAGATTATATGGAATAAACCATCGGAGGAAGCTTCGCTTCCAAGTGAGTGCAAATCCAATAAAACGAGAAAAAGAAAAGGAAAAAAAAAAAAAAAAAACACGTGCTCTGTGTCAGATGGTAAACACTTGTATGTGTACGTACTGACATCTTTCCTCCCACCAAGATACAAGTCAGAGCTTACCGTCCAAGGCAGCCAACCGCAGTCGTGAAACCAACCTCTCCATCCGATCATTTTATTCTATTTTTTTAGGGTGTATTAATCTAATATTATTATTTATTTTTTTTAGAATATTCTTTGGTGTAATTTTTTAACGATTAGGGTTCAGAGCTCGACGAAGGTGATATTATTAGTGAAAAGGAAAGACCAGTAGTTGATTTTTAATGTATGATTGGAAAAATAAATTTCTTTCTTAATAATTCCAAACGCAAACACTGTTGTTACTCGGACGAAAATGAAGGCATCTTGTCCACGTTGCAACAAAATAAGAGCGCGTTGGGACCCACCAAGGAGATTAGTTGATTTTAATTAAAATCAAATATATATATATATATATATATATATATATATATATATATATATATTAGAGGCAGGTAGGTTTTATATCCTCGAAAAATCAGATCGGTGATTAGTAGGAGGAAGGGAAGAGTGATTTTTAGAGGAGGGAGGAAAGAAAGAGAATGGGAGGGTGTGCATCAAGGCCAGATAGCTGTGTTTGTTTACCATCATCAAATAAGAAGAAAAACGGGAAGCAAAGAAGAAGAAGAAGAAGAAGAATAATCTCAAGGCGTGTTTCTTCTCTTAAGGCTGACAAACTCAATGTTCCCGGTCAACCAGATCGCTCTTACTCTAATCCTGCTTTTCAAGGTTTTTTTCATCTCTTTGTTTTGGACATGGCAACTCGTGTGCAAGTTCTCTCTCTCTCTCTGTTTTTTTTTTTTTTTAAAAATTCTTTGGTTCAAAATACAGGAAGCATGGATGGTGCCTGGTCTGATGCTATTTCTGTGCTTGAATCTGAATTTGATGATGAATTTTATAGTGTCTATGATGGTATGTCCTATTTTTATTTTTTTGGCTTAGTTTCCTTCATTCTAAATTAATTTCCATTGGTGATTGGTAATGATAATAATGTTTTATTTGATTAAACTGTAGATGTTGTATCTGTTACCGGACCAGAGGATGCGTCTGTTTCATCGCCGAGAGATTCAAATATTATGCAATCTAAAGCCAATGATTCCCGGAGTAATGATCAAGTGACTCCTGTATATGCGGATGAAGTTTCTAATGTGAGCGTTGGAGGTCAAGAGGAGAACAATCACAGTGGGATTCTTCCAAATAATTGCTTGCCTTTCCTTGCTTCAACTGTCGCTTCCATTGACAAGAAAAGACCATTGAGTCCAGGCACACCGAGTTCCAAGAGAAAGCCTTCTCTTAAACTTTCTTTCAAACGGAGAGAAGGGAATGTTACTAATCCGACCTTAGGTGAGTGTTGCTATATTTCGATGCCTTCTTTTCTTATATCTCGTTGTTCTTATGGTTTTGAATTTTGATTGTTGTTTAAACTCAATTTGAGTTCCTGTGAGCTCTGGTTTAGTTAATCTTGACCTTGATTAAGGACTTGAAAAACGTATGTTTTATGTACCTTTTTTGTAGTGGCATTGCATCCCGCTAATGCTTTACTAATGTTTTTATTGTATGAATTTGTTCTGGGAAATAAATTTACTGGAGTGTCTGCTGTATAGCTCTCGAAGTAATGAACAATTATCTAAAATTCAATTCTCTTTATAAATATATCTCCGCACAATCGGTTGTGACCAAATTGCAGAAGTTGGGGTGAAAATGCTTTTGCTTTTCCAATATATAATACTTGCCGTGTTCTGAATTTATGAAACTTATTATCTCATTTTCTTTACTTGATACTTTGATGCTCTCCCCTTTTTGTCTCATCCCCTTATATCATCTGCTATATGTCTTAGACTTGCATCTCATGTCGCCATCCTCCTTTTATTTCAGTTTCACCCAAGGCATTTGTGCGAAGACCTATTGCTGGTTCCTCAATCCCTTACTGCCCCACAGATAAGAAGATGACTGATTGTTGGTCACCCATTGAGCCAAGTACTTTCAAAGTTCGGGGAAAGAACTATTTTAGGTGAGATTATTATAATGTTTCTGCTCCATCAATAGGTTATCATGTTTAGTCCAGCATAGAAAGCTGAATCGTTGACTTTGTTTATCCTTTCCAACTACCTCAATTCAATCTGTAATAAATGCTTTGCTTTTATCGTTATCTTTGATCTTCTCAACTTGAGAATCTTTGATCTGAACTTTATCTTGCTTTTAGTAATTTCATTAACAGGGTGTTAGGGATGCAAGAACCACCCACTATTGGTAGAACTATGAATTTAAATGTCACACAAGTAGTTAACTAGTAGTTGAATCTGCTACTACACACAGTATCACTCTTACTCTGCAGTTACCTTGTCTTAACATTTTAAATATTGGATTCAGTTTGATTTAGTAACAAGCATAGGAAAAAAATGGGCTGGCCGTTGTTGGTAGCATTTGTTTCTGTAAATGGGACTTGTATGCATGTTTGTGTGATATTCATTTCTACTACCACAAGTAGAGCTCTAAATGTGATATATTTTACAGGGATAAGAAGAAAGATTGTGCTCCAAACTGTGCTGCATTTTATCCTTTTGGTGCTGACATTTTTCTATCTCCGAGGAAAATTCATCACATTGCTAGATTTGTGGAACTTCCTCATGTCAACACATCCGATGAAGTTCCTGGTGTTCTTGTCGTAAATCTTCAGGTACTTGTATCTTTCAATTTCCTTGTTGCCTGAAATTTACTATTTATAGTTCTCATTACCCCTTGATGTAAAAAATGGGGTCAAAAGCACTAGTATCTCGATCTAGTACATTAATTAAGTCCATTTATAGTTTAAAGATGCTGCGAACAAGGTTGGTTTTTATGCTGTCGCATGCTAAATTGCAGATCCCAATTCCATGTTTATTTAACTAATTGCTGTATTTGATGTGAAGTTTTTTAACCAAGTATCTTCAGTGATGAGATGAATTATTTTCTCTGCAGATACCTCTGTATCCTGCCACAATATTTCAAAGTGAAAATGATGGAGAAGGAATTAACATGGTCCTGTATTTTAAACTGTCTGAAAGTTACTCAAAAGAGCTCCCCCCTCATTTTCAAGAGAATATCAGTGTAAGATGGGAGGCATCTTCACCTTTGCGCTTTCTAGGTTTTTTTCTTTTCTTTTCTTTTCTTTTGAGTCTCACTAAGAAGTCTCACAATAATACAACAGCATTACATGGTAGCTTTATGAAGGTTTTTGTTTGTCCATCCTCATCAGGGTTATTTATTACTAACAATTCATTAACTGGGTTTTTCCGCATTTCTTTCCTTACAGAGGTTGATTAATGATGAAGTGGAGAGGGTTAGAGGGTTCCCTCTAGATACGATAGCACCATTTAGGGAAAGATTAAAAATACTGGGCCGACTAGAAAATCTAGAAGATCTTCAATTAAGCGCTACTGAAAAGAAGCTTATGAGTGCCTACAATGAGAAACCTGTGCTCTCACGTCCTCAACATGAATTCTATTTGGTAAGTTTCAGATTGCTTATTCCAATCTGCTGTGTTACATTATTTTGTATGATGTGGTGATCATAAGCAGTAGGATATGACTCTCTCTCTCTCTCTCTCTAAAAAAATGTACTTTTCTGCCGCACCGCCAAGACACTAACCTGGAGTGCTCCATGTGGTTGTCTTTGAAGGCTCCCTGAGCATAACCTGGAGTGCTCCATGTGGTTGTCTTTCAAGGCTCCCTGAGCATATCAATTCTACGTAACAAATTTGTGTTTACACAGTGGTCTTATGGATCTATTACTATCAGATGAACCTCATTTTCTCTCCTTTTTTTCCTTGTTCCATCCTACAACTGGATTTAACGTTTTCACTAAAGCTAGCTGATTGTACTGGGCTCAGTTTCCTAGTCATCCCTTCATCTAAAGAAATGCAGCTAATGTGCCTGCTCTTTTGATATTATTATCTAATGTAATTAAAAACCTGGTTTAAATTTTATGTGTGACTGCAACTATGGTTGTCACATTGCTCTCCTTTCTTTTAGATAGCTCATTAAAAAAAAAATCTTGAACAATTAATAATTTAATTGGTTGTGTTGGCAGAATTATATTGAAATGTTGCAGCTTTGAAAGTTTCATGGCGATGCAACTCCACTATGATCGGTGAAAGTGCATTCTTAACTTGTTTTGAATTTTATCACAGGGAGAAAACTACTTGGAGATTGATCTGGATATGCATAGATTTAGCTACATCTCTAGAAAAGGTCTTGAAACCTTACAAGACAGGCTGAAGCTTTGTGTCTTGGATTTTGGCCTGACAATTCAGGTAAGCATATCTATTAGATTCTTGTCAAGGCTAATTTGTTTTGCAATGCAACGTGATGTATGGCTTATATTATGTCCTCTTTTTCTGACAGGGCCACAAGCCAGAAGACATGCCTGAACATTTGTTATGTTGCATACGTCTGAATAAAGTGGACCACACCAAGTACCGTCAACTGGGGTGTTGACTAGGCACGTGTTAAACTGAGCTAGGGTTTTGATACTGGAGCATTTTTTAGTCAATGAAAGACTTATCTGATAACCAAAAAACCTTTTTTAGTACTCGTTATCTTATCATCTCCAATCAGGATGTGTGCAAGCTGAAATGTGATCATGCATCCTCCTCTGTTGAGTTTATTAAGCTCTTTCATTGATTTGTATAGATTGTAACTTGAGTGTACAGTTCTGATGAAACAGAATGCAATAAATTCATTCTTCTCCGCTTCACTTACCTTCTCTTATGATTTTTTGATATTTGGAAACCGACTCTGTTTTCCTGCTAGCGGTGCTTGAAGGGCATTCACCATACATGCTTGGTGTCTCCATTCAAGATTTCTTCGCATGGCAGAGTTGCATCCCGCAGCCAGTGAATTGCCCCATTGACATCATCCGCGCGAAGAGTGTAAAGGGACCATACGTGTGTGTATATATGCTATCGCCTCCACTGCGTGTATCGCTTATAAACAACCCTCCTCTTGCGCTCGTTTATCGCCAAATCTTACTCGCATGCACTTGCGGTTGTGTTTCCTGCGTTAATTAATTACTTGGACGTATATACGTGATGAGCCAGGGTTATACGGCACGAAAGGAAAAGATGGAAGAAACGGGAGGAATATGCAGAGACCAATATTCTCATCAATCAATCAATTGTTTAAAAATCATATCGATCCCTACGAAGAACTCTCATGTCATTGAAGCTGGATAACAGCGTGTTCATGTGATTACAATGCTCCCGAATGCAATAGAGATGAAGAAGAATTCAAGAGAAAACTAAAATTTTATTCCAGCAGATTATACAAACATGACGGTAAAAGAAATTACAAACTAGGCTGTAGAAGGCCCCGTACAGCACCTCCAAAAGTTTGAAATACCACACCTTTCATCCCTGTATTTTTCTTTACAAGGGGTTGGAGGGTCGTAGGAGCTCATGGTGTTAGCCTCGTCTCCAAGGAATTCCTGCCCTCTGCTTTTCTCATCGATGTTGTTATTGCCGAGGCTCATCTCTTGGCTTCTACCGGCTGGCGTGTCCACCAGTTCTCTGCTTCTTTTTGGATTAACTTGAAGATTATCCCAAACACGGCCGGAGGAGCCCTGTCGTCGGAATGAAACAGATGATCTCTGCAGTGCAGTAGCCATGGTGCAATCTTCCTTTTATCTCTCTGATTTCTTCTCTGTTTTGTTGGGACCCCTTCATTCCTCTCTCCCCTTTTCCTTTTAACTAACATAACAAAATGATGGATTCCATAGAGACCTATTGACGAGTAACGCTAGTTCTCCCGAAATTTAGATTCCTGTACACTTATTTAATGCCTTTGATTTTCATCTTGTGCGAGATTTTTGAGGAAGTGAATTTGAATACATTATTTGATAAAATTAGCATTTTCCCAAATTAAAAAACCTAAATATATAGCGAACCCGTCCAATCCTAGAATTTACTAGATTAGCCAACTCAACTGTAGATGTTGGCTCCGGGAAATGCTGGAGAAGATATCGATGTTTACATGATCATATATTCATAGAAATGCGACACACAGGCCACTCATCTTCCACCCTTGGATTAACAGGTTAAATTTGGGTATTGACCCTGATTAATGGCCAAGGACACTGAGAAGTCCCCGTCAAATTAAGGTGTAAAAGGGAGGAGAAATCAAGCCCTCTATGTGTTTAGTGGTGCTGGTTTTAGCAAGTCTTTTTTGATCCTGCTTGATTAATTTCCTGATCTGATAACGATTGAGATCATGTTAGCGCATGCTGCAAGAAAAAAACTAGAAATATTTAATCTGGATCGCAGTACATTCAACAAATTTGACACGAAGCTTTGATGATGACACCCTTTAGCTAGCATGATCACAGATATTGCATGCACATGTTTGATCCACGAGCACTCTATTTTTACTTATGGAGGAAATATAACATGATATATGCTCTTAGTCAGCTTGATGTGTGTAATAATTATATGGCTCAGCACTAGAATTGATGAATGACTTATTCATGATGATGATTAATGAAAATGGTCTCTAACTGGGAAAATAACCCACTCTATAGCTTCGTTTGTAGCTCTGTATTACATATGATAGAATTGACGCAGGCTCCATTAACATTTTGCTTTAAGCACCAAATTGGCTGTCAAGCTTCTGAACTAGTAATAATCAAAAGAGGGATCCAAAAGTGGAGGAAATTGTGAATGCAGCTCTCTGTCTTTGTCCAAGATGCCATCGACAAATGAACTTGCAGATGACGAATAAGAGGCCGCATGATCGGCAGCATTCTTGTTCTCTTCAAGTCCATTATTGACAGTTCCATGATCATATGTCGACCGCCCAACCGATCGGTTCAAGTACCAATCATCATCTCTTCCAGTACTAGTTATGTTGCAAGATGATACATCATTCTGTGCCATTGCCATAGTTGAAGAGTTGGTTGGTGACAACATCTCATCAAAGTCATATTGCTCTTGTTGATGCTGAAATTCAGTGGAGGAAACAGGATCGCTGAGGAGAAATTCAGTCCACGTAAAGGTACAAGTGGGTGTGATCAATGGAGCCTGAGATTTTTGGCAGGAATAGGACTGTGTGAAAGTGCTGGTAGAAGATGAAGATGGTGTTGATGATGGGCAGTAAGAGCTGACCTCATTGAAGAAAAGTGGTAACTGTTTGGTGTCATGGACTGGAAACTGAGCCAGAAAGTCCCATGAAGTGGGGTGAGTAACAGTAGGATTGTATTCCTGCACTTGCTCTTCCATGGTTATCTTGAAACATGAATGCTCAGGGGTGGTTAAGATGGCAGAAGAGAATTGATGATCAGGTTCGGACATCAAACTGGTGTTTAAGGATTTATTGAGGTTTCCAGTGTTTGAAATGCCACTGATGTTTCCAAAGTCAGAGAAAATCTGTGAAAAAGGTTTGTGAGTCACAGGATCAATCCCCATCTTCTGAAGCATCTTCCTGAGCTTAGTGTTCCAATAGTTCTTCACATCATTGTCTGTTCTTCCAGGCAGTTTCTTTGCAATCAGAGACCACCTGGACAAAATAGGCCAACCAATTGAAAGTCATGGAGTATGCTCTTTTAGTTTACTACTTATACCCACCAGAAAGTAAACAGACAAGGGGGGAAGAATCTGTTGTTTCAGGTTTTCAATTGCCCTTTTTATTCTAAGATTTTTGGAAATAGTAACAAGAAATTTTTTTGGGGCGAGTTTTTGTTTTCAATTACTTGATTTCTTAATGGATTGCTCTTGCCATTTCTATTCTTTGGCCATTTGCGAGATCAAGGAATCTTGAGTGAAAAAACCCACCTGCTACCTATCGCTTTATGCAGCTTAATAATAAGCTCTTCCTCCTCGGGAGCGAATCTCTCATGTTTAAGGTCAGGCCTCAGGTAATTAGTCCATCTTAACCTGCAGCTCTTCCCGCATCTGTTCAGTCCTGTACATGGGCGTTGAGTGGAGATGAACACATGAATATGCATGTCCAAAGATTAAGGAGAGAAATGATCATCATCATCATCATATATATATATATATGTAGGCATAGAATTACTTAAAATTAACACAAGTATACCAGCTTTCTTGGGGACCGAAGTCCAGTTACCAATGCCATGATTGGAAACATAAGCGAGTATCTTGGCATCTTCCTCGGGCGTCCAAAGGCCCCTCTTCACGTTGGACTTATCACAGCAGGGAGGTCTCCCCATTGTATGACGTCCAGGATAATAGTGGGCAAATTAAGAATGAAGAGACGAGATCGAGACTAAGTAAGAGGCTGATAATTGCTTGATCATCTGCTAGATTTTGCTGCTCGGCAATCCTAAACCCTTGCTGCTGTACATATACTGCTAAGTAAAACACGGTAAAGAAGAAATTAAAGAGAATTAACGAAATATGCATGCATTTAACAAGTGGAAAGGGGCAAGAAAAGCATGGTGGCTCCCAATGAACAGCAATTGCATGATCAGTTTTCATCTTCTCATTCTTAACTGTTTTTCCCGAACGCATGCCATCGCCATACAAGGCATCCCCCCCTCCCCCTCCATTTATCTTTGGCTCCAGTATTAACATTTTGTTTCCTTGAGCTCATAATATACGTATGAAGCAGTTCTCTTATGCTGTGTATACTATATATTAGGTCACGCCTGGCTGACGTGAGAAATACAAATTGATTTTCTAAGCTATGGGGAGGGGGCAATGTGACTCTTGTGTCAGAGGGCATTAGGCCTCCTCTTTACTGAAATCTCTGGCTCTGGGCTGCGTGCAGAATATTCTCATGACACAGTGAGACCTCGTCCTCAGCATCTAAGGGTACCAAGAATATTGCACAGGCTACACTACCAGAATCTGTAAAATATTTTTAAATAATTAGCAACGGAATTACATCATGTATTTTTTTAAAAAAAATATCAATAAAATAAAATAAATAATTTTTTTATGTTTATTTGCGTCAGTAAATTCATCTGTAATAATATTTTTTATTACCAATAGACTTATCGATAAATAAAAAATACCGATGAAAGATTCATCGACAAAGAATCTTC
>Ga0325403_1000892_pt1 | contig 23384 bp, 11 predicted proteins | sample PopdelMetagenome_19_FD_205665 | JGI IMG/M metagenome (GOLD analysis project Ga0325403, IMG submission 205665) | Populus deltoides microbial communities from Bellville, Georgia, United States - Xylem-PdKOR-R4 | ecosystem: Host-associated > Plants > Phyllosphere > Stem > Wood/Secondary xylem... | reverse complement strand
ATTGGTTGCAAGTATATTTTTTATCATCTTTTATCCCTATGATTCAACAGGCTAGAAGCAAGCCTAGTCTGGTTCCCTCACAATGGCTGCCCAATTTCATCTCTCAAGATCCCCTGGCCATTGTTGCCCCATAAGAACAGGGAACCACGATAGAATGACACATCGTAGCAACATAATCTCATTGTGAACAGCACGGTTTGAATTTTGTTTGCCTGCTAGTCTTTTCTATCCCACAGACGAGTTAAACCAGTGACTCAGAAACCCAGAGCCTACCCTTGAGTTTTGTTTTGAGCTGTTTTTTACATTGACCAAGCCAAACTTGAGTGACCCGACAGGATAATCCATGACTTGGTTAACAAAACTAAACCTAACCGTGCCAAAAAAAAAAAATGACCCAATGACTCTCAACCTAAACCAAGTCAGACAAGTATAGTCTGTTATGTTTCATCCAAACTTTAGTTTAGCTATTTACAATAATAGTCATTGGTTTTGATCCAGCTTCCAGAAAGGCCCCTAAATTAATATTATTTATATTTTAATCTAGAACAGACTTCAGTTTTTAGGCGGTCCTTGTTAATAATTAAACTCGTATAAAATGGTGTTTTTTCTTGTCTTTTTTTCAGAAGAGACCTTTGAGTAATATATTAAATGAACTCTGGCACGATACAACTCTGTTACTATATTCTTAATATTTTGTGTAGGTCTATGACAGAGGAAGGAGCTCCATTCAACTTCTAATTAAATCTTAATAGATAGTCCAAAATGGAGTCGAAATGCGACTAACCGGAAACACTTCATAAATTAAAAAAAAAAAAAGAGGAATTGATTTTGATATTCTACAAAAAGGAAGTCTCAGCCTTCCATTGTCCAGGTCCTAGCAAGCACTAGCTATCTAACAGCCAAGCAGAAATGTGTAACAAGTATCAATCAGTTAAGCTGCAGCTGAAAGCTTTGTTCTTTGACTTCAGCATATCCTTCTGGGTGTAGCATGCATGTTTGTGTGACATTTACAGCCTAAAACACCAGGTTCGTGGAAAAGGGAATTTACCCTCGACTCAGGGAGTGAATAATCATATTGGCAGATAAATTACAGATCTAAAAACGATGAAAATACCTGAAAATGTCACAGGAAGCCACTGAAAACGTCAGCCGAATTTGCCAATTTCAATTTTCTTCTTGATTGCTCTTCGACCATGATAAATAAAGGAATCTACTATCCCCGCGATAGTGAAGATGCCTACAAAGGTAACACTATTTTAATCATTCAAAAAAGAGACAGAAAGAAAAGGAACTTACGCAGGAATATGAGAAGATGTGGTGACATCGTAATATCATTCTTATAAAAGTCTCAACTATATATATTATACAAAAAAGCAATCGAGAGTGTACTGCTAGGGATTGCTGGTTTTCAATGTCAAACTTCAATACTACCATATTGCAGGATAAACCAGTATTGCCAAGCTTGTAGTATTTAAGGCTCGGGGCACAGTTTCTGACGTAGATATGCTACTTTGACTCGTACAGCAACCTACAACAGGCTTAGTTGAATTGGTATTTCGTATTTTAGCGTGTTGAGGAGTATTTGTTGAGGTTGTTTTGATTGACATCCTTGCAAAAACTACACATCTTATTATTATTTCTCAAGAAACTAACAATGGTTTTTCCCAGGGGTGTTCAAAAAAATCAGCCCATCTGTAATATTTGCATTATCTAACACGACCCGCGTCAAAGTCGGATAATGTGGATATTACAAATGATTGAGTTAAAAAAACTTAAAAAATGGATATCATAGGTCGGGTGACGGGTCAGGATTTTTAAAACCCGGTCAACTCAACCTATATACCCTATACTCCTTGTCTTTATATTTGATAGATTGTGGGTTGAGCATTTATTTTTATTTTATTTAGAAATATTTCAGCTCCAAAGTTCTTGTTAGTGGACTTTCTATTAGATTTCTTGAACTTAACAAAAAATAGCGTATCTCTTTGCTAGAGGATAAGGTGAGGCAGCTAAAATTTAATGGTGGTGCAAAGTATGAAAATTAAACCTATCATTGAGGGTGTCATGGCACCTATGGTCAGTGTTGTACATCCACCTATAGAAGCGGATCCATGAAAATTAATAATATAAACTCAACCCGAGGATATCTGTAATATCCATAAAAAATTTACCCCAACCCAATATCATGTCCAAAAAAAACTAAATTGGTCGGGTTACAATTTACAAAATATCAAAAGTTGAGTTAGATACAATTATGGATGCAAACCTGACCCAACTATATCCATGATTTTCCTAGTATTTTGCAAGTAAATTTTCTATAGATTTGCAGAATTTTCCTTTTGGAGATGCTTGCAATTTTGTGACTTGAGAGCTTCTTCCACATTAGTTTTTGCATCTTGTTGATCCAAATCTTGAATTACAACTGTGATAGCTCTTGAATGTGGTGCTAGGGCAGCCATGAGAATGGATTAACAATGGGGAAAACCATATTTAATTTCGTGTTCTCTAAAATATTTCCAAACCAGAAACTAAATCTGTGATACAGAAAATAGCTGTGATGAGAGTTCTAAAATTCCTAACTTGTACTATTTTGAGTGTTTGAATTGTAAAAGAAACCATGGAAGTGCTACATGTCAAGTTACCAGTGTTGGTTCAATTTGCAAATTGAGCCAAATGCATCACATAGCAGAGATGAGAATGCATTGGTAAACAAAAAACTATTGGCTTGAAGATCGGAAAGGAGAACAAACAGAGCTAAAGATAACAGAGTGAACAAAAAATATCCAGTCAACCACACTAGTTAGAAATGAGACTTAGTTAAGTGGATAAATTATGCTCACAAATGCACAAGAAGTTGAGATTTTATGTATAATAAATAGTGATTTCCTGTTATTTTCACTACGATACAACAAAATGATGTTTCCTAATTTAAGGCACTAAACATGATGTTCCTAATCTTAACTAATCAGGAGTTATCAATTTGGATCAAAGCCCTAAAGAGAAACCCAGAAGCATGGGAATCTCAGGGTCCACCAGATAGAAACAGCCTTCTCTGGCAGCAGCCTAACTAATCTCTTCTATCCTTTATACAAATACAACTTAGCCAAAGTAAAGTTCTTTAAGGGTTTCTCTGGTGCTAAAGGTTACTTTGGCATTAGTTCTCTAGTAAGGCTAGTGAAGCAAGCAGCAACTTCAAAGGCCATTTCTCCACTTCATACCGGGACTAATTATTAGACAATGAAGGACCTCTAAGATTCATATTTTTTTCAGTTTTATGTAATTATCCAAGTCAGGTTCTCTACTTATTTTCATAATTCTATTTCATATTTAGCAGCTATTCCAACTCTCCTAATTTTCCAGTCCTCTGTTGGAATTGTGAATCAGATTCCTAATCCTATGGAGAAATATCTTCGTTTAAAACAGCAATCCTTTGACTAAAATAGCATTCCTTATCACAAGGTGTGGGATTTCCTTTTAAGGTGTATTTGAGAGGTGTTCTTGGAAGGTTTTATTTCCCTTGATGGAGACATTTTTTTCACGGATTTAAGTAGTTTTTGTTGTAAGAACTTTCTTGGGTGTGATTGGACTTTGGGCTAATTAGTGAGAGAAATGGTTGAGAGATTGTCTCGAGAAAATCTATCAGTGATTCTAATTATTTTGATTACTGACAGTTTGTGTTGACTAAACCACAGTAATTTTTTGGCTTGTTATTTATTTTTAGTGGGATTGCCACCTCCAAAGGCTAATAGCACTGTATAACTACTTAGGCATGTGGGTGCAAATTGTAAAACTAAAGCATTTGCCATGGAGAATGTTCCTACAATTTAACTAAATTTAAATAGACCTATACGAGTTTCAGTATGCTCCAGAGTTGTCAAAAAGGTCTAGTGAAAAGCATCACACTATCACAATACTGCAATGCATTTCAAAGCTACCAATTAACACCATAATAAACACTATAATGACGAATAACAAGAGCAAACTTTCAAGATGTTGGATAAACAGCAGGTGCGTGTATGTTCAGGAATAAAATTGTAACCTTTCTAGGGCAGGGGGTTGAGGAGAGCAAAAGACAGAGAAACTACCTCCAATTATTGCACAAATACTTGTCATGAAGTGTAAAAATGAAGTATGCTCCTCTTTAAATGTCACCTGCAAAATGCAAAGAGTGTGATACATGGCTAATGATTAGCAACACCAAGTGGCTGTTTGTTTTCATATAGCACCATCTTGTGTATTGACAATCAAAAGATTCAAAACATGTAGATTGCTGGCTCTTTTTTTTCAACAATATTTTTCTCCAAGCACTTCTATTATTTTTTTTATTTTTTTTCACCAGATGGACTCTAAAGAACTTTCCAAAATCCAACAATATAATTTCCAAAATGTAGAGTCTAAAATTCCCTTTTGTAAATGGTAAAAATGTATGGAACATATAAGCAGTGGAAACGCAAACAAAATTAGTTTAAATAACAACAGTCAACAGAATGGAAGCTTTACATTATTAACAGCTTCGGCACCAACATAATAATGAAAGACTCTAGATGGATGCTCGACAAGATTATTGTATATGCAAGAAGGAACACACCTTAATTGGAGAAAAGTCATAGATGAAGTAAACTCCAGGAAGAGAATCAAGGCGCATCGATTCTGATTTCGTGAAATGCTCCGTAACAGAGTACTGACAAAACATCCATGCTACTTCAGGGCATGATGACATGAATAAATCATCATAATCTTTATATTTTTTTTGTAATACCTGATTTGAATGCACAGTGCGGCCTCGAATATCAGTGTATATTGTAGGAACCACCTGCAAAGTTAAAACTGATTCTATTGGAACATTGCCAGCTATATATAAGATAATGATGAGAACATGACATAGGGCACACACAGGTTGTTCACATAATCCAAATTTCAAAACCGTTAAATATATAGTATACATGCATCCAGTAATCTTCCAAAAACACTCAGAATTCATTTCTCTCATATGCTAGCAGCCTATGAACAAAAGACAGAAATACTTTAGAAATCCTCACAGTTAATGGGTACAATGTTTGGAAAAACAGAATCAACTACAAAAGGTGGAAGACAACTGAAAAATGCCCACGCAGTAATTTTACTTTGTTGGATTTAAGCCAAGATTCCATAGGCATGCACAAGTTTGGATGGATTTCTAAATCAAAAATATTAATTGTTTTAACTTTGGAGAACAAGATTCAGTATCAATGTGCAGAGTCAGAATAATGCTTTGGCATTGAAAATACAAACCTTAATGAAAAACTGTTGCACACCATTTGGTGTTTCATGCATCAACTGTGTCCTGGCAAGGCAATAAATTAGAACTATTAAGATAAAAAGGTTAAAATCTGTGGGAGTGAGGGAGGGGTAGGAAGATGGCAATAAATTAGAACTATTAAGATAAAAAGGTAAAAAACATGTGGGGGTGAGAAGATGAAATAAACAAACAGGAAACATCCAAAATAGAAAGGAATCTTAACTTGACAAAAGATAAACCACAAGAATCTCAAATGACAATAGATAAATCACAAGTATCTATTTTGAATATATGTGTGCCTGTCAATTACTCAAACACAGACCATTTCAATTAATACGGCAAATAAGCCCTTAAGAACAATCTGAGCACTTACATAAGTGCATGTAGCTATGCAAGAAATGAAAGAGAAAATTACCCATCAAGGGGATTTACCACGCCTGGAAAGTAGTCACCAAAAGCCAGTCTATTGATCCTGTGACTTATCTGTATAATGCTCCAAGATGTTTGAACGACATCATCGTATTAAGATTCCATAAAAAGAAAAAAGTATAGGAGAAAAGTTACAAGACTGACATTAACATATTGGAATTTCATACAACATAGGAAAAAAAAGGACATGACAAAATTCTGAAAATAAATTTTTAAATCATAACTGAATTACTTAAGGTACCAAAGACGTGTCTTACATTATAACTCTCCTTTTGCATATCCAGTAAATCCAGTAGTTGAAAATTTGATTGATGGAAGCTTTTCCCGGGAACAAAATGAAAATTCCCAGCAACTCTATTTACTTCAAGGGATCCATTAATATTACATCCTTCACCTTCTTCGTCTTTTATCATTTGGACAAAGCCTTCACGTATGCACTGAAAGCAAATGGTACTGATGAAAATTCAGAATATAAAACTCAAAATAAAAATTTCTTAGGCTAAGCAGCTAGACAATCATTATAAAGTAGAAATTGAAAACTAGAACCTTTGAACAGAATGTGCATGTGCATTTAACACACTGAGATGGATATGGCTATTGCTTTTAACTAATAGATTGATCCATTCGCGGTAATAATCAACCCACCCACCCCCACCAACAAAAAAAAAGATAAAAGGGGATACTGGTGTGGGCCCACCAATACATATAGGACCACATAGTAGACTTTAATTTTGTTATTTTAGTTTTGTTATGATTTCCTATTTTATTTGCTTGGGTGTCTATGAATAAGCACCTCATGAAGCATTCAGTTTTAACGTTGAATATTGATATCAGAATAAAACTGAGTTTTCTTCCAGTGAATCGGTTCTGTGTTTTGTGATCTTGTTGGTGATTCTACACCACATACACTGGTACCTCACTAGTTTGAGGTTTTTCCTCTTCAGTGCCAAGTCTTTGCTTTCCTTCCTGTCCACCATGCATTAGCAATTATAGTCTTGGCAGTGGATTTGATCCATAATTTATCATGTGGGGAATTGTTAATTTTAATGCACAAGCTTTATTCACCTGTCTAATTATTAATCATTGAATTTTGACTTGTCAAAAAAAAAAGCCCCAAATAGGCCCCATTAGCCAAGTTGCCTCAATTAACATGAAAGGCAAATGATGAAAGCATCTTCCATCTAAGCCTATATAGTAGTCCAAAGGCAACCAGTTATGAGCCCGCAGAAAACAATTTTGGAAGGAATATCAAGAGGCACACCTACTGCATGGATGCTTCCATGCATGATGTGGCAACTTATTCAACTGAACTAGATTAGATCACAGTTGACAAAACAGCAGAGTATGCAAGGCTTAACAAGGAATGGTAACTCGCAATATTGACAGTGAAAAACTTCAATGAATAAGATGTGCCTTTTCAGTATGTACAATATTTGCATATTAACTGCAAGAGGTGGAATGTCTCCACAGAGGAATTTGGTTAGACATTGGTGGTTCACCCACACATAAAGACTCAGCAGAAGCATCAATATGGGAAATTAGTTTTTGGCTACTGTGTGGCAACAATCATACAAGCGCATCAAGGAATATGTATAAGCAAATCCCCAAAGGCTAAACTAGCAAGACAGATATAAAAGCGAATTATAAAAATAATTCTAACTACAGATTTATCTGCACAAAGAAATTTTTCCAGCAAGTTTCCTCAGGGCATGATAGAGAAGTAAGCGCGACTTCTAGCACTGTTATATCATTCCCTTTATTCATCTGAATTTTTAATCATACTAGCAATCAGCATAAGCTCACAAACCAAAAGTACTAGCTAAAGTTGTTTCAGTAATTATTGGAATTATGAAAGAGTTTTGCTAACAAGACCTGTCCACCTGACTCCACTCACACGATCACATGAAATCAACTTTTCTATAAGGTATACGATAGCCACCATTTAAGATGTTAGGACTCTTTATTCAAGTGATGTGATGCACTTTCTACTGCTAGATGAGCACAAATCTAGTATCACACCAGAAAAGACACAAGGAAAAAGTCCCATCATAAAGGTAACTAGAAATCCTCCTTGAGATGATGTTCTAATAAGGGATACATCAGCAGCCAGCACCCACAATAATAAACTCCTTTTTAATTGCTAAGAAATAGAATATAATACATGTGAAAATTCTCTAAAGTAAAATCTAGAGAACTTACTTGGTCAATCAGATCCATATTTGTCAAAGCCCACCCTTTTTTCCTGTATGCTTCACGAACTTCGTCGCATGAGTTGCAACAATGATCATCTGACTGCAGAGTAGAGATTGATTAATAATCTACAGAAAAATAAAATTAAGAGCAAACCTTCAAAATGTAGCTAGTTGTGGAAGTGGGAAGGGAAGGCTTATTTAGTTGCTACTTCATATTGCAGTATGCTCTGAAGCACTTGCTTAGGTTGCTTAATAAAATTTTAAGAAAAAGAAGTTTCCTACAACCCTTGGCTGTAGGAATTCCTGCTTCCCATAATATGTGGCAATTCTTAGGTTACATATTGGGTCAGTAAAAATCTATTGCCACTATACACCTTTGCTCCTCATTAACTTATCATTTTTGTTATACAGCAATGATTTTGATTCCCCATATGTGGCAGTATGAATTCCTACAGCCAAGGATTGTAGGAAACTTTTGTTCAGATTTTTCCTGTAATGTTAAGATGCCACAAGCCATTTAAATCCATACGCGGACATGAATTAAACCCTTTTTATTAATTAAGAGAAGCATCATCCCATTTAATTTCTGTAGTGGAATAAAAAATCAGTATTTAATTAACATCTGTAAATGAGAAAAAAAAAATAGCTGTTCATGTTTTCTTGTTCTTCTCTAAACAATGTGCCATAACCATCATTAGCACAAGATCCTTGCTCAACTAGACCAAAAACCTAATGCACCACATAAATTATGGCCTAATTCCAACTAGTAAACCAAAGAGAGCCTGATTCAGCTAACCAATAAAGCAAAATGCAAACCCAACCTAACCCAATGATCAACAAGGCAAACCCAACCAGAGCTAGCAAGCAAAGTAGCCCTGCCTTTCCCTTCAACTGCTTCCCTTTTATTCCATCAGCAACACCTTTCACTAAGCATACCACCCAAGCAACAGTGGTCAGCTCCTCCTCCTTTATAATTTCTTCTACTTGATTTCCCTGTCTTTCATTTCACAATCACTAGCAAATGCTGACAATCGCTTGCTGAATTTGATCCCTAGGTCTAGATTGAAAAATTTTCGAAGTCTGGGAAGTGAGTCCATTCTCAACAACTGCTTTATGGAGATTGGATTGACACCTTTGGTGATAAAGATTGCAATATTTGAAAAACACCCTGCTATGTAACTCCCATGAATCAGCAAGAGTGATTGCAAATTTAACTAAGAAAATTACAGCCAACCTTCTGGCTCTAGTTTAGATCAGAAAGTCAATATTTATAACCAAGGAAATCCTTAACCTTTTTCATTTTCCTCATTATTCTACTCTATCTTCATTACTAACTATGTTTCCTAACAACACTAATAACCTTTTCAGAGTACCAAATCATGTAACAATGAGCTCTAGATGACTGGTTTCCTATATTGTCAAAAAATCAACCTGGAAACTCTTTTGTTTCGTATTCATACATTTCTACAGACACCTAGGCTATAAAGATTTTCCATGTGACATTACAAATTAAGGGGTAGAATACATCAACATACCATTTCAGCACCAAAACATGAACCGCAATATTCCTCATTGTGTTCAAGCCTGCCACCGTGCTTCTGTAAAGGCTTGTCAATCTGCATGAAAGGAACAAAATTAAAAGGCAGACAGCCAATGTAAAAGCAAAGAGCAAGATAGAAATATGTCGGAACAATGGATGAAAAGGGAAAGAAACTTGAGGGTAAAAAAAACACCAAGCATTTAAAAGGAAAAAAAAAAGCCTAAAACGGCACAAGAATCTACAGTGTTCTAAATCAAAATTCATCTTTGTATAAGTATATCAACTTTATGAGTTAGACTCGGAACCTTCGTTCACAATTTCAAGTTAAAAACAAGCAATTCACAGAAATCACTTTATTTCTTTTAGCATAAAATGCTTCAATTCTTCTTCTTGGTTACTGACCTTTGGGGCACCAATCCCGTCCTGGCGGACTTCAATTACATCGCCATGAGCGTTAATTCTTTTCTTAGTTATATCATGCCTCTGCAATTGCAATTAGAACCAAATCAATCAATGGGAAATTAAATTAAATTACAAACAACAACCACCATAAACCCAATTTCAACTTATTTATTTATTCTAGGGTACATACAATATCATGATGCTGCTCTCCACTGATATCAATGGCGTCAACACTCAGTAACGAACATCGAATGGCAGGAAAAGTGATATCAAACTGCACATAAATATAATCATGACAATATTAGTAACTCTAACTATATCTTTTCTCCGTAAAAAAATAAAAATAAAAATAAAAGATGAAAGGGGTACATTGATGCGTAGGGTTTGTCCCCTTGTAGTGTCCACTAAAAGCTTTGTCTCAGTAACCGCGTGGAGATACAAGCCTTTCAAAATAAAAAAATAAAAAAATGACCAAGATAAGATAATTGAGAGATATAAAAAGAACGAAAAGAATAGGAAAGGTTACGTACTGAATTCAGAGAAGAAGAGGAAAAGCATGAGAATAGAAGAGATGAGAGTGATTAGGCCACCGGAGAGAGTACGGCTGTAGAAATCCTCGTTTATTTTTGGATACGCATCCAAGTTCCTCAGTTTCTGATAAATACCCTCCATTTTCTTTCCCTTCGTTTCTCTGCCTGGAGCTGGATTTACGACGAGAAGAAGAAGAGTGCCGGCCGGTGAACAGAAGAAGATACGAGTCCTCCCGAGGCTGTCTCCTACCAAAGAAAGAAAAAGGAGACATGACACAAGAAGACTTGTATCTGCTTCGGGCTGGGGTCAATGGGGTCCACTCTCCGTGTTTTGTTTTTTTAATCTTTTTTTTTTCAACTCATGAATCAACCAACCGAAAATAACCACGCGATCTTAGCTATGCTAATTATTGGTGCCAGCGTTATCTTTTACAAGGATGTCAAAAATATTTTTTTAACATGATATAAAATATATAATATAAATTTAAATAATAAATTTAAATTATAAAATTATAAAAAAATATTTTAATTAATTATATAATGATAATTTCAGTTAAGTAATAAATAATAATATAACACAATTAAAATAAAAGTGAAATAAATAATACAAATGTCCAAACATCTTAAAATACATAATTCAAATAAAAATTCATACATGGTTTAAATAACTTAAAAATACGAGAAGAAAAAAAAAGATTGAACAACTATATTTTATTGATAGAGTTTCAGAACATTTTCTAGAAGACAGGTCTTGAAACACACTATAGACAACTAGTGAGATGATACAACATTCTAAGATATATCACCAATTTCAATAAAAAATTAACAGAAATTAATACAGTGAATTCGTGACAACGAGAACAAAAACATACAAAATAACATCAATTTAATCTCATACCACCTCACCTTCCATCTTTTTTATGTTAGTAACAAGTCCTAGAAATAATGTCTAAATATCCCATCAAGCAAGACATGTATTTCAAGTTCTCTCTGAGTCTTTGTCGCCTCTTTTTGTAGTTAACAAATGATTAGTCTAAAACATAGTATTTCTCTTTATATAAGTATTCGTATCTTTTATTTTACTCCTTTGATTCTTTACCATCTACCTCTGTCTGCCTATGGTTTCGATCCTCCGATCATGTCTTCCCGGTCTAAAATACAGTATAAGGTTTTCTCATACTCAATATCCTCTAATGCTGGTGTTAGTCTGCTAAAATTGAAAATTTAAGATTTGGGCAACGAGAAAAGGGGAGACTGGGGAGTGGGGACTATGTAGTGGAGTGTCAGGGGACTCGGACAGGAAGACATTAAATTTTTTAACTTTTGCGGGTTAAAACTCAAAGTCAGTCACACTCGTAAAATCGGTCTGATTTTACCGATTTTAACCGAGTTTAATCGATTTTGACCGAGTTTGACTGATTTCGAGTTTTAACATGATTTGACACGTTATATACATATTGACTCATAAAATCGTAAGATTTTAAGAGTCAACTCGTGATTTTAACAACCTTGATCCTGTCTATATATATTATTTTTTTACTAAAATATTTTGATGTGCAAATATATTTCACTCTTCATCAATTAAATAAATTAATTTTATTTGAATTATATTGAAAAAAATGATAATAAACAGAAAAACATAGATATAAAAAAACCAATTAATGAGGAAAAAAATACACTATTAACATGAATGAATAAATAAAATTAAAATGAATAAATTTTTTATAAAAAGTTAAGAATAAAGATCAAATCAAAAACATCAATACATAATTATATAAATTTAAACATATTAAATTTTTCAATGTAGTTTTTTATATAAAAAATTATAAAAGTAAATTGAAAAATTTATACTTGCTTCCAATTAAATAAACCATTAACCATTATGTAAGTAAATGAAAAAAATAATAATCAATGATAAATAAAAATATAATTGAAAAAATTAAGATATCAATGCAGATAAAAATATTTAATATCGCAATACGAGTCATTTACTTGATTATGTTTAATGAATTTATTTATGAAAATCAATTTGTAATAGAAATTGATACACATAAAATTTATTAGACAAAATAAAAGTAAAAAAAAATACTATACAAGGTTGCACATATTAAAAATATTATATAAAAAATATTTAATTTATATAAAATATACAAAAAAAATTACAGATGAATCATACTAACCTCTAAAAAAACTAAACATGCCTAATATAATTAAAAAATAATCGTTATTCAAGAAATGCTAAAATACAAAAAAAAAATCATAGAGAAAGAGTATTAATTAAAATTTAAAAATTATAAAAATTATTGGAAAAAATACATATAAAAAAGCCATTAATAAAAAATAATTAAAACAGAAATGAGGTCAGGCTCTGTTGGGCCTGATAAGTTAGGCCTAGCACTTGTCCTAATCAAGAAAAGGCCTGAGCGCAGGTCTTTAATTTTTTTAAAGTTTAATGGGGTTAAAGATGTGTCGTCCACTATAGTTTCTTTTAAAAAAAACAGACGACACATCATTTATCCCACTAGACGACGTGTCATTTGGAAATCCAAGAATCTGGCCAGTAGTGTGGTCGAAAAACGAGGTTATTTGTTTTTTTACCAAAAAACCTAGAAAACATTCTAGGAACCTTTTTAAACCAATCTATAACATTCAAAACGAAAAACAAAACCGATCCAAAAACCCGAAATTAACTCAAAACCAAGGTAAAAGAACACCTAATCATAACCTCCTCATCATATGGAACTATTTAACACAAAAACCGATCATTTTTGTGGCCTAAATCTTTCTCAATACCAACTTTCTCTCTCTATGCTGGAATCTAGCAACCTTCTCTCTCTCCTTCACCGAAAAAAAACTAAAAAAGAGAAAAATAAAGTTTAGTACCAAAATGTATTTTAAAAAAATATAGGACCTATTAACAAATAGCTTAAAAAGATGAGGAGCGCAAATAAACGTTTTCAACCAATTGTAGACCTGCCACCTTTTTTACTTGATTTTTTCACTACAGTCCTCTGTCTTTCAATTCAACCCTCACCCCCAAAAAGCATGCAATTGGGCTCTAATTTGGGCTCAATTATGCAAAAAAAAAAAAGTTCAAGAAATAAAGTAAATTTTTTTTAAAAAAAATACACTATTGTAATCTACAATAATATATGAGATGATGAACAATGAAAAGACCATGCTTTTTAGAGTTATACATAATATTTTTTAGGTTGTCTTTTTACATAAAGGACATGACTATATTGTTATAGAAATAACGATATAAAAATATAAAATAAATTTATTTATGTCATGTTTTTATAATAAGTTTTTATTTATTTTAAAATATAAGGTATGATGAACATGTCTCCACTATTTTTATTATTTTAATATTTTTTATTATAAAATAATAACAAAAGGCTACAGGAGATTAAGGCTACCCAGACAAAAACAATGAAAATAATACAAGAAAACACAACATAGAACCATGTCAAACAGTATCACCACACAATCACTTTAATTTAAAATTTTATTATCGAATATTTTCTCTTTAAGTAGTCTACTAAAATACAAGTTAATACAACTCTATTTATACTGGTTCTAGTTCTATTTTTAAGAATAAAATAATATCAATCCATGGTTATATAGTTATTATAAAGATTTTTAAAGGAAATTGGAAAAATAAAAGTATCAATCTTGATATTTAATTTCATAAACTAAATAGGAAAAAAATAAGAACATCATAAGGGAAAATGTTTTCCCAAACTAAAAAGAAATAAAAATACTAAGTAAACAAAAAATTTGCCCTAAAAAATCCTCTTGCATCAGTCTTTCTGTGTTTGAGAGAACTTGTCATCGACTTTAAATTATGCTTGTCTTGATCTTGTAGATGTCCAATAAAAAAATATCACCCTTTACATGCTCAGTTTTTTCATTAAAAATACCATACATCTCAGTAACATGCTTAGTCTTCCTATCAACGGAACCAATCTTAGCATTGCATTAAAGATCATGTGCAATAACTCTTGTAGCAACCTTCTCAGATTCTAACTTAACTAGAGATTTTGGACTATAAGAACCAAGAAATATCTCTTTGGTATCTTTTATATCATCACTAACAAGATGTGTGTTGGTTTTTCCACTAGGAGACCTTTCGGACATCAATCATTTTAGGTTTGAGAGAACTTGTCATCGAGTTCAAATTATGCTCTTCTTGATCTTGTGGATGTCTAATAAAAAAATAACACCTTTTACACGCTCAGCCTTTTCAATAAAAATACCATACATGTCAATAACATGCTCAGTCTCGCTAACAACGGAACTAATCTTAGCACTGCATTAAAGACTATGTGCAACAACTCTTGCAAGAACCTTTTTATATTCTAACTCAACTAGAGATTTTGGACTATAAGGACCAAGCAATCTCTCCTTTGTAACTTTTATATCATCACTAACAAGATGTGTGTCGATTTTTTTACTAAGAGAACTTTTGTACATTTGCTTCACAACTTTTATCTAAGGTCCATGGAAATCAATATTGACCTCATTAATTCTAGAATTCTACTCAAGCACAATATGCTTCATTAAAGATCACTTGTAGAACCACATCTAATTTGGTTCTCTTCTCATAAACAGTTTTATTAATGAAATCAGATTTTATACACCCATACAACTAATATAGCATGAACATCTCTTGCAAACTTAGGGTTATCACAAACCAAGATTTTGCATCAAAATCTCCTCATTCAACATCATCTTCCGTATTCTCATCATATATTTGGTGGTTGACTCCAATTCACAAAGGAACTATAACCATGAAAGTTTTTAATTTTAACATCATTTTATTGTTTTTAAAATTTCTCTTGTAGATTCAAATCAAGAGGTTGTCTTCTTTGTTCACACATTTGAAAATAGGCTTTTAATATTATTTTATGAATTCGTGATCACTCTCATCGCGATCTTCTAGTTTTCTGTTATACATATTTGTCAACAACAAGATAATCTTTCAACTTTCCTATACTAGTTTATTACTGTCATTCGATGGATTAATTATATAATCTGTCTTTGTATGTTTTTTATCATGAGTTTCTGAACGTCACTTCCTCGATAGGAAACCTCTCTATCCTTTTTTGCATGAGCATGTCATGTTTTATGACCTTTTTCAACCACTGTTATTCAACATCATACATTAACTAATCGATAAAAAAAGATTTGAAAAAGCTCAAAACAATATGATTTTGAAAACAAAAATACAATCAGGTTTTTTTATCGAGTTTTGACCAGGCCAGCCCAAGTCAACTTTGGGTTAACTTTTTTTACATCCATTTCGAGCCAGAGGACAGGCAAGCACCAAGTCATGGGTTGATCTGCTAGATCATGCTGAATTTAATAATAATGGTTGAAATATAAGTTAAACAACTTTATTTATATTAGCCCAATGTCTCAATAAATAATTATATAATCATTATAGAGATTTATAAAATAATAGAAAAATAAAATCACCAATCTCGATATTTGATTTCTTAAACTAGATAGAAAAAAATGCCATGAAAATTAAAAAAAATAATACTCAAGGTGTAAATATTAAAATCCTATAAATTACATCTTGTTCCCACTAAAATAGTGCCACATCATTAAATAATAAAATACAATATCATATCATATCATATCGTATCATTAAGAAAATATTCACTACTCTTTGTTCATCTCTTTCAAAAGAGACAGAAAATGTTGAAAAAACACACACACAATCTTTCTTTATGTCATTTGGATTTTGAATTTCACCAACACAAATTATCACACTATTTAATCAAGCTTAATTAAAAAATTAAAAATCTAAAAAAAATTAAAGTAGATGAAAATTTTTGGTTGTAACTTTCTATCTTTGTAAATCCAACTCCTGATTCACTTCTTTTATTTATCAATAAGAAAACTCACCAAAAAAATTACAATATTGATGTCAATTCTTGGTCTTTCGTTCTTTGTACAAAAAAAATACTAAATTAATCAAAACCCATTCTTTTATTAAAGTTTTGCACCAAAATCTAATTCATTGATGGTTGTTTCTTCTTTCTATGTTTTATACATCAAATAAAAAAACTTATATCTTTTTTAAATAAATAAAGAGAAAAGTATTTTTTTTCAATGATGTTTTATAGCTTTTAATTATTTAATGATGTGACATTTGTTTTAGTGAGATAAAGCTATATTTTACTAGTTATCATTTAAATATTATAATTAAAAAAAAAAACAAAATAAAAATAAATAATTTACCCTGAGAATTCTTATTGAATCCTTTAAAGTTATGGAATGTAAACGCTATTTGAAGGATATTTTTATTTTATTGTTAAGATAGAAAAAAACAAATTTATAACTTGTTAATTGATGAATTAAGTAAAAAGTTCTTATTGATTCTTGGTTAATTAAAAATGATTTTTTTCTCTTTATTTATTTTTTTAATTATAAATTGCATTTACCATTCATAAGCAATTATGATGCATAATACGGGTCGAACCCCACAAAATAAAATGAATTTGACAAATTGTAAATTAGCGAAATAATTTATATTCTTTTTATTTTGAATCCAAGATTTCCCACTCTTAGTTGGTTCAATACTTTGGATCCGTAACGATCAAAATAATATAAAAAAAGTTAGGCTCTTTTTGTTTATATGTATTGTAATAAAAAAAAAATGTTGTTGGTTAGAGTATTTGACTGATTTATTATTCAGAATATGTCAATTATGGGATTCAAAGGTGGTCAAGAGTGTTATAACAGTTATTTTTTAAAAACAAATGATTTATATATTAATTGTTATTTAATAGTGATAATTATCTATATATTAATTGACGAGTTAATCAAGATTAGAGATATTCATGGATATTGTTGAGTTTGGGCTTAAAATTATATCAAATTCAATTTTCGATATTTTATAAATTATAAACCCAGTCTATTTACTTTTTTTGGACCTGAGTGAGTTAGATATATCGAGTTAAGCTAATTTTTTTATATATAAATATTACAAATATACACAAGTTGAGCTTATATTGCTAATTTTAATGGACCCACATTTAAAGACAAACCTATAACATGGACTATCAGTATCATGGCACCCCTAATATTAGGTTTATTTTCATTTATTGCACTACCATTGAATTCTAATTATATTTTCCTCCAATTCAACAACGAAACAAACTCTTTTTTGTTATGTTAAAGAAATTTAATAGAAAGCTCATTAACAAAAACTTTAAAAATAAAACATTTCTAAATAAAATAAAAATAAATATTCAATCTATAATCTATCAAATATAAAGATAAAAGGAGTATAGAGTATACGAGTTGAGTCAAGTTGATTAGGTTTTAAAAATTTCGACCGACCATATGACCAACAATATTCATGTCTTAGATTCTTAACTCACTATCATTTATAATATTCATATTATCCAACTTTAATGGATTATATCAAATCAAATAATGTAAATAATATAGATATACTGGTTTTTTGAACACTCCTAATTAATATTAAAGCTACTTATATTTAGAAGAAATAAATTCTTGTTGCCAACTCTAAATAAAGAAAAAAGAAATCAAGGAAAGAAGCACAAGTAGGCTCTACTGTTTTTGTGTTTCAAAAGTGCTTTTGGAAAAATTAATTTTTTTTTAGTTTCAAATTAATATATTTTTAGATCATTTTGATACACTGACATCAAAAATAATTTTTTTAAAATAAAAATATAATATTTTAATATATTTTTAAATAAAAAATATTTTAAAAATTAATCACAATTGCACTTTCAAACAATCTCAAAATCCCACAGCCGTTTGACGAGAAGATGTAGAAGAAGAAGATTACTGAAAGTTGTCAGAAGAAGAAGGGCATTCCATCAGCCGTTTGAAGATTTCATACAAAGCACCCTCGAATGGATCCTTCTCCTCCTCCCTTCTTCCTTCTGCTTTGTAAGTTTTCTCCCAAGTGGGTTATCTTCTCTTCTTAAGTTTTTTTTTTTGGATAATATCAAGACAGAGAGGTTTAGGTTCTTTCTTTCTTTCTTTCTTTGGAGATTTTAGGGTCGCCCTAGTTTCTTAGTCACTTTGTGGAAGAGTATGGTGTTGGAGCTGATTATAATCCGCATCAGCAAAGGAAGCACTAAAAGATATGGAGAAATAACAATAATCAACGGAAGGAAAAGAAGAAGCCTTCTAGTAAATTATTGATATTCCCATTTCAAATGCTTTTCACTTGCTCCGTGTATTTCTCATTAGATCACAAGTAGCAAGTTGAATGCCTTCTCCACAATAATGAAAAGGAAAGAGGGATAGAGGATTGATTATCTTTTTGGTACCCTACTTATCTTTTTGGACAATTTATTGTCAGCATAAAAGCTGCATTTTGGTTTTGTCAAGGGCTTAGTTTATCAGAGAGTTTCGTCAGGATGTTTCACTTATGGAGTTCTTTTAAGCTAGTTCTGTTACAAGCGTTTAAGCTTGAAACTTGGTTTTAATCTTTCTAGCTCTTTATCTTAATGCTCTACAGTGTTCAACAGTCAAGCTTGATTTGCTTCCTAAATTTAATAAAGGAAATCTCACACTGATAGTCAAAAACCAAGCTTACCTTCTTTAACCATCTATGTTGTCCACATAATTTTGCGGGGAAACTATCAAGAGGCTCAAAGCACAATGACCATCTCAATTACCAAATCTCACTATGATGGAATCGCATATAACTGAAATCATATTACTTTGAAATTATACCAATAGTTAATATGACATTTTAAGAGTGCGCTCTCTGTTACTCCATCATGCCTGCCATGATTAAGTTCCCCTCCTATTTTGATCGTAGTGAAGCTATTATACGCGTCTTCTTATTCCATGACATATTTGATTTCATGTTTTTACCAATTACCAACAGCTTGATGATTGTTTATTTTGATTAACCATTTATTTGATTAGAGCTAATGTTGTTCTATAGGGAAGGCATAATTTTTTTTTTTGTGTTGTACGCAATGTAGGAGCTGTAGTGGAGGTCAAACCTCTATTTGTTGGAATTCATGAGCGAGTGAGGAGTGATATCGTGGCCCATGAACCTCCATCATCAGTTCCAAGCACTATAGATGAGGGAGGAAAGCGTGTGCTAACTGCTACCAATCCTAGTGCAGAAGATGTTGCAGAGCTATTGAGGTATATCCTCACATCTTTTGCAACATGAATTTAAGTTATGACACAATTTTATAGTTTGTTCTCTCTGTTGCACCACCTCGAGATGAGGATATAAATTGATGGTTTAAATATGTATGATAAATGGGGATTTCTATTGTTGGCAATCAACTGCTATCTTGAAAGTAAAACTACTTTGCTTTGGTTAATTATCATATGGTGTTTGCACTACAACTTGAAACATAACCTGACCTTCATTTACCTCCTTTCTGTGTTTTTTCTATTAAGGTAGTCAACCAACTCCTTTTCTTTGTCTGGTTGGAACCCTTTACATTTCTCTAGACTAAATCCACAACATGTGTTTGTGTAATCACATTCAATATCCAGGGGAAAAGAAAAGGACTAGTGGATCTTGGGCTGTTGTCAGGCCAGGGGAAAAGAAAAGGATTTTGAACTAACAGACTGCAGAATAAATAAAACCAGAAGCCTCTACAGAACGAGCTTAAACATATGCCATACACATCATTCTTTTTTGTTTCTGTTTGGCTATGGCCTTGTTTGCCAATTAATTTCTTTTTGTTAACATTTGTTTACCTGATTATGGGTGTGCCTGCAATACGGAGTACCCAAGACATTCTCTAGTGCATGTGGAATGGTCTGTCCTATTTGTGGTGATTGCCCACCCAATGACACTAGCAACGAATCCAAGAAGAAGGGATCTGCTATCAAAGACAAGGAAAAAAGTAAGAGGATGAAGTGCCAGTCATCTCATACTACTTGGAAAAGTGATACAAAGATGTAACTTAGGCAGCAGTTTGATTAGCCTAATTTAGAGAATGACTCTTTTGAAGCCACTGTTGACAGTCGTGTTAGGATCAAGGATCATTAAGGAAAAATGTGTAATCATTGTAGTTTATTCTGCAATGAGTGGTGATTGATGAAGTAGTGTACTCAATTATATCAGGACCTTTCCATTGTATGATACTTCCAAGAAGTTGTAGTGTTGGTCAATTTCTAACAAAAAATGTGTCGTGCAAACATACCTCTATCGGTTGCTGCATTGGTTTTATTTTTGCCTTAAGCTGGGTAGGAACATTTGTGTAAAGTGTTATGATTACTTCAGCCGACTCCACTTTGAAGAAGAGATTTGTATCCTTGCTATGTCTTTGGTTTGTATCAGTGGAACTTAGCCTAGCAAGGCTCAGTGATTAAAAACCTAGCAAGTTCTTTATAAAAAAAGAGGCCAACAAGACTCCAACAAAAGAGACTCAAGAAGTATTTGAGCTCAGCAAGACTCCCAACAATTAACAACTCAACAAGGGTTTAGTAAAATATGAAACCAACAAGGCTCTAACGGATAACTAAAAGTCTAGCATATATAATCCAAAGAAAAATTAGAAAATGGTCCCCTTCATAAAAGGCAGGTCATCGGACATAAGCTATTCATGAAAAATCATAGATATTTTTCACCAAAACTTCAACCCTACAATTAGGAAGTCCAACCTTTTCATTAGGAAGGACAAATGTCATTCCTATAATCAAGAAACATCAAAGAGTTTAACCTTATCATTAGGAATTTTAAATTCAACTCTGTCATAAGAAAATCTCTATATTTAACTCCTTTACATAGTGTTTTAGTTCTATTTTCTTTTGAGTGCACCTTTGAGCCATTGTCTTCTAGATAGTGTGTTTTTTAGCCCTATCTCTTTTTCACACTACTTTTGGCACCTTCCGAGTGTGCATGTAAGCCCTTGCCTTTTAGATAACGCGTCTTTAAGCCCTATTTCTTTTACATACTTGCTTTTGGTACTATTTTTTTCTAAGTGCATCTTTAAGTCATCGCCTTCCAGATAGCGCGCTTTTGAACCATATATCTTTTACATAGTGCTTTTGGCACTATTTGCTTCGAAGTGCACTGTTGAGCCCTTGTCTTCTAGATAGTGTGCCTTTGAGCCCTATTTATTTTACATAGTGCTTTTGGTATTATTTTCTTCTGAGTACACCTTTGCGCCCTCGCCTTCTAGATAGTGTGCCTTTGAGCCTTATCTTTTTTACATAGTGATTTTAGCACTATTTGAATCTGAGTACGTCTTTGAACCCCTGCCTTCTAGATAGCGCGCTTTTAAGCCCTATCTATTTTACATAGTGATTTTGACATTGTTTCCTTCCAAGTGCGTCTTTAAGCCCTTACTTTCTAAATGACACATCTTTGAGCCTTATCTCTTTTACATAGTGATTTTGACACTATTTTTTTCTGAGTGCGTTTTTTATCCCTCGCCTTCTAGATAGTGCACATTTGATCCCTATCTTTTTACATAATGTTTTTAGCATTATTTGCTTATAAGTGCAGATTTGATCCCTCGCCTTCTAGATAGTGCACCTTTGATCCCTATCTTTTTTACATAATGCTTTTAGCATTATTTGCTTATAAGTGCGGATTCGAGCCCTTGCCTTTTAGATAGCGTGTCTTTAAGCTTTATCTCTTTTACATAATGCTTTTGGCATTATTTGCTTCCAAGTGCACCTTTGAGCCCTCGCCTTCTAGATAGCATGGCTTTGAGCCTTATCTATTTTACATAATGCTTTTGGCATTATTTGCTTCCAAGTGCACCTTTGAGCCCTCGCCTTCTAGATAGCATGGCTTTGAGCCTTATCTATTTTAAATAGTGTTTTTGACATTACTTTCTTCTAAGTGCGCCTTTAAGCCTTTACCTTTCAGACAATGCACCTTTGAGACTTCCTTTTTGATGTTTTTATTAGATCTGTCATTCTTTGAGATATCTTTGAATATCCTATCATTTTGAGAAGAATTAACGACTTCTTGATTTGGTAAATCCATATCTTTTTATTTTTTTTCTTTACAATTTATTATTTAAAGTCTTATATGAGACTTTCTGTCGTAAGCATTGTAAAAAAAGGGACAACTGTCATAATCTAATTTTAGGTTCCCTAAAATTATCCAAAAAATAAATAATGAAAAACAAACAAGGGGGAGTTAATCGAAGGTTGATGGATCATATTGAACCGAGTAGCTAATGTTAGGAGCCCAAATGCAACAATGAAGGGTCTAATTGAAGAAAACACTAAGAATTTAGAATCAAATTAAAGAAAGATATTGAATATTAGGGAAAGCTTGCAAAATAATTAAGTTCAAGGACTTAATCAAATTTTTGATGAGCCTAAATGATTTAATCAAGTGCTTAATTAAAAGAAAAATTATTTTAGAAAGTCAATTGGGCTAAAATAAGAAGAATTTAAGTTCAATGACTTAATTAAACTTTTGATGGGTTTAATTGACTTAATTAAAGAATTAATTGAAAAAAAATTAAGTTTGGAGGTCTGATTCAAACCAATTCACAATGATTGAAAGATTAGGAAGACAATTAGAGCTTGGAAAGACCACATTGATGAAAACAGGGGTTCAATTAAAAAAAATTTAAAAATTAAAGGTTGATTTAAGATTAAATTGAAGAGTTTCGAGACTAGAAACCAATTTGTAAAAAACATAGAAATTTAGGGGGTAATTAAAGAAAGTTAACTGGGGCTTCCATTGCAAAGTTTTAAAAGTTCAGGCATCAAATTAAAAAATACTATAATTTCATTATTGATTGTATTCTTTTCATTAAAAAAAAAAAAAACGTCCAAATAACAATTTTCAGCCCTAATTTCTTCCTCAGCTCTTCACCACACCACACATATCTTATTACAACTTATATCCTGATACTTGTATTTCATCTAACTATAATTCCACCTCTAATTATACTAAAAACACCTTTAAATTCTCTTTCAAAAACGCTATCCAACACTACTCCACCTGTAAAAACAACCTTATGTTCTCTATTTTCCAGTTGCAGAGCAGGACAACCTTTTTTTTTTTTTTT